>Ga0118677_10009431_pt1 | contig 15241 bp, 11 predicted proteins | sample AliMusrvi5mmetaG_FD_86154 | JGI IMG/M metagenome (GOLD analysis project Ga0118677, IMG submission 86154)
CCACTGAAACCCTCATCACGGACCTTCCTGAAGAAGAAAAGGGAATGCCTCAGATGCCGGGTGGCGGCGGCATGGGAGGTATGGGCGGAATGGGCGATTATTAAAGCAATCAAAAATCTCAAATTTCAAATTTGAAATCTAAAAAGGAGACACCAAAATGAAAGTCAGACCGTTAGCAGACCGAGTGCTCGTGGAAGTGCTTGAAGCGGAAGCCAAGACCAAGGGCGGCATCATCCTCCCGGACACCGCCAAAGAAGAAAAGACCGAAGGCAAGGTCATCGCCGTCGGCGCGGGCAAGATGCTCGAATCCGGCAAGATCCAGGAAATTGAAGTCAAAAAAGGCGATCGCGTTCTTTTCGGAAAATATTCCGGGGACGACCTCATGATCGACGGCGTCAAGCACAAGATCGTCAAAGAGAGCGAAATCTTGGCGGTCTACGAGACCGAAAAATAAAATCCGAAATTCGAATATCGAAACTCGAAACAATTTTCAAAATCTCAAAAGAGCAAAAAAGAAAACGGCTTTTGGTTTGGAACATTCGAGCTTTAGATTTCGGATTTGTTTCGGATTTCGAATTTCGTGCTTCGAATTTTAAAGAAAAAGGAGTTCTAAAATGGCAAAATTAATCTCGTATTCCGAAGAAGCGCGCCAGCGGATCAAACGCGGCGTCGACATCCTTGCAAGGGCTGTCAGCGTCACGCTCGGTCCCCGCGGCCGTAATGTGTGCATCGACAAGAAATTCGGCGCGCCGCTCGTCACCAAGGACGGTGTCACCGTCGCCAAAGAGATCGACCTCAAGGACCCGTACGAGAATATGGGAGCCCAGATGGTCCGTGAAGTCGCGGAAAAGACCTCGGATAACGCCGGGGACGGCACCACGACCGCGACAGTCCTGGCCCAGTCCATCGTCTCTGAAGGCCTGAAGAACGTCACCGCCGGAGCCAATCCCATGGCCCTCAAGCGCGGCATCGACAAAGCCTCGGCGAGGATCGTCGAGAACATCAAGAAGATGTCCAAGGCCGTCAAAGGCAAGGAAGACATCACCGCCGTTGGTGCCATCAGCGCCAACAATGATCAGTCCATCGGCCAGCTCCTCGCCGACGCGCTGGAAAAGGTCGGCAAAGAAGGCGTGATCACGGTTGAAGAAGCCAAAGGCCTCAAGACCGAGCTCGACGTCGTCGAAGGCATGCAATTCGACCGCGGTTATCTGTCGCCTTATTTCGTGACCGATGCCGAGCGGATGGAAGTCGTCCTCAAGGAACCTTACATCCTTCTTTGCGAGAAGAAGATCAGCACGGTCAAAGACCTCGTGCCGGTCCTCGAAAAAGTGGCGCGCCTCGGCAAGCCGATCCTCATCATCTCGGAAGATATCGAAGGCGAAGCGCTCGCGACCCTCGTCGTGAACAAGATGCGCGGCGTCCTCCAGATCGCGGCCGTGAAGGCCCCCGGATTCGGGGACCGTCGCAAAGCGCTGATGGAAGATATCGCGATCATCACCAAGGGCAAGTTCATCTCCGAAGACCTCGGCGTGAAGCTCGAGAACGTGGAACTGGAGATGCTCGGCACCGCCCAGCGCGTCGTGATCGACAAGGATAACACCACGATCGTCGGCAGCGCCGGTACCCTAAAGGACATCAAGGCCCGCTGCGAACATATCAAGGCGGAGATCGGACGTTCCGACTCGGATTACGATAAAGAAAAACTCCAGGAACGTCTCGCGAAACTTTCCGGCGGCGTTGCGGTTGTGAAGGTCGGCGCGGCCACGGAAGTGGAAATGAAGGAAATGAAAGCCCGCATCGAGGACGCGCTCCACGCGACCCGCGCGGCCATCGAGGAAGGCATCGTCCCCGGCGGCGGCGTGGCGCTCCTGCGCTCCATCGCATCGCTCGACGATATCAAGGCCTCGGGCGATGAAGCCACCGGCGTCCAGATCGTTCGCCGCGCGCTTCAGGAACCGGCCCGTAAGATCGCCCACAACGCGGGCGTCGATGGCTCGGTGGTCGTGAAGAAGATCCTCGAAGGCAAGGGCAGTTTCGGCTTCAACGCCCAGACCTGCGAGTACTCAGACCTCGTCGAGGACAAGGTCATTGACCCGGCCAAGGTCGTCCGCATCGCGATCGAGAACGCCTGCAGCATCGCGGGGCTTCTCCTCACGACCGAATGCGTGATCGCCGAAAAACCCAAGGAAGTGAAAGACGAGGACAAGAAAAAGTCCTCCAACTACTCGGGCAGCATTGAGTAAGGAAAATAAAAGGGGACAGGCATAAAGTGACTGCCTGTCCCCTTTATATTTTATAAGCCGGTTCCCCGAAATGGGAGCCGGCTTTTTTTCCGTCTAGCCTCCTAACGCCCAGCGCCAGATCAAAAATGGATCTTGATCTTCGCCCCGTGCCCCATGCTGCTTTCGACCTCGATCCGTCCCCTGTTGAGCTCCACCAGTTGCTTGACCAACGTGAGCCCCAACCCGAGGCCGGGAATGTTCCCGTGGAAATGTTTATAGACCTGATAAAAAGGAGCGAAGATCTTTTCCTGTTCTTCCGGAGGGATCCCCACCCCGTTGTCACACAAGGTCATCGCCTCTTCCGTCAGGATCAGCTTTAGGCTGAGCCCACCCTCGTCCCGGAACTTGTAGGCGTTCTCCATCAGCTCCTCCAGAACGATCACCTTCCAGAGAGCCACTTTCGAGACCGAAATGTCCCGGACAATGAGAGCCGTGATGCCGTACTTTGCGTCCAGCTTTTCCTTGGTGGCGTAAACCGCGCTTTCCAGAAAATCCGCGAGGAAGACTTCGTTCATCCCCTTGCTCTGCATCTCCAAGACGTAGATGAGCCGCCGGGAGATTTCATGGATCTCCTTCAATTGCTTTTTTGCCGCGTCAAAATATTTGCGGCTCTCCTCCGTTTGAAGCGCCGGTTCGAGAAGATCCAGCGCTCCCAAGATCACCGAAATAGGCGTGTTGAATTTATGCGAAAGGAGCGCCAAAAAATCATTTACGATAAAGTTCTCATTCCTCTGCTGGGTCACGTCCCGCAACGTCAGGACCACGCACGACGGCTTCCCCGCGGGATCCCTCACAATATCCAAATGCGCCTCGAGGTAAAGCTCCTTGAATTCCTCGGTCATTTCACGCTTGATATCGAATTTTGCGGGCGCCAGGGAAACATCGGCCAAAAGCTCCCGGCCGACGGAAACGGAATAACGGGCATAAACCGCCTGGAGAAGTAACGCCCCTTTCGAAAGACCCAGATAGATCTGGGCCGAGTGATTCACATCCGTGACCTTCCAATCGGGGTTACAGACGATGACGCCGTCCCCGAGGCCCTGGATCACCGCCGCGAACTTCTCTTTTTCATTCAGAGAATTCCGGTAAAAGCTCATCTTGAGAAGGGAGTGCACCCGGGCCAGAAGTTCACTTTTGTTGAAAGGCTTGGAGATAAAATCATCGCAACCGGCGGCGATCCCCCGGACCCTGTCTTCATCGGCATTTAGGGCCGTCAAAAGGACCACCGGGATAAGCCGCGTTTCCTCCCTGGCACGCAACCTCTCGAGCACCTCGAAACCCGAGAGAATCGGCATCATGACATCCAGGAGCACGAGATCCGGAATCTTTTCCTGGACCTGTCGCAAAGCGTCTTCGCCGGACCCTGAAAAGGCAAGGTCATACCCGAACGGAGAAAGAAGCGCCTCAAGAAGCTCGAGATTCTTCCGATCGTCATCCACGCAAAGGATGACCTGCTTTTTCACGTTATCCATGAAGCCCTCCGGGGATACACTCGATGACCTGCTTCGCGAAAGTTCGCGTATCGATCGGCTTGGAGATAAGCACCGCTTTCGGTATCGCGGACGCGCCCACGATCAGATCCCCCACGACGGAGGCCGTCACGAAAAGGATCGGGATCCCGGACGTAGTCGCCTCGCGACGCAGGCTTTTGGCCACCAGATCCCCTCGAAGGTCCGGAAGCCGCAAATCCATCACGATCACATCGGGCCTTTCCTTTTGCGCCAGCAGGATGCCTCCCGCGCCATCGGTCGCCACGACCACCTCGAATCCCGCCATTTCAAGGAGATCCTTCTCGAGCGTTCTGTTTTTGTCGTCATCCTCGATGATCAGCGCTTTTTTTTTCATTTCAGGCTCCTTTTGAAGGAAGAGTGAACTTTGCGGTGGCTCCCTTGTTGATGCCTTCCGATTCGATCCATATCCTGCCACCGTGAAGTTCGATGATTTTTTTACAAATGGTAAGCCCTAATCCCGCACCTTCGGTTTCTTTTGTGTAGGCGCTTTCTATGCGGGAAAAGGCCTCGAAAACCCGCTCCAGATCCTCGGGCGATATCCCGATCCCCGTATCCCAAACGGCGATCTCGATCCCGCCCTCTGTTCTCCGGGCCAGAAGTCCGATCTTCCCGTCCTCCGGGGTGAATTTGACCGCGTTCGCCAGCAGGTTGAAAACCACCTGCCGTATTTTACGCCGGTCTCCGAAGACTTCGCCGACATCGGCCCGGACCTCCAGAGAGGGTTTGATCCTTTTGGGCAGGAACAACCCGATCGTCAGGCCCAGGGCTTCCTCCAGACAACTCTTGACCGGGAAGAAGTCGGCCTGCAGCACCATTTTTCCGGACTCTACCCTGGAGAGATCGAGGGCCTCGTTGATCAAGGAGAGAAGGTGGTGTCCGCTCGAAAGGATATTCCCGGCATATTTTTTCTGGCGCTCGTTGAGGGTACCGAACGTCCCGTCAAAAAGCACTTCCGAAAACCCGATAATGGAGTTGAGAGGCGTCCGGAGCTCATGCGACATATTGGCCAGAAATTCAGTCTTCGCCGTGCTCACCTGCCTCAGATCGTCCGCCACCATCTTCAGCTTTTGATTGCTGACCTCAAGCTCGAGCGTCCGGTCCCGGACCTTGTCTTCCAGATGCGCCCTCTCATCCCGGAGTGACTGCTCGATCTTTTTGATCTCCGTCACGTCCCGGATAACGCCCACGAGCATTCTTTGCCCCTGCAGGTCGGTGTAAAGCGCCTTCTTGGTCACGATCACGTGAGTGACACCCTTCGCGTCTGTGAACATTTCCTCGTTAATATTGCTGATGCCGCTTTCAAAGACCAGTTGGTCTTTCTCCTGGAAAACATCGGCCTCATTTTTCGGAAAGAATTCATAATCCGTCTTGCCGAGCAATTCCCCGGGGGAACGCCCCATGAACTTGCAAAAGGCGTCGTTAAAAAGTATCCAGCGATGCCGGGCATCCTTCACGAAAACAGGGTCCGGAACGGAATCTATGATATTCCTTAAAAAGTCGCGGCTCTCCACCACCGCGGCCGCGATCTTTTTCCGTTCCGTGATGTCCGTCGCGATGTGAACCGCTCCCTGAAGCTCCCCCTTCGCATCGAGGATAGGAGAGACCGTAACCCAGAGGATCTCACCCTGCGGGCCCCGGGCTTCTCCGGAATGCGTCTTCTTGTCTTTCAACAATGCCTCGAAGGGACACCCCGGCCAGGGATGCCCCGTCCGGTGCATCCATTCGTGGCACTTTTTTCCGAGCATTTCTTCGGGCCGGACCCCGAAAGCCGTAAAAACCGCCTTGTTGGCCCGCACCAGCGTGTAGTCCTTGTCCATGAGGAAAACCATGTCCGAAATACTGTCAAAGGTCCTCCGCCACTCTTCCGCAGCCCTCAGGATTTTCTCTTCCGTCCGCTTGCGCTCGGAGATGTCGCGGATCACTTTCGACGCTCCGATGATCCTGCCGTCCGCATCCCGGATCGGGGATGCCGAGACCGAAACCTCAAGCAGCTGTCCGTCTTTTCTCTGCCTCACCGTCTCAAAATGCCCCACGACCTCGCCCCGTTTGATCCTCTCCAGGATCATCGCCTCTTCTCCCTGGTGGTCCGGGGGGATCAGTCTCAAGATCGAAGTCCCCTCCATCTCCCCGGCCGTATAACCGAACATCCTGGCCGCGCCCTGGTTCCAACTGGTGATCGTGGAGTCGAGGCTTTTGCTGATAATGCCGTCTTCCGCGGATTCCACCATCGCCATCAAGCGATCGGCCTTTGCTTCGACCTTCCGGCGCTCGGCGTCCGATTTATTGAGAAAAAAAGCAAGAATGAAAACATACAGCGCCATGATCATGAGATTCCCGGTCGCGGCAAAAGAGACGCCGAATTCATGGCTGATCGCCCCCGCCATTTCGAGGCGGAGTTTCAGCCACCCCAGGCTCAGGGGGATCAGGATCGTAACGGGAAGAATGCGGCGTATCAATTTCCCGCCGATCGCGTCAGAGCTCACCGTCCCCATGATCCCGCAACCCGGCCGGCAAAAAAGGATCCCGAAGAAAACAGCAAGGAACAGCACCATCGTATGAAGGGCCATGGCCGTGCTGAATTGGAGACCGATAAAGAGCGGATGCGCTTGATAAAAATAACCGACGAGGGAAAGTGCCGTGATAGCCCCGGTAGGAAGCATCAGGACCTGAGACACAAGACAGCGGTTCTTTCGCGCGGAGGCCAGAAGGAATAACGCCAGACCGGTGATCGTGAAATTGAGGGCCGTATTGAACGCCATCCTGCCCGGGGTTGAGGTGAGGATCGCACCCGAAGCTTCCTTGAACAGGGTCTGATCGATCCCGAAGTCCCGGCCCAGCACATACTGGAGAAAAGTGAGGAAGCCGATGCCGAAAACCAGAAAACCCGACGCGAGGGCGATCCTTTGGCAGAGGGGTTTGCCTTTCCGCTTGATCTGCAAAAGCCACAGAGACAGGCCCACGAGCACAAAACACAAAGCCGTATTGGCTTTCATCGTTACCAGGCCGGGAGAAACACTTTTCAGGGCCGGAATATCCAGCATCCAACCCGCCAGAACCGAGCACCCGCCCAGGAAGATCACAACGCTCAGAGCCTCGGAAGCGGCCCTGAAAAGAGGCGTGCTGCGGGTCTCCGCCTGCATGCAATCCCAAAGCTTCTTTTTAACTTCTTGAACCATAGAGGCCTTGTCCCAATCTAAAATTTAAAACTCACCGGTAAGCCGGAGCTGGCATCGCTGCCCTATATAGTCCGAAGTAGACCCGCTGTCTACCTTTCTTGCCCTAAAAACACAAAAACCTCCGCCCCTGCGAGCGAAGGTTCAATCTTTGAGGGCCTTTTTTGTTTTCATCGTCAACCCTTGATCCAATGAAGTGAATGCCTTGATCCGTTTCAGGTTGCATTATAGCCCTTTTGAAAGGGAGCGATGCAAGGATTCTCCTAAGCATAAGATAAGAACCGGACCCTTTTTTTTAAGGCTTTCCCTCGCGCTGTTTCCTGAGAACTTCGGCGAGCTGTTCGGGAGTGAGGATCTTTTCCTCCAAGAGGATCTCGCCGAGTTTTTTTTTCTGCTTCTGTTTTTTTGGCAGGGTCATGATGAAGGTCGCCCCTTTCCCGAGTTCACTCTCGACCCGGATCCGGCCGCTGTGGGCTTCGACGATGCTTTTGGTGATCACAAGACCGAGCCCCGTCCCTTTTTCTGCCGCGTTCATTGGCTTGCCGAACTGTTCGAACTTGCTAAAGAGCTTGGCAAGATCCCCCGGAGAAATACCCGGCCCCGTATCCTTCACGGCGCACTCGACCTCTTCACCGATGTCCTTGAGTTCCACCGTGATGCCGCCTTTTTCCGTAAACTTGTAGGCATTCGACAAGAGGTTCACCATCACTTGCGAAAGCTTGTCAAAATCGCCGGCGATCTCCAGCTTTCCAGAGGGAAGAACCTCCGAGACAGTGAGACCTTTTTTGTTCGTGCGAAGCGTGATCCCCTCGCAGGCCTGCCGGACCAAGGAGACAAGATCGATCGTTTCAAAATGAAGCGTCACCTTCCCGGATTCGATTTTCGCAAGGTCGAGAAGGTCGTTCGTGATATGGATCAGACGCTCCGAGGTCCGGTGCACCATATCGATATAGACTTTCTGCTCCGGCGCCACGGGACCCGCCAGGCCGTCGAGCATGAGCGTCGCCGCTTCCCGGACCACCGCCAGAGGATTCCGCAGCTCGTGCGCGACGATCGAAATAAAATCATCCTTGAGCTTGTCGAGCTTCCCAAGCTCTGTGTTTTTTTGCTCGAGTTCTCCATAAAGTGCCTTGATGCCGTCATTCGCCTTCTGGAGGCCCCAAGTCTGCGTCTCTAGCTCAAGCATGCTTTTCTTAATAGCGTCTTCCATTTTCTTGCGCTCTGTGATATCGCGCACGATCCCCACGGAATGCCATCCGTCCTCGCGGCAGATCGCGGAAAGGGAAAGAGCGATAGGAATCTCCACGCCGTCCTTGCGGAAAGCGGCCAGTTCCAGTGTCTTCCCGACAGCGGCGCCTTTTCCTGTTTTCAGGAATTCATGAAAGCTTGTTGCGCTCGCCTGATGAAAACGCGCAGGCGCAAGCAGTTTGTGAAGATCCATCCCCAGAGCTTCGTCGGCAAAATAGCCCAGGATCCGTTCAGCCGCGGGATTCCAGAAGCTGATCACCCCCTTGGGATCCATCATCAGGATGGCATCCTGCGCCGAATCGGTGATACTCCGCAGCCTTTCCTCACTTTGACGAAGGGCCTCCGCCGCCTTCTTGCGGGCATCAATATCCTGGAACGTCCCTTGAAGCTTGACAATCTTACCGTCCTTGTAGATGGCCCTTCCATCGGAGCGGACCCATATCCGCTTCTTCGTTATGGCGGGGATAAGCTCCAGCTCAAGATCGAACGGCTCGCCGGTTTCGCCGATCTTGCGAAGCGCCTCCTCAAGCGCAGGAAGCGACTCGGGTGCGTAATAATGGATTGCCGCGTCCAAAGAAAGGGGGGAGCCGATCTCAAGTTCATGGATCCGGTAGGTCTCGTCGGTCCAAGTCACAATCTGCGTCGCAAGATCAAGCTCCCAGCCTCCGACCTTGGCCATTTCACCGGTTTTTTTAAGGAACTCTTCGCTCCTCTGAAGCTCCCGGGACCGTACTTCCAATTCCTCTTTGGCGCTCGTCAGATCTTCCAGGATGTTCATTGTCGCACGCTGGCTCTCGGCGAGTTCCCGCGTCCGCTCCTCCACCTTCACCTCCAGTCCGTACGACAACGCCTCGATCTCCCCTTTAGCTTTTATCAATTGCTCCTGCCGCTCATAGAGATGACGCACCATATAATTGAATGATTCGCCGAGCGTCTGGAGTTCATCCCCCGTCCGGATACGGATTTCCCGGTTCCACTTCCCGGTCACGATCTCCTGGGCCGCGATCTTGAGCTGATCGATCGGAATGGCGAAGCGGCGGCCCGCCGTGATCCCGAAAAATACCGCACTGAGCAGAACCACCAATAAAAGCACCGCCATTCCGGAGACTAGGGACCTCAAAGGCTCATAGATCTCTTTCGTCTCCTGCGCAACGCAGACATACCAGCGGATCCCGTTTCGGGTCAGCGCAGAATCTTTCATATATTGGAACGAAATAAATTCCGTTTCTTCCCCTGCTCTTCCCGGCCTCTCCAAGGAACCGGACTCCCTTTGCAGGATCCACTGCATAGCCTGACCGCTGAATAATTTTTGAGTCAGAGGTTTAACCCCTTCATGAAAGATGATATTCCCCTTCGCGTCGATCAGCGCCGCGTGGCCGGTCCTGCCGGCTTTATAATCCCGGAGCGGAGCAAAAAAAACATCGACCCCGATCGATTCCTTTGCGACCCCGAGAATACGCCCCTCTTTGTCTTGGACGGGGATAGCCACCGGGATGCTGAGCACACCGCTCGATGAGTCCATCTCGACATCTCCGACATACGTGCGGCCTTTGCCATTGTCGTACGCCTTCTGCCACCAATCCTCGTCCGCCTGATAAAAATCGCTCGTCTTCCCGGACGCCCCGACGAGGCCTCCGGACCGGTCTGTCAGGAATATCTCGGCCACGTCCGGATCATCATCGGCCATTATTTTGAGCCTCTGGCTCAAGGGGGTCGCGAGGTAGCCTCGAATAAGGGGATGGTCGAGCTTTGCCGGGATCCATACCGCGTCCTTCTCCTGCATTTCCTTCAGGACCGCCTCCGGGGACATCCCGGCATAATGCTCATTGGCGACCGTAATCGCCTCCTTCCAAAGGGTATTCCCGCTGTGCACCTGGAATTCCTGGATCTTTTGATCGATCATCTGGTGGATGGTATACGAGAGTGTCTGGGTGAGTTCGAATTGCTTTTGCCGGATACTGGTCTGGAGAATGTCATAAACCCACCAGGTGCAAAGTCCGGTCGTCAGCAGCGCGGCGGTCACGCTGATGGAACAAACCAGGATCGTGATCTTCCGCCGGATCCCACCGCGCCTTTCCACTTTCATGCTACCCCGGCCGAAAGCATAGATCCCTGTGAACATGAAAAAACTGAATGCCAAAAAAACCGCGCAAAACATTCTGAAAAACTGCACCGGAAGACCGATGATCTTCAGGAAGCTGGAATGATTGACAAGGGAGGCCATCAAAAATGGGGCTTGGGGCACCACGAGGCCGCTCAAGACGCCGTAAAAAACAAAGAACACCACAGCTCCAATGGCTCCCACGGACACCGACAGCGGGAACTCCTCTTTATTATCGGCCTTCCGAAAGACACGCAGCATCCCTGCGGCAGTAAGGATCGTGCCCGCAAGACAGATAAAATAGCGGGCCAAGATCCCGGGGATCAAAAAACCTCGTGTCAGGGAACACGCCACGGCCCATCCCGTGAGGGTGATGACCCAGAGATATTTCAGGGAAGAAACGGATCGTGTCCCGCGGAAAAGAACCCGTATGCCAAACTGAAGCAGCGGGACAAAGGATAAAGGAAGGAGAAAAGCGCCGAGGACAGTCAGCGCCGGCACATTCAAGGGTGAGCCTCTCAGAATGAGCAGATCCACCCATTCGTTCAACCCGTGCAAGATCCCGAAGAGACCCACGAGCCAGAGATCTTCCGAAAGGTCGAGCAGATCATTTTTCTTGGGCATCAAAAAGATCGTGATCCCCATGACGAGAAACGCCAGACCGTAGAAAAAAAAGATCGCCTGGAGGTTCACTGGGCTCCTCCCTCAAGAGCCTTGATCTTTTCTTTCAGCTCGATCATCTTGAGCTCCCGGCCAATAGCGATCTTGTTGAACCGCTCAAGCTCCACGATCTTTTCCTGGAGTTTTAATTCCGCAGACTTACGCCCGGTAATGTCCTCGATCTGGGATACAAAGTAAAGCGGAGCGCCTTGCCGGCCCCGGATCAATGAAACGGTCAGATGGATCCACACCCGGTGACCGTCCTTATGGAAGTAACGTTTCTCCATTTGATAATTCTGGATATCTCCTGCCAAAAGACGCTCTACGAACCCAAGATCCGTTTCCAGATCTTCGGGACATGTAATATCCTGAAATGTTTTTTCCATGAGCTCCTCTTCAGAATAGCCCGTGATCCGGCAAAGCGATGGATTGACGCGAAGCCAATGGCCATCCGGATGCACCAGAGCCATCCCGATCCCGGAGAATTGAAAGGCTGTCCTGAAAAGTTCCGCACTTTCCCTCAGAATCGCCTGCGCCGTGATACGCCAGGAAGCCCAGAACGCCAGGATTAAAATGATGGCCCCCATAAAAACCGTGATAACCCATCCCAGGACCGTATAATTAAAAACGCTGTGGAGCGGCGCCAGAAGAACGATCGACCATCCCGGAGACCCGACGGCCTTTTGAAAAACCCAGCAGTACTCCCCCTGGAACAGGACCCGGCTGTCACTCCGGAGAGGTTCCTGAAGAAGCGGCTCGGGGGATGTCATAGTGAATTGTTTGGAATCCAGGAACTCATGGACCTTGGTTTTGTCCACAGACCCCAAGATCTTGAAAATATTTCCGGGAGCACTGGACATAAAGATCACGCCATCCGGGCTGACAAAAAACAAATTCTTGATACTGGCCAGGACGCTTTCGGCTTCCTGCACGTTCTTTTTGATAACGGCCACCCCGATCACCGTCCCTTGCTTGTCCTTGACGGAGTGGGCGGCATAAAAGCCACGCTCACGGCTTGTGATTCCCTCAGCCATATAAAAGGAGGACTTCCCGCCCAGGGCTTCTTTGAAATAGGGCCGGAAGGAATAATCCTTCCCGACAAAGCTGTCCGGCATATTTCTGTTGGAGGACGCGATTGCATGGCCTTTCAAGTCCAGAAGATAACAAACCGAAAAGCCAAGACTGTCCTTGTAGCGGTCCAGGACCGAATGGGCATTCGCAAGGGTCTCAGAACTTGGGTCAAGAAGCGCGGGGAAGATCCAGGGGGAGCCTGCCAAGGCCTGCACCGCAGCCTGAGGCGCATGCATTTCGTTTTCAATTCCCCGAGCCATGGCATTTATAATATTCTGACTCTGCTCACGGAGGTTTTCATAGCCCACTTTCTCCAGAAACCGGACCAGGAAAAGGCCCAGAATCATGGTGATAACGAGGAGAAGGACGGGGATCGCGAGGGGAAGCGTTTTGACGCTGGGAGAAGATTTTTCTTTGATCAAGGTCATATGCAAAAACGATGGAATGACGCGAAAAAGCGGTTCATGGGGAAAAAAGACCCCCGCCCCGAAGAGATCACGTGGGGCTTCCCTTGGAAAGGATCGTCCCGACGGCCTTGACCAAAACCGCCATGTCGGAGGTTTTGACCACAAAATCATCGGCTCCCATCCTGCGGGCCTGAATGGGGTCCACAGCATCAAGCTTCCCGGTCATGACAACCACCCAAGGCGGATGGGGCCGGATTTCCTTGATCCTGCGGCAGATTTCAAAACCGGAGATTTTCGGCATCACGACATCGGTCATGACAAGCTCGGGAAGGGACCGGTGAAGTTCCTGGAGAAGGATTTCAAATTCGGAAAAAGCCTCGACCTCGTAGCCTTCACTTTTCAACACTGCTTCGATGATCTGGAGCGCAAGCGGATCATCATCGATCACAAAGATCTTTTTTTTCATAAAAATCCTTTTGTCTCAACCCAGGATCTTCTGGACCGCGTGGAGGAGCACCGCCATATCGGAAGTTTTAACCACAAAATCATCCGCTCCCATCTTGCGGGCCAGAATGGGATCGACCGCGTCAAGCTTCCCGGTCATTACGATCACGAAAGGCGGTTGGGGCCTGAAGGTCTCTTTGATCCGGCGGCAAACGTCGAAACCCGAAACCTTCGGCATCACCACGTCGGTGAGAACAAGGTCGGGAAGCTTTTGGCGAGCCGCCTGCAGAAGGACTTCAAAGTCCGAAAAAGAAGAGACCTCGTAGCCTTCGGCGCGAAGAACGTCCACGATCATCTGAAGGGCCAGCGTATCATCATCGATCACGTAGATTGCTTTTTTCATCTCAGAGCTCCTGTCGTATGACAATCCCGGTAAAAAACGACTTACAGAACGGTGAACGCCACGAGCGCGACCGCCACGACCATGGTGGAAATGGCGAGCAAAAAACACCCGTCGCTGATCTTTTCCAGCTTGTTCTTGAAAGGGGAATGTCTCTTGCTTTTGAGTGTGAGGAAGGCGGTAATGCACGCGACCATGAATACGATGGCATCGACGGCCAGCATCTCATCGACAATGGTGTACTGGCTCTGGTTCCCGTTCATTTTGATCAGCTGAATGACCGTCAGACAAACGCCCACCATCGCCGCCGAAACCGAGAACACATCCACCGAAATGCTCGATTCGATCTCTTCCTTCTGTAAAGACTCCGTCATGAAGGCTCCCCTGTCCAAGGAAAAGGTTACTCTTTCCTCATGCGGGAATCAACTCTGATTTTCACTGCTAATTTTCATTGAATATAACCATGAAACGGGAAATCCGGATAATCGGATCCATCGAGGCAAAGTTGTCTGCGGGAATGGCTTGCGAAAAAACTAACGCGACTTGCTACGGAAAGCGGCGGCGATATAACCGCGGGAGCGGCCTCCGCGGCCGAAACGGCGGCCGCCGAAAGAGGCGACCTTCTGGGGCTTGTATTCGATAAGGTTTTCCAGGGGCATTTCAGGATGCTCGGAAACCGGGATCGCCATACGCATGAGCTTTTCGATGTCCTTGAGGTCTTTCCCCTGATCCGGGGTCGCGAAGGAGATCGCGTGTCCGGTATCTCCGATACGACCGGTACGCCCGATCCGGTGGATGTAATTTTCGGAATCATCCGGAAGATCGTAATTGAGCACCAGCTCGATCCCCTTCACATCAATGCCGCGCGCCGCGATATCGGTCGCCACAAGGATGCGGTATTTCCCCGACTTGAAGCCTTCCAGGGCCTCGCGCCGTTGGGCGAGCGAACGGTCCGCGTGAATTTCGGCGGCATTTTGTCCCATTTCACGGATGGCGCGTGTGATCTTGTAAGCGCCGATCTTGGTCCTTGAAAAAATAAGGATGGTCCCGTGATACTGCGCCAGGACTTTTTTGAGAAGATCTCTCTTGGCTTCCTTTCTCACGACGAAAACTTCCTGCGTGATCTTCTCTGCCACGGTCCCGGATCTCGCAATCTCGATATGGACCGGCAATTTCATCTGGGAGGTTGCGATCTTCATGATGGTCTCCGGCATCGTCGCCGAGAACAGCATGGTCTGACGTTCCTTGGGAACCACGCGAAGGATCTTCTGGATCTGCGGAGCAAACCCCATATCGAGCATCCGGTCGGCTTCATCAAGGACGAGGATGCTGATCTCACTCAAGAACACATACCGCTGTTCCATGTGATCGATCAAACGACCCGGCGTAGCGATGATGATGCGAGGATGCTGACGAAGCTCCTGGATCTGATTATGCATGGAAGCGCCACCGATCAAAATCGCAAATTTGATCTTGGGATCGAGCTTATGAATGCTTTGATGGACCTGATAGGCCAATTCACGGGTCGGGATAAGGATCAGCCCGCGGCCCTTGGACTGTGCGAGGCGCTGGACCATCGGGATCCCGAACGCCAGGGTCTTCCCGGTCCCCGTCTGTGCCACCCCGATCACATCCTGCCCCGCGACCGCAAGCGGGATGGCCTTCTGCTGAATAGGCGTAGGCGTGTGAAATTTCATCCTGGTAAGGGTTTCTAAGATATGGGGGGCGATGCCAAGCCCATAGAAGCTTGCGGGTGTGGGCTGCGCTAAAGAAGGCGTTGGCTGAGGAACGGTATGTGGCATGGGAGGCATTATATGCTGGATTTGACCTAAAAACGAGCTAATTAAACGCCGCCCGCTACTGGATCCACCTCAAAAAGGCAAAAGAAGGAGGATCGTCAGGACCACGCCGATCGCGAAAAGCGCTATAGAGTAATGAAGGATA
>Ga0118677_10009432_pt1 | contig 15241 bp, 11 predicted proteins | sample AliMusrvi5mmetaG_FD_86154 | JGI IMG/M metagenome (GOLD analysis project Ga0118677, IMG submission 86154)
CTCCAGCCCCCCTTGAAAATCTCCTTCATCTTCGGTACTCGCCCTGAGGCGATCAAGCTTTGCCCCTTGATCCTGGCCATGCGCCAGCATCTGGGTCTTGAGCCGCATGTTTGCGTCACCGCACAACATCGCGAAATGCTCGACCAGGTGCTCGACGTCTTTGGCGTGCAGCCTGACGTTGACCTCGCTCTCATGCGGCCGAACCAGACCCTGGCGGGGCTAGCTAGTTAAGTGCGAAGACCTACATCCGATGCCCATGAATCCCTCCCAGCGCCTCGTAGTTAATACAGCTGCGACCTATGGTCGGTCTGTTTTTGCAATGGTGCTCGCGCTTTTCAGTTGCCGCTGGGTATTGAACGCGTTGGGCCAAACGGATTTCGGCTTGTTCAGTGTGGTTGGATCTACTATCGTCTTCATTTCATTCCTTAATCAAGTTTTGGCCAATAGCGTTTCCCGACACCTGGCCTACTCGATTGGTAGCGGTAATTCTGAAGAATCGAATCGCTGGTTCAATGCGGCACTGAGCATTCACGTATGCTTTGCTTCGGTTCTGATCATGATCGGTTGGCCTATCGGCGAATACGTTGTAACGCATATTTTGACCATTCCTGCCGACCGCATGCACGCTTGTGTTTGGACATTCCGCGTTTCACTGATTTCAGCTTTTGCCAGCATGGTTTCCGTTCCCTTTGTCGGCATGTTTACGGCAAAGCAACATATCTCCGAAATGGCGGTATGGGGAATACTGCAATCTTCCCTTATGTTCGTTCTGGCCTTCTTCCTATCGCGATTCTCCGGTGACCTGCTATGCGTTTACGCCATTGGCATGGGAGCGATTATTGTCCTAATACAAGTCATCTTGGCATCGCGCGCCTTGCGTGTTTTTCCAGAATGCAGACTAGTGTTCCAGCAATGGTGTGATAGTCACCGTTTCAAGGAAATTACCCATTTTGCCTTTTGGAACCTGATTGGATCATTTGGCTCAACATGTCGAGACGAAGGAACAGCGATTCTGCTTAATCTCTATTTTGGTTCTCGGGAGAATGCTGCCTATGGCATCGCCAAACAGGTTTCCGGCCAAACAAATCAACTTGCATCGGCCATGCTTGGCGCGTTTTCTCCCGAAATCACGGCCAGCGAGGGGCGAGGCGATCGGAAACGAATGCTTTTTCTCACAGATCTCGCCAACAAATTCGGCACCATTCTCGTTCTTTTGTTTGCCGTTCCACTCATGGTCGAGATGGAGTATATCCTCGTCATTTGGTTGGAGACTCCTCCTCCTTCCACAGCCATGTTCTGCCGGTTAATCCTTGTTACCTTTATATTGGATCGTTTGAGCAACGGATATTTGCTAGCCGTCAATGCCTATGGAAGAATCGTCGGCTATCAAGCCACAATTGGTGGAACTGTTCTGATGACATTGCCCCTTGCTTGGCTCTTTCTTGCGATGGGTGCGTCGGCGTCCAGTGTTGGCTTTGCCTTCATCATAACCATGACCATCATTTCGATTGGGAGACTATTCTGGGCACGTCGGCTTTTTGGAGTGTCGATCAGTCGGTGGAGTAGAGCCGTTGTTCTGCCCTCTTCGATCATCGGATTGACCGCCCTGTTTGGAGCACTCGCTGTTCAGTGGCTAATGCCAGCGTCTTTCCTGCGGCTTCTTTGTGTTGTTGCCGCGAGCACCACCGCGTCCGTACTCATGATGTGGTTTTTTGCTCTCACGAGTGGCGAACGCGTGTTTGCCTACGATCATGGGCAACGCCTCCTAGAGAGGCTAGGGTATGCGAAGATGAAAAAAAAGGCAGATTATTGTGGTCGATGCAATTCGTAAACGATTCAACGTGAACACAGTACTGAAATCATTGTTGAGACCACCATATCGATTGGCCAAGAAACTAATCCAATCTTGGCGCATCAAAGTGGACAGCGACAGGTTGCTGCGTGTCCCTAATGATGTCGGCCGTCCCAAGATTTTCTATCTCGGAGTGACTGAGCACTCGAATTTAGGGGATTTGGCGCAGCATTATTGCATAAAGAGATGGCTAGCTGAGAACTATCCGCTTCGCGACGTTCACGAGTTCGAGGCAACTACGGTCGTTGACACACGCTTTAACTTTCTTGAACGGATGGAAAGAGTCCTCAACCCGAATGACCTCATCTTCTTTCAGAGTGGTTACACAACGCAGGATCTAGGTGGCAATCACGAGCTAATGCACCGAATGGTCATTGATCGTTTTCCCAATGCGAAAACAGTGCTGATGCCCCAGACGGTTTTCTTCAAATCGGAAGAGCGGAAACAGTTGACCGCAAGGTGCTATAACCAGAATCCAAATCTTATCTTTCTGGCGAGGGATCGCGTTTCCTACGATTTGGCTTGCGATATGTTTCCCGATGTGACGGTATGGCAATATCCGGATATCGTCACTTCGTTGATTGGCCATTGTGATTATCGGTGTGATCGCAATGGGGTCCTGTTTTGTTGCAGGAATGATTCCGAGAAGCACTACCCCGACGACGAAATTAACCGCTTGCGAGAACGCGTAGCGAGTCTCTCGTCTACGGACATGATCGACACGACGATTCGGAAGAACTACAAGGCCATTCGCAGGCGGTTGGATCACTTCATTAAAGACGAGATCCAACTCTTTGCACGCTATGAATTGGTCATTACGGATCGATACCATGGTACGATATTCTCGTTGGTCGCCAATACACCCGTAATTGTCATCAAGACGAATGACCACAAAGTGACGACCGGCGTTGAGTGGTTTCATGGGGTGTACGATGACCGCGTATTTCTGGCGGAGTCGCTAGAGCATGCGTACGAGTTGGCCAATAGGGTACTGAAGGGCAAGCACACCTATCGTCTGAAGCCCTATTTCGAGAAGGAATATTATGGGAGACTTAGAGACGCGATCGCTGACATTCACGATCGTGGTGAAGCATGAGTGCGAGCCAAGTGATGAACATTTGCCAACAAGACGATTGTACTGCATGTGAAGCGTGCGTGTCCGTCTGTCCTGTCAATGCAATCGGCATGGTTACGAATGAAAAAGGATTTCTTTTTCCGGTTATCAATGACGATCAATGCATCCACTGCGGCTTGTGTCAGAAAGCATGTCCTGCAAATGCAACGGAATGCATTCCTGGGAATTCAATAGAAAAGACTGTTTATGCGGCATGGATTAAGGATGCCCATGTACGTAGCGAGAGCAGTTCTGGTGGGCTTTTCAGTGCAATTGCCCAGTCTGTGTTGGATGAAGGGGGCGTAATTTTTGGCGCCAGATGGACGAATGAGTTTGCCGTCGTGATCGACTATTGCACGGATGCTGAAGGCTTGAAGAAGTTCCGAGGTTCAAAATACGTACAAGCGAGAACGAACGACAGCTACCTGAAGGCTAAGAAGTTTCTTGAAGATGGAAGAAAAGTCTTGTTCTCCGGAACTCCGTGCCAGATAACGGGGCTGACGTCATATTTGGGTCGAGAGTATTCAAATTTAATCACGATTGACTTGGTGTGCCATGGCGTCCCGTCGCCGATGGTTTTTAGAGACTATCTTCAATTCATGGAGAAACAGTTTAACGAAAGAATCGTAAGAGTTTTCTTCAGATACAAAAAGCCCGCTTGGTCTTCATGCAGCGTACGAATTGACTTTGAACGCACGACCTATGTGAATAGCACAACAAGAGATCCATATTTCATTGGTTTCAATGACTGCTATTTCCTAAGAGAGTGCTGCCATCGCTGCAAATACGCCAACTTGAACCGTTTAAGTGATATGACAATCGCGGACTTTTGGGGCTATCGTGCAACTATCTGGAGAATGCGGGACTTTCACAAAGGTTGCTCTTTATTGATTCCCAACACGTTGAAAGGCACCCGGGTATTTCAAACTATTTCGCGTTCCGGCTTGATATTTGAAGAACGATCGATAGATGAGGCGATTCGCGGAAATCTGAGCTTGATTAAGCCATATGCAAAGGCAGAGCGATCAGATGCGTTTTGGAAGGACTATCTTGTTCTAAGGGATTTTGGTGCCGCGGTTTATCGCTATTTTCCTCCAGCAAAGATCAGCTTTTTCCGAACGCTGCATAGGTTAAAAGATCGCTACATGTTCCTAGTGCCGGAATCGGTGTTAAGCTTCATTCGAAGGGCTAGACGCAGATAGTTGAGACGATTGCCACCATTAGCAACAGAACTTGGGGTCGAAGTGTGTATGCGGCAGTTTTCGCCGCATCCCTATCGAGATCCGAACCCAACAATCCTAGACGGTGTACCATGAAAGTACTTTGGTTTACAACGAGTCCGATGCCGGAAATGCTGGGCCAAAGTCCAAGCGATCATGCTGGCACGGGCAGTTGGGTGGTGGCCTTGTTGCAAGCGTTGGCGACGGTTCCGGGAATGAATATTGCAGTGGCGTGCGCGGGGCGCGGATTGTCGAATACGGAAATTAATGTTAGCGAAAATATCCGATTTTACCCGATCTCACAGGGGCGAGCGATACCGATATTTCATTTTCGCAAGCCGGACAACGATCCGCGATATCTGGAAGCATGCTCGCAAATCGCTAAAAAGGTGGCTCCGGACATCATCCACATCCATGGGACGGAACGATTTTACGGCCTACTTGGCGCGAGAAATCTTGTCTCTGCTCCGTGCGTAATTTCACTCCAGGGAATTCTGCAGGAGTACAGCAAACATCACTTATATTTTGGCGCTGTGTCGCTTGGAAGTCTTCTTCGTCATCCAGATCCGTTGCATCTTCTACGCGGATCTGGTCCAGTCTGCGACTATTTTCATATTTGTCGCGCCGCGAAACGCGAGGTTGAGATTCTGAAGGGTAACCGGTACTACATGGGGAGAACATTGTGGGATCGCGCCCACCTTCGTGCGATCAATACGAATGCGCGATATTTCCATGTCCCAGAGCTTTTGCGAACCGGGTTCTATCAGAAACAATGGAATCTCGATTCCTGCAGGCGGCACCGAGTTCTGTTTACCAACGCAAATACGTTTTCTCGCGGAACAGAAATACTTATCGAAGCGATCGCAATTCTTAAGCGCCAGTTTCTCGATGTTACGCTCGCCCTTGCCGGTGGGGTCGAGCAGCTTTCCTACGGTAAACACTTGCGAGAAATGATTACTCGGCTTGGTCTTTCCAATGCGGTTGAGTTTCTCGGGCGTCTCAACCAACAACAGATAGTCGATCAGCTTTGCCAATCGCATGTGTTTGCGATAGCGTCCTATCTGGAAAACAGTTCAAACAGCCTTTGCGAAGCGCAGTTGGTTGGGCTACCATGTGTGGCTTCCTATGTTGGTGGAACGCCAAGTCTTGTTGAAGGAGGAAAAACTGGATTGTTGTTTCCGAGTGGCGATGCTGCTGTTCTTGCCGAACAAATCGCGGATGTATTCAATAACGACGATTTGGCTGGACGGTTGGGGAATAATGCGCGGGAGTCTGCGTTGCAGCGTCACTCGCCTGATGTTGTAGTACGAACATTGGTGAATACTTACAACACAATCATTTCGGAAGCAGGAAAACAGTAAACTAGCAATTTCTCATTGCATGTATTTTAGATCATTGCGTTTAGAACCGCCGATTTCCATTGAGGGAGCCTCGCATATCTCGCGGGTGGATATTGGTCTAATTATTCTTCTGCTCTATTTGTCTGGAAGCCCTATTTTCGTTACCGATTGCGTGCTTAATCGACAGATGGTTTGGACTGCGGCCGCATTATTTCTTGGATTCCTGCTCAAGGGACGCTCCGAGGAGTTCTTTACGGACTATTTTATTGTAGTTGGCGGTCTATTTGGCAGTCTACTTCTGTTTCAATGTCTCATCTTCTCGTATTGGCCAGCTACTACAATTTTGGGCTTTTACACGAGACTGTTCATCGGATATGCCACAATACGTTTGGTTCGTCACTTTCCGCTGGCATACGTGCGCGCGATGTATCTGTTGTCACTTATAAGCTTTCTGTTTTATTTGCCATGTTTTTTGCTTTCGTTGGTCGGATTTGACCCGACGTCTTTATTAACTCACCTTTCCGAAACGCTAGGTACCGCAACGAGAGGTAATCTTCCGCTAATAGTCCACACATTTTTTCCAACCGGAATGGAGCGAAATGCAGGCATCTTTTGGGAGCCGGGGGCATTTTCTGGATATCTCGTGTTAGCGATAATCTTTCTTGCCTCACTGAAAGATGCTCTTTCTGAGCTCCAATACAGAAAGTTCTTTACCGTTCTTACGATTGCGCTGGCCAGTACATTATCGACTACGGGATATCTCATTTTCCCATTGTTGCTTATTCTACATCACCAGTTTAGTGCCATAGACGAAAAAACTCGCAATGTAAGAGTTTTATTATTCTGTTTTGTTCTGTTACCAATCTTCACTGGGACTGCGTTGTATTGCTACCACACCATTCCGCTTCTTGGGGAGAAATTCCAGGATCAACTCGAATTGGTTGATGGTCGCAAGGCGGGTTGGGAAACGCAACGTTATGGATCCCTCGTATTCGACTGGGAGTATATATCGCAGCGTCCAATTACAGGTTGGGGAATCAATAGGGTAACACGGTATGCAATGAATGCTGAATTAATTGACCAGGAAACAGCTAATGGAAATGGGATGTCAGATTTCATTGCCTCCTTTGGAATCGCGGGCATGCTTGTCTGGCTGGCTGGAACCTATTGGGGAATGCGGCGGCTCATCGGCCAGCACAAATGTGTTCTTGCTGTCCTCGTGCTTTGTCTTGTTCTTCAAGGAGAGAGATTCTTGGTACTGCCTATGTTTTTGGGATTGATGTTTCTTTCAGAGGATTCTCGTATAGTCGTATAGACTGATGTAAGTAAGGCTCGATATAATAAAATGGGCTAGCTATCTCAGTGACACTCGGATTAACTACCAAATATCGGCTGTCTTGCCCAGGTAAAAGATCAGGTTGCGTGAATGTCACGAAGGGTCTGACATGACCGTACGCTACCCGCGTAACATCATTCTGAACGTGCTCTCATTTCAAATGTAAATCTGGTTCTACGGTTAGGCTGCCCCGACTTGACGGATGAGATGATTTGACGCGGGCAAACATTTTAAGATTGGCAACGACGATGCGAACTCGTATTTCGGTGGTTACGGCATGTTTCAATCAGGTTGGATTTATTGAACAAACCATTCGTTCGGTTCTCGGACAACGGTATCCGAACCTCCAGTACATTATCATTGATGGGGGGTCCACGGACGGCACAATTGACATCATCAACCGCTATCGCGACGATATCGATGTTGTCATTTCCGAACGGGATGACGGACAGTATTACGCGATCCAGAAGGGATTGGATATTGCCGATGGGGACGTCGTCGCATGGATAAATGCCGACGACATGTACATGCCGTGGACATTTTCCGTGGTTGACAGCGTTTTTGGGGAGTTTCCGGAAGTTGATTGGATCACTGGTAGACCCTCGTATCTGAACGTCGCCGGACAATGTACCGAAGTAAGCGAAACATCGAGTGCTTATCCGCAACGATGGATTGCGCAAGGATGGTATCGCTCGCATTTGGCGGGATATCTTCAACAGGAAAGCATGTTTTGGCGAAGATCGTTGATGCAGAAGGTCGGTCACCTTGAGCTTACGTTGGATTACGCGGCGGATTTTGAGTTCTGGACGCGATTCGCGGCACTTGCCGAATTGACGGCTGTTAACGTGCCACTGGCCGCATTCAGACGTCGGCCGGGCGAACAAAGATCAGTAGATGGAACTGGACGATACGAGAACCAAGTTCTGCAGGCTGCAGCGAAACTGGGGACGGCACCTTGGTTGTGGAACTGGATTGGACAACAGGGAGTTGCGTTTCGGGCTTTTTGGCGTTTGCTGAAGTGGCGACGAGGAAAGGTTCTGACATATTCCCGGGAACAGAGCAGGTGGGTTCTGACAAACAGTCTGCGGCCAATCTCGCGGGTATCCTTCTCCGGTCTGTTGCTTGCCAACCACGCGGCTCGATGTGGCCGCCAGCGTGATAAATACAAAAATTAGCGGCTTTGGTGATGGCAGCGGCTTTAACCTTACACTAATATGGAGGATACATGATCTGTGATTAAGACACTTTTGAAAAGTCTTTTAAAAATGTTTCCTCTTCCTTTTGGGCTTACATCAGATTCTGCCTTCGTTGTCGTTGGGTTGATCGCCGCGGGATGACTCGCATTCCCTGGAACGTGACACTGTGGTCCCCGCACAAGCATATCGTGCTCGGTGATCGTGTTCAGTTCGGGCGTGGTTGTATCGTCGAGTGCGACGCGGAATTCGGCAACAATGTTTTAATGGCAAGAGGTGTTGTCTTTATCGGCCGGAACGATCATCGGATCGACGTCGTTAACAGTACGATTTGGGATTCGCCGCGTGGCGACTCGCAGATGGTTGTCGTAGAAGATGACGTATGGATCGGCCACGGAGCGACAATTCTTTCTGGCGTTACCATTGGCCGAGGTGCGGTTGTTGCTTCGGGTGCCGTCGTAGTTAAGGACGTGCCGCGATATGCGATCGTCGGTGGCGTGCCGGCAAAGGTAATTGCACAGCGGTTTACCCATGAAGAAATTGTCAGGCATGAAGAACGGCTGCGATATGCTGAGCGTACGCAAATATCTGGGAAATAGATCCTGCTCGGAATTAACTAATGGCAGTTCTTCGGGCATCCTTGGATATTGCAGTCGGCTGGTCATGACGATTTCTTCTCAGAGATTTGCGGGCGTCGCTCCAAGGAAAATCCGCATGACCGCCTTTTCTGCCCGCCAAGTTTATGGCCCATCGTTCAAAATCTACATGAAAACGATCGCCACCCTCTTTGCTGCCGCTGCGCTGGCTCTCGCCAACCAAGGCACCGCCGCCACATTCTTCGTCGCGACCAGTGGCAGCGATGTCAATCCCGGTAGCGAGACCATGCCTTTCGCTACACTGGAGCGGGCACGCGACGCAATTCGAGCGTGCCGTGCCGGCGGGCCACTGCCAGACGGTGGAATGACCGTGGAAGTGCGGGGTGGTATTTACTATCGCACGCAGCCCTTCAAACTCACGGAGAGGGACAGCGGTACTGAGAATTCGCCGGTGGTTTATCGTGCCCGCAAAGGGGAAAACGTGAGGCTTATCGGCGGACGGGTGGTGACCGGGTGGAAGCAAGTCACCGATGCCGCCGTGCTGGAGCGGCTCGATGCATCCGCCTGCGGCAATGTTTGGCAGGCCGACCTGCGAGCCCAGGGGATCACGGACTTGGGGGACGTGGTAGCAAGCGGAAAAAGGCTTGAATTCTTCTTTCAGGACAATCCCATGACCGTGGCGCGGTGGCCCAATGAAGGCTTCATCAAGATCAGCGAAGTGCTCGGCCCAACCCCAGTTGACGTGCGGGGGACGAAAGGCTGCAAGGAAGGCAAGTTTGCTTACGACAGCGACCGCCCCGAACGATGGGCCGCTGAACGGGAACTGTGGGTTCATGGTTATTGGTTCTGGGACTGGGCTGAACAGCGTCATCCGATCGAATCACTCGACGCCCAGAAGCGCGTCATCACTCTCAAACCGCCATACCACGCCTACGGCTACCGCAAGGGCCAATGGTTCTATGTGTTCAACGTCCTCGCCGAACTCGATCGTCCGGGCGAATGGTATCTTGATCGCAGTGCCGGGTTGCTTTACTTCTGGTCCCCGGCGGCACTGCAACAAAACACCGCCATCGTCTCCATTGTGCCCACCCTGGTGAGCATGAGGGGCGCGTGCCATGTGACCCTTCAGGGTATGACGCTCGAATCCTGTCGCGGAACCGCGATCGAGGTTTCCGGCGGCAGTCAAGTCCTGATCTGCGGATGCACCATCCGCAATACAGGCCGCCATGCCGTCGGCATGTCAGCGACGGAGAGTGGCGTAGTGGGCTGTGACATCCATGACACCGCAAGCGGCGGCATCTCGCTCGAGGGCGGCGACCGCAAAACCCTGACTCCCGCGGGGCTTCACGCGGACAACAACCATATCCATCATTTCAGTCGCTGGGATCGCATGTGTCAGCCCGGAATCAGCCTGGCTGGCGTTGGCAACCGCGCTTCCCATAACCTGATCGAGAACGCCCCGCACATGGCGATCCGCTTCAGCGGCAACGACCATCTGATCGAGTTCAACGAAATCCACAGCGTATGCTACGAGTCCAACGACGCCGGTGCCATCTATGCGGGCCGCGACTGGACGATGCGCGGCACAATCATCCGCAATAATTATTTCCATGACATCCATGGCTTGGAAGGACGCGGCTGCGTTGGCGTCTACCTCGACGACCAGTTCAGTGGCACGGAAGTTTCCAGCAACGTCTTCTACAAGGTAACGCGAGCGGCCATGATTGGCGGCGGCCGCGATTGCGCGATCGAAAACAATGTTTTCGTCGACTGCCTTCCAGCCACGCACGTGGATGCGCGGGGACTGGGCTGGGCGGCCAGCGGTGGCGACGGATTGCGAAACAGTCTCCGATCGATGCCCACGATGGAAACGCCGTGGAGTGCGAGGTATCCCAAGCTGGTGAACCTTCTGGAGGACGATCCCATGGCCCCCAAAGGCAACATCATTGCGAGAAACATTTGTGTCGGCGGCCGCTGGGGTGATTTTAAAGGCAAGGCCCGGCCGCTGGTGAAATTTCAGGATAACCTGCTGGACCAGGATCCGCTCTTCGTGGACGCCTCCCATCAGAACTTTCAACTTCAAGACGGCTCGCCTGCCTACCAATTGGGCTTCAAGCGGATCCCTATCGAGAAAATCGGGTTGTATCAGGATGAACGCCGTGCATCATGGCCGGTTGCTCACTTGGTGCGTCCGTCCCAGCCACCTGTTCCCACCAAGTAGCTGGCTACCTCCGGCCCATCCGCCTTCAGGTGGTGATCCTTTCAGTTTCATCCCGTTCACGTTTTGTGGTGGTGTCTAGGAATACAATATGACTATTCAAACGGCTGTAAACAAATCGAACATTCTGACCATTGCTTTCGATCTCATCGGATACAAAGAGGCTTTTGAGAGAATTGAGCATTGGCGTCAGATTGGAGAGCGACAGTATGTGGCACTCACCAACCCACACAGTGTCATGCTGTGCCGTCGAAACGAGAACATGGCTCATGCCACGCGGAATGCCGGTATGATTCTGCCGGATGGGATCGGCGTGATTGTTGCGGCAAATCTTCTGGGCTATGCAAACCATGGCCGTGCTACCGGTCCGACGCTCATGCTGAAAGTTTGCGACTGGGGAAGGAATAAAGGATACCGCCACTACTTTATGGGCGGTGCGGCAGGCGTCGCCGAAAAATTGGCGAAACAACTGACGGAGAAGTACCCCGGACTGTCAGTAGCCGGCACATACTGTCCGCCGTTCCGTAAACTCTCGGATGCTGAGGATCAAGCGATTGTCGACCGCATTAACGCGGCAGAGGCCGATATTGTCTGGGTAGGATTAGGTGCTCCAAAGCAAGAAAAGTGGATGGCGGATCACGTTGGCCGCATCGATGCCGCAGCGATGGTCGGCGTAGGCGCGGCGTTCGACTTTCACTCCGGCGACGTGAAATGGTCACCACCCTGGATTCGCCGCCTTGGCATGGAATGGGCCTATCGCTTGGCCATCGAACCTCGGCGCATGTGGCGACGCAACCTTGATAGCCCGTTGTTTCTCGGTGGAGTCGTTATGCAACGGATCACAAACATCTTTCGACGCGACCGCTCCCACTGGCGTCCCAGCAAACCTCGCTAAATGATGCCCCATTACCAATGAGATTATCTTCCATGTGTATTTCCTCTCTCGAACAGGCAATTCAAAACAAAACGGCCAAAGTCGGCGTCATCGGACTGGGTTATGTCGGCTTGCCGCTGATCCGGGCCTTTATCGCGGCCGGATTCCGCACGATGGGATTCGACGTCGATCAGGGCAAGGTCGATCAGCTTCTGGCCGGTCGCAGCTATATCAAGCACATACCCCCTGAATGGATCGGCCGATGTGTGACGGACGGCAGCTTTGTGCCGACGGCCGAAATGCGGCGACTGGGCGAGCCGGATGCCTTGCTGATCTGTGTGCCCACGCCGCTGAACGAAACCCGCGATCCGGACCTGGCGTACATTGAGCAGACGGTCAACCAGATCGCTGCCACCCTACGGCCCGGACAACTCGTGGTTCTGGAGAGCACGACTTATCCCGGTACCACGCGGGAAGTTGTCCTGCCGATCCTGCAAAAGTGTGGACTCCAAGCGGGCCGCGAATTCTTTCTAGCCTTCAGTCCCGAGCGGGAGGATCCGGGCAATCCCAACTTCACCGCCGAGCGGATTCCCAAAGTCGTCGGCGGAATCGATGCAGCCAGCGGCCGACTGGCCGAACTGCTCTATGGCCAAGCCATGGCGCAAATCGTGCCTGTTTCGAGTTGCGAAATTGCCGAGGCCAGCAAGATCCTCGAAAACACCTACCGCTCCGTCAACATCGCCCTGGTCAACGAGTTGAAAATGCTTTTCATGCGGATCGGCATCGACGTTTGGGAAGTGATCGACGCTGCCCGAACCAAACCGTTCGGATTTCAAGCATTTTATCCAGGCCCCGGTTTGGGGGGGCACTGCATTCCCATCGACCCGTTCTATCTCACCTGGCTGGCCCGGCGGAATGGCATGGCGACCCGCTTCATCGAACTGGCTGGCGAGATCAATACCAGCATGCCGGAGTATGTGATCCATCGGCTCGTGGAGGCATTGAACAATTTCAGCAAGCCGTTACGAGGCAGCAAGATCAGCCTGCTAGGCGTGGCCTATAAGAAAGACGTGGATGATCCGCGGGAAAGCCCTTCGTTCAAGCTCATGGAAATGTTGCTGGCCGGTGGTGCCGTACTCACGTACAATGACCCGCACGTGCCGAGCCTTCCGAAGATGCGGCACTACAATGTGCCCGACATGACAAGCTGCCCACTCACGCCCGAGTACCTGGCCGCCCAGGATGCCGTGCTGATTGCCACCGACCACTCGGCCTATGACTACGACTTCATTGTCGAGCATTCCCGCTTGGTCGTCGATACGCGGAATGCGACGAAAAAGGTCGCAAACCATCGAGAAAAGATCGTCAAAGCCTGAAAAAACAAATGTGCCAGCCAACAAATATAGGGCCCATGCACAGGATAGGCAGCTAGGTGAGAATGGAGCCGGGGCGTCCGCAGTCCGTTGATGGGACTCGCTGCGTTCGTCCCACCCTATTTTTCTTTCCCGGGTAAACGGAATGAATTCCATTCCACGAAGTGGAATTGGATGAGTTCCGCATCTACTGCCCGGCAACCAGGGCCATAAAAAAGGGCCTTTCCGCGCCTGTTGTGGCCGGTCTCCCGACCGAGTCATACCGGGGTGCGGGGCGCGGAGAGGTTGTAGGGTGGTGGAGAGCGCAGCGAGCCCCACCAATTCCGTTGCGGTCCGCTTTGGATCTCCTCAGCGCAGAGAAGCAGGAAATGGTTTTGGCCACGGATGAAACACGGATAAAAGGAGAACTGATAAACAATCCGTGTTCCATCCGTGTTTCATCCGTGGCTATAAACAGCAAGAGTGGCATTTCGTTCTCATAGGAGCCACACCGCGCCGACCGGAGGTCTTACGAAGACGTTCGGTTGCGTAGTCGGTCTTGCAGATTGGTGGTCAGCGATTCAAGTTGGGCAAGGTCCAATGCTCGTAGCTCCTGCTCCTCGCTGATAGGCGTACCGAGTATTGTCTGAAGCGTTCGGATCAATTTGATCTCGCCTTCGATCTTGCCTTCGATCTTGCCTTCGAGCACACCTTCACGATGGGCGGAATTCATGGCCCATTGTTGGTCTCGAATCGCTTTTTCGCGTGCGTCGTACATCACTTTGTCCTCGGTTACTTGCGCTATATTAACGATCGTTTGCGTCGCTTGCCGGATCGCTTGCTGCGGAAATAATTTCAACAGTGCGTCGGCTTCGTACTCGTGGGCATGAAGAAACCAGAATAGCCAGCAATCGAGCATACTGGCTCCATTCAAGTCTGCCTCCCTTAAAAGCTGATCAATGCGACACGGTTCTCCGCCGTCCCAAAGGTCTTCTTAAAGGCGAAATCGTTGATCGGGCGAATTCCAAGCGGCATAATGGTTAGGGGGGAAGGATGACGCAATTCGAGCTTCGTGCCAGATAGGTGCCAGTATACCAGAAGCTAGTGCCTGGCGAAAGCAACCGAAGTCTGCGAAAAATCGCGCAAAAGACGATAGAAGACGTTCGCGCATGGTCGACCAACGAAGAAAGCGGCGGATTCGGTGCCGTCCTGATGAAGAATGTGCGAAAAATCCCTCAGTTGTTCATCCGACAAGGAACCGCCGTCGAAGGGGCCAAGGTCCGCGTGCAATTCTGGCGGCCCAACAATCCCGTTACGGCCACCCGATGCCCATGGCTGGCCAAGGCGGACGCCACATTGACGCCTTTGCCGCCGGGAGTATCGCAGGTCTGCTCTACACGGTTGACGGCCCCGGGTGTGAAGCGGGGGATGGTGGCGGTGCGATCCACCGCCGGGTTGAGCGTGACGGTGACGACATCAAAGGAGGTCATGGAATCACGCATTTTCGGAAATCCAGGGCTGCGGAGCGCGGGCGGATTCCGCCTTTAGCCCTCCTTGTGGCGCGCGATAAACTCTTTAGCCAGAGCGTTATAGGCGATGGAACCAGCTCCAATGGGCTCGTATTCGATGATCGGCTTCCCAAAGCTGGGGGCTTCGCCCAGCCGAATTGTTCGAGGCACCAAGGTGTTGTAAACCTGTTCGCCAAAGTGTTTGCGGACTTCCGCGACGACCTGGTTGCTCAGGTTGGTTCGGGCGTCGAACATGGTCATGATGATTCCCGCAAGGTGGAGGCCGGGGTTCGCGCCGGAATCGGCGATTTGATGGATGATGTTGTCGATCTTGCTCAGCCCTTCCAGCGCGAAATATTCGCACTGGATGGGGACGAGGATTTCGTCCGCCGCCGCCAAGGCGTTGGTCATGAGAATGCCGAGACTCGGGGGGCAGTCCATGAGGATAAAGTCGAGCGGGGCGTGATGGCGCAGCGGCTCCATGGCCGTGCGCAGCCGGGTGAGGTGATCCTCCTGGCGGGCCACTTCAATTTCGGCTCCGGCAAGGTTGATGTACCCGGGAATGATCCAAAGATTGTCAAAACGCGTGGCGATGATGTGATCCGCCACGGCAGCCTGTCCGATGAGCGGCTCATACA
>Ga0118677_10009433_pt1 | contig 15241 bp, 17 predicted proteins | sample AliMusrvi5mmetaG_FD_86154 | JGI IMG/M metagenome (GOLD analysis project Ga0118677, IMG submission 86154)
ATGAAATGCTGATATGACATAATTATCTGTCATGGTTTGACGTCAATTTACTTTTCACTCCCCCTAACCCATAAAAAACGACGTAGACGGCTTTATTTCCCTTTGAGAGTTGCTTGTGAATTATGAGAAATTCTTGCACTGACTCCCCCAACAACAAATTTTCTTATTCCACAACAATATGCGTATACATACGTTTCACCTTCGTTATTGGCTTCACGTCGCAGCACTTATTGTTAGCTTTGGATTTATCTCTTTTTCAAATGCTGCTGCAAAAAGTGATAACAAGCCTGTTTTTGTTGCTGATCAAGCCTCTGATGATGTTCAACTGGTAGCTAACTGGGTTGTCAAATCCCGGGATAATCATGGGATGCCATTTGTTATCCTTGATAAAAAGCAAACTAAAATCTTTACTTTTGATGCTGACGGTCAAATTTTAGGTATAGCACGAGCACTGCTTGGTATGACGGAGGGGGATTATGACCAGGAGGGTATCGGAAACAAAAGTCTTGCCCAGATTCCGCCTAAACTTCGTATAACCCCAGCTGGCAGGTATATCGCTCGTTTAGGAAAGAATGGACATGGTGGACTGTATCTATGGGTTGATTATGACGCTAACCTCGCAATTCACCCAGTCTTGAACGTCCCGGGGCAAAGACGTTTTGAACGGATAGCTTCACCGGATCCCAAAGAACACAGGATTTCATGGGGGTGCATCAATGTCCCCGGAACTTATTTTGAAACAATTATTTGCCCACTTTTTAAGAGAAGTAAAGGTATTGTCTATATACTTCCAGAGACGAAATCTGCCAAGGATTTCTTCGGAATTACACCCGACTATTTAGTTACTAAATAATGATTTTCTTTGGCCTGTAAATTCTCTTCAGCCTTATGGTTAGAGAAATTTTCTCTTATTGATCATCAGAAAAAGCATTCCTTGATCGAAATTTCTCTTGTCTGGTGTTAAGCAGGATGTCAGCATGACCACGATGCCTGCTTAACTTTTGTAAAAAGAATAGTTATCCTTTTTACAAATTGATGGTTTTTTGTATTTTTTTTACTTCGTATTCGAAATACATTAATGATCACCAATTACACTTATGCAGTATTACCATTGTCGTTGGAAAATAATAACGTTGTTTTTCGTGGCGTTGACATTTATATCGTCAACAGCTTCTGCACAGGATAAACTGCTTTTTTCCGGATTTGCGTTTTCAGGAAACTATGAAAACAGAAAGGAACTCTATCCATATAGTTCAACAGTAGAATTATTAAAAAGCGATAATGGACAACCGTTGCTCAATAAAGTGTTTTATGAAAAAATAAAAAGCCGGCCTCATGAAGATGCACGATTAACAACCGAACTTGGCAGAATTGGTCAAGGGAATCAAATTACTGTCGCTTTCGCCCTTACGTATGAGAAGGTTGAGTATATGGAACTGGATGGGCATCTGCTTTTATTTCTGGGTATAAATGCAAATGTTCTCGCTTTCGACAGAGCATCAAAACAATTGATTGCTGCTTATCCTCTTCGGATACGATATCATGACACCGTCAATCAGCGGCTCAGTGATGAACAGATTGTGGCGTTGTTCAAAAAGCTCTATTTAACAAACGAATTAGGAATCAACCCATTTGACGAATGGCTGAACAAGTTTGCCGGTATCACGTTTAAAGGACGCCATACAAAGTATCTGCAGGTAAAAAATATTGATATAGAACCTGAAGCCCTGAAGATGGTTACTGCTAACCATCAAAGCCCGAAGGCTCTAAAAAATCTTATTGCTAATGAATTAGAGTCGTCAATAGCTTCAACAAATAATATTCCTATCATACCCTGGAGCCCTGGTGAAGTTGTCGGAAGGGTTATGGCTTTAAGGTTCTGTGATGGTAATACTTTTAATTTAAACCTGCCTAATCCTGATTACGAGGTTGATTTTGCTCTTCGTGCCTTTCGAGGAACAGAAGTTGAGGGTGCTTACTCTAAACAAAAGATCTATCGCACCCTGGGAACAATTAAAATTTACGAGCCTGGTTCCAAAAAATATCTCTTGAATGAAAACATTTATAACACTCAAATTGTAACTCTCGCCAAAGCTTATGATGCAAAAATAGAAGATTGGGAACAATACAAAAAAACTTTAAACGAGTTACTTTATGATACTTCAAAACAGTTTTCATCTGTAAATTCAGGCTGGATTAAAGAGCATGCTTCAAGAGGTGCTGAAGCGATTAACACTTTTCATGATGCTTCAAACATAATAGATCAATTAAAATAACCTGATAAAAACCATGAGATTTAAATCATTATTACTCCTTGGTGCGCTATCGCTTTTTATCTCTGAACCGTCCATGGCCGAACCTATGAGGTCAACCCATTCGCTTTTCACTTTTTTATTTATGGCACGAAAAGCAACCTCAATCACACAATTTGATGAAAGAAGAACTGATGTTCGGGTACGGAAAAATACTTCGCCAGGCTCGTTAGGTTTTGTATCAGGAACTCAGATGGAGCAAACAGGCGGGAGCACTCTAAGAAAAGCCGATGCCGTTACCTATGAGGTTACGAGTTCCCAGGATATAGATTCTGCTATGGGGGAAGTTCTGACTAATGCAGGAATTGAGTATGCCGCTTATGATGATGTGATGATCAATGGAGGTGGACCTGATCCTGCGGTCATCAAACCTGAATTTGTCCATAAAGATGATTTAAGCGCGCAAACAAGAGCAAAAATCATTAATGCGTCCAGAAAGTGCGATGTCCGCTATTTGGCTACCGGAACTATTGATATCGGAGTTAATGATGTCGATCCGGTATCAGGAAACAGGCGTGTCTATGTTTCAGTACGTGCTAATCTCTGGGATATCAGCACAACACTGCCAAGAAAGGTCGGCTCAGTAGGTCCTGTTCAATTTTCAGGCCTGGGACCTGACCAAAGCGTCGCAAGCCGTAATGCGCTTATCGTTGCCGCAAAAGAAACAGCATTGAGCCTTGTTGATCAATTGAACGCAAAAGGAGTTCGATAACATGAAGTTACGAGCATTGGTACTTGTCGGAGCATCACTCCTGATTGCGTCACCGGCAAAGGCAGGATTCGGCTTGCCCGATATTCTCATCAGCAGTGATTCACACGGAGGAAATTCACATGTCAGAGAAGTTGTTCATGATTGCAGAAGGGCTTTGCATAATTATCTTGAGTCACAATACCTCATTATAGATGCGTTAGACCTGAAAGAGGAGTTGGCCGCCAGAAAAGCCACACTTAAATTTGCAGAAAAAGGCAGCGCTGGCGAGTCTGACGATGACCTGATAGCAGAATCCAATGCATGCAGCGACGTTATACAACCACGTATTGAATCAAATAAACGTCTGGATGCCGAGCATAAACAACTTGCTGGAGCTGCAGCACTGAGATATGTTCGAGCTGTCATTGAAACAAAGAAAATGGTTGGGGCCCTTACCAGTGTCAAGACATCATCGCTCGGTTTCAGTGACGTCGGCCCTGTTTTGTTCTTAGTTAGAAATGTTCCTCCATTAGTTTCAAATGCTGTTTCTACAACTGGTAAACTATTGCATTATTTATCTGCTAACAATGTTGATGTTACAGAGGCAAATAAAGCTGCTGGCGACCTTGGTGTATAGATACCTGTTAATTAATTTTATAATGTCATGATAAAATATAAATCATTATTAACTGCAGCAGCATTTGTTGGGATTATGGTGTCTGGCGTCAAGGTTTCCTATGCTGATGCTGCTTTCTGGAAAGAGAGGGACAATGAAGATGCTGCAACACAAGAGACATTGCACCAGCAGAAGCTTGAGATCATGGATCAAAAAGCAGAGGCGAAATTGCGGCTGCAACGAGAAAAAACTGAACAGGAACGATTGCGGTTGGAACGAGAAGATGTCAGGCTTGAGGAGCGAGAGTTACGGAATGAACGACTGAGGCCTCAGAATAACTATATCATCGTGGAGCCATAATTTTCAAAAATATGAAACTGCCATGAAAACAGCTTTTTTTGCATTAGTCATGAGTCTGAGTCTCATCGGGTGCTCCTCAACAGACTCAATAAGTTCGCAAAACAGGCAGAATATGACCGGCCTTTACACTGGGATGCCAAGACAAAACGTCTTGGCATCCATGGGCACAAACACCATAAGGAGTGCTGACGGTCGACTGATTAACAATCCATATCGTACAGAAATATACCGTTCACCACGGCATGAGTTTGAGCTGTTGCTCTATTTCACAGCTGAAAACCGCCGTGGTGACGGCATTACCAATGATGATCTGACTCCACTGGTTATTATGGACGGAAAGCTTGATGGCTGGGGTTGGTCTTACTGGAACACACTTGTACAGAAGTATGAACTGCGCCTCTGACATAGAGGAACATTTGGGGATGTTCAGAATCCTTTCTCTTTCAGTTCACGATATTTATCACAACCTTCCTGTATTCCGTTATCACATGATTTTCCGAACCACTCTTTTGCAACACTTTTATCCTGCCTGACACCTTTACCATCAGCATACAAAGCCCCAAGTATAAATTGAGCCGCTGCATATCCCTGATCAGCAGCAAGTCTGTACCATTTTATGGCTTCTGTATAGTCCTGCCGTACACCTTTACCCTTTTCGTACAATTTCCCAAGATTTGACTGAGCAGCAGCATCTCCTTTATCGGCTGCAAGACGAAAGTATCTGGCCGCTTCAACATAATCCTGCCGTATACCTTTGCCATAAGCATGCAACATACCAAGATTGTAGAGTGCTGAAACACTTCCTTTTTCAGCAGCAAGTCTATACCATTTTACAGCCTCAGCGTAGTCCTGCCTGACGCCTTCACCCTTTTCATACAGCATCCCGAGATTTGACTGAGCAACAGCATCCCCCTGATCTGCAGCATGACGGTATGCTTGTACCTCAGATGGCGTCACTGCTTTTGCAATAGTGAAAAGGAGCATTGAACAAAAAACGGATATAACTATTTTTTTAAGCATAGATATAGCTTTTTTAAATTTGAGGTGATGGAAAAGCGGTTGAGTAGTTCAGTATAAGCATAACAAACAAAAAAAGCGTTGTGTTTTTCAGCCGAGATATGCCGCCATTACTGCCGGGTTCTCTGCAAGTCCCTTGCTGGCACCTTCCAACACAACGCTGCCGCGTTCAATGATATAAGCGCGGTCAGAGAGTGCAAGAGCTATCTTTGCAAATTGCTCGGATAGGAGGATGGTCATCCCTGAGTCATGGAGTGAACGGATTGCTTCGAACACCTCTTTGACCACTACAGGGGCAAGGCCCATCGATGGCTCGTCGAGTACCATAAAGCGTGGACGTGCCATAAGGACACGACCGATTGCAAGCATCTGCTGCTCTCCACCAGAAAGGCTACCCGCCTGCTGCAACCGGCGTTCTCCAAGTCGGGGAAACATGCCGTATATGCGTTGCAGATCACCGGAAGCAGCCCGTCTGAAAGGCCCGAATGATGGCAGGCGAGGGTAGGCCCCAAGAAAAAGGTTCTCCTCGACCGTAAGCGGACCAAACACACGCCGTCCCTCGGGACACAGGCAAAGACCTCTCCTGGCGACCTCGCTGGCAGGAAGTCCGGTTATCTCTTTTCCGTCGAAGAACACCCGTCCTGCCCGAGGTATGAGAAGACCACATAGAGCTTTCGCCAACGTACTTTTTCCCGCACCGTTTGCTCCAACCAGCGCAACACATGAACCTTCAGCAACCTTTATAGAAATACCCCGCACAGCATCATCACCGCTATATCCAGCGCGCAGGTTTTCAACGTTCAGCATAATTGCGGCTCCGATTTACTTTGTACACTTGTGTGCTCATCATCTGCACCAAGATATGCCTCAATTACTTTCGGATTATGACGAACCTGATCCGACGTTCCAAGTGCAATCAGACGGCCTCCATCCATCACTGCGACCCGGTCACACAGTTCAGCGACAACGTCCTGATGGTGCTCAATAAGCAGAATCGGCACCCCGGCACGCTTAATTGAAACAACCAGATCAACAAGACGGGCAATATCAGGCTTGGACATACCAGCTGCCGGTTCGTCAAGCATAAGAAGACGGGGGCGGGTAGCTAAAGCCCTCGCAATTTCAAGAAAACGAAGATCTCCGTATGACATCTCTGAACAGCGCTGCCGCGCCTTCTCCTCAAGAGCTACCACGCGAAGCCAACCCATAGCCTCCGATTTACCTCCGTCGTGTTGACAAACAAGAATTGACTCCAACGCAGTCAAGCCGGAAAAAGGCTGCAGATTTTGAAATGTTCGAGCAGCTCCAGCTGAGGATGCAGACATCAAACTACCTGGAAACGGTCTTGTACCGGCAATTTCTATAGTGCCAGAGTCGGGCGCATAGAGGCCTGATACTAAATTGATAAACGTTGTCTTACCAGAACCATTGGGTCCAATCAACCCAAGAATTTCATCCTGACCAATATCCAACGTAACGTTATCCACGGCCCTCACACCTCCGAAAGATTTACTGAGCTTCAAAACATGCAAGGGCTCCGAAACGGAGATTCCTGCCGGCCTGAATCCTCCTGACACTGGCGGTAATGGATCAGGTGTAAATCGTATAAGTTTATGCAAAGCAGAAACAACAGCCCCGGCAAGACCATCGGGAAGACCTACAACTGCGGCAAAAAGGAAAAGTGCAAATATCCCTTTGCGCCACTCTTCTACGTTGTTCGCAAAAAGAGAGAGAATCAAAGCCGCTGCCATAGCCACTGCAGGAGCAGCTTCCTTGAATGCGGGAACCTTACGGGAGATAAGTGACCTGAAAATTGGAAAAAGTGTTAAAATACAACCGAAACTGACAAGAGTTGAAAAAAGTGTCCGATTCGAAAGCAAGTTAGGCAGCATAGCCACAACCGCCGCTCCAGCAAAGGCACCCCACTGGCTCCGACGTCCTCCAAAAACTACGCCAAGCAGCAACATAACCATCAAGTCATACCCAAAGGCAGCAGGCTGCAGGTAACCGAAATTCAACGCATGCAAGGCACCGGCAAGACCGGCAAGTGCGCTTCCCCAGGCAAAAGCCAATACCTTGTGTCTTAATGTACCTATCCCCAGAGCATCTGTAGCGGTTGGAGAATCGCGCAATGCCTCAATGGAAAGTCCGAACCGTGATTTAAGCAGGAGCTGAGATACCCACCACGACATAAACAAAACCACCAGACAGAGCCAGTAAAAACCTCTTGCATCCAGAGCAACTGTAAAGAGTGATGGTCTGACAATCGACAAACCAAGCGCTCCATGGGTTATTGATTCAGATTCGTTAAGAACAATGACCGACAATGTAGCGAATGAGAGGGTAGAGAGTGCGAACTGGGGACCTTCCAAGCGCAAGGCCGGCAATGCGAGGGCCGCTCCTGGAAGCAGGGCTGCAATGACTCCTGCAATTAACGCTAAAGGAAAAGATGCCCCTGCCTGGACGGCCAAAGCTGTCCCGTAAGCACCAAGGCCAAAAAGCGCAGCCTGGGCAAGATTCACCTGTCCAAGATATCCAACTGTAGCGTCAAGGCCGATGAGAAGCACTCCGTAAACAGCCATCAGGGTAAGCAGGCCGAGTGCATACTGGCCTTGCCAGAACGCCGGAAGCGCACCAAGCCCTATGAAAAGAACTATGCGCACGATCCGTTCCGCTGTATTCTCTTTCAGGCCAAGATCAACACCGGTAAACATGGCATCCCCCCTCAAACTTTACGGATAATTTTTTTACCGAAGACTCCCTGCGGACGAAGTGCCAACGCCAGAATAAGCAGAATAAGGCCCGGTGCTTCGCGCCATCCGCTGCCGAGCACATAGCCGGAAAGATTTTCCACTGCCCCTAATGCAATACCGGCAATAACAAGACCAAACCCGCTGTCGAGACCTGCGACCACTGCGACCGAAAACGCTTTCAACGTCAACGCGGCTGCCATTGTAGGACCAACAGTTGTTACAGGGCCGATAACCGTTCCTGCAAATGCAGCTGCAGCCCCTGAGACTGCCCAGGAGAGAGAGATCGCGGAGCGTGAACGAACTCCACAGAGTTCGGCTGCTTCAGGATCTGCACTGACTGCCTGAACAGCAATACCTGCCATTGTATAGCGCTTGGCTAACTCAACAAAAATCATGATGCCCAATGCACCCATTGCAATAGCAAGTTCCGGCCAGGTTACCGATATTCCATAAAAATCAAGGGGGGCGGCTGGCCATGGTACGGGAAATGGTCTGTCGTCTCTCCCCCAAATATTCTCCACAAAGGAGAGAGCGAACAATCCGACGATGATCGTGAGGAGAATCCATCCCTCATTATGTTGCTTCAAAGCAAGCCTGACAGCGACTCGCTCGACAAACCATCCCAAAGCTGCTCCTGCAACCATCGCCCCTAAGACAGAAACTCCGTAGGGAAGACCTGAACCGGCAAGTGAAATACCTGTAAAAGCTCCAAGCATAACAAGTTCACCCTGCCCGAAGTTCACTGCCTTACCAGCGGCATAGGTCAATTGAAAGCCGTAAGCTACAAGAGCATAGGCCATGCCCATAAGTCCTCCGCCCACAGCCATTTGAGCAAGAGCAATATATTTTGCGTCCATAATTGCGAGTTACAAAACCGTTTACAGATCAAGACTCACTTGACAGCTGTCCCCTCCAACACAAATTTTTCAGACGGATTAGCCAAGACAACCCGCCCGTTCTGAACCTTACCCATAACGGTGGTTGCCCGGCGGAACGCCTCATGTGTCTCGACATTTGAAGGATTCCATTTAGACCATGGCTTTTTCCAGTCTGCGATGGCTCCTTTGACGGTCACTTTGAGGTTCTCTAATGAAAGCTTGATTTTAGAGGGAGTGGTAGAACCTGCCTCATGAATAGCTTCGGCCAACAACAGAGCTGCATCGTAACCCTGTGCAGCAGAAACGGGAGAAGGAATTCTGGAAACAGCGTAAGCTTTATGGTAAGCCTGAATGAATGGTTTTGCCCTTGCTATGGACTCATCTTCGATAAAAGTCTGAGGCATGAGAGCACCATTGCCGGATGCGCCAGCTGTATCAATGAAATTGCTCATCGACAATGTCCATCCGCCAATCATCGGCACCTTAAATCCCAACTTCTCCTTGCCCGATGCTACCGCAGCCAGCTCAGGCCCGATACCCCAAATCAGAATCGCCTGCGCACCAGCGGACTTGGCTTTAATGAGCTGACCTGTCATATCCTTATCTCCAATGGCAAACTTTTCTACTGACACCACCTTCAGCTTTCCACCCTGTCTGCTAATCTGTTCGATGAGGTCGTCTCGTCCGGAAACACCATAATTGGTGGCGTCGTGCAATATCGCAACATTCGTAAATCCGAGTTTGAGGGCTTTTTCAACTACCATTTGAGCCTGAATGCCGTCGTGTGAGGCAAAACGGAAAATCGGCAGATCCTTCACGCCTGCTTTGCTCCACTGCGTCATGGAAGCGCTGCCTGCCGCCGGTGTGATAATTTTGACAATTCCCTTCTCAACATAATATTTGTCACCCATCACAGCAACACCGGTGTTAACCGTGCCTATGACTGCAGAAATATCACCCATTGACGATATTTCCTGTGCTACAAGCGCACCGCGGTCATTCTTACCTTCGTCGTCGCGTTCGATAAGCTCAATCTTCATTTTTCTGCCAGCTACATTGATACCTCCATTTTGGTTAATCTGGGAAATGGCAAGTTTTGCGCCATCTCTCATAGAAACACCCATAGGAGCTGAGCCCCCTGAAAAAGGACCGGTGATGGCAATTTTGACAACATCAGCAGCCATGGCGACTGTGGAAAATGAAGTCGCAAGCAGAACCGCAAGAATGGAACGGGAGGCTTTCATGTTTCTTCTCCTATAGTATTAAGTGATTTTTTTATCTCCTTTGTACAATTTCATGAAGCTACAGCCTGGGATAAATGATCTCTGATAGATGGAAAGGAACTTATGATGTCGAGCTACTTTGAATGACTTTGCTGTGCATATCGCTGGTCAACACCTCAATACGCTGGCTAAGCTCTTTTACAAGTTCGGTCAATTGCGTGTTCTGTTGAAGCAACACCAGAAGCTGTTCAGATTGCTGTACTGCATAGGTCTGTCGCTGTTCGCTCGCCAATGCAAGAGCTTCACGATGCTTGGCATCTGCATCTGCATGCGCCTTGTCACGGTCGGCCTGTCGAGTTTGCGCAAGGAGGATAAGAGGAGCAGCATAGGCCGCCTGCAGACTGAAAGCAAGATTGAGAAGAATAAAGGGATAAACATCGAACTTGGTAAGTCCAAAGGCATTCAATCCTATCCAGATGGCAACGATGACTGTCTGTCCGACAAGAAAAACCGGTGTCCCGAAAAAACGAGCGAATGCCTCGGCCTTGAGAGAGAACCAGTCATCACCGAAGACAGAACCAAGATGAAGATGTGGAAGATGAAAACGGAAGTAATTATTCGGAACTGGAGAAGTTGGGCTAGTATTCGATTTATTCGGGATTGATTCCATATGTTCCTCCTTTTACAAGCAGATTGGTTGCGGATCTATAAAAACTAAACGGTATCGGAAATCAGACAAACGGATTTTCCTGACATGGCTTCCCCAGTGATTTTGCAAGAGCTTCATGGGTTATCGTTCCTTTCCAGATGTTCAGGCCCATAGAGAGACTGGGTACCATAACCATGGCACTCTCAAGCCCGAAATCGGCAATTCTCCTTATATAGGGCAGCGTCACTCCAGTCAGTGCTTCGGTTGAAGTTTGAGGATAGGCGGCAGGCATGTTTGCCACACAATAATGTACAATCCCCTCTTCAACAAAAACCGGATCTTTATGAGTCGTCGGTCTGCAGGATTCAACACATCCGCCCTGATCAACTGCTATGTCGACAAGAACAGCGCCCTGCTTCATCTTTCGCAGCATTGACCTCGTAACAAGCTTTGGGGCCACAGCACCGGGTACAAGCACCGCACCAATGAGAAGATCAGCCGTTTCGAGCTGCTCTTCAATATGCAGCTCGGTCGAATAGAGGGTATGAACCTGAGAGGGCAGTGCTGATTCGAGGAAACGCATTTTTTCCTGATCTATTTCAAGAACAGTCACATCCGCACCAAGTCCTGCGGCTACTTTTGCCGCATGCATTCCGGCTGATCCACCGCCAAGAATGGTAACTTTGCCCGGCAGAACACCTGGAACTCCACCCAACAGCTTTCCTTTACCACCATGATGATGACCAAGATAAAAAGCGCCCATAAGAACACTCATTTTTCCGGCAATTTCGCTCATTGGTGCAAGCAATGGAAGACGACCACCATCCTGAACCGTTTCATAAGCGATAGCCGTAACCCCTGACTCAAGCAATTTCGCCGTCAGTTCAGGCTCTCCTGCCAAGTGTAAAAAAGTGAATAGCACGAGCTCTTCTCGAAAAAAACGGTATTCCTGCTCGAGGGGCTCCTTAACCTTTACAATAAGATCACTTTTCCATACCTTTTCGGCTGAAGCGGTCACCACAGCACCGGCACGACGGTACTTATCATCACTGAATCCACTGCCGGCACCGGCACCAGCCTCAACAACAACCCTATGACCTGCAGCAACAAGATTACGTACCCCGGAAGGAGTACAGGAAACCCTGTTCTCTCCGGACTTTATTTCAACAGGTATACCTATATGCATGTCATCTATGCTTTAGCGTTGCATGGAACTATCGGGCAGCTCTCGGCTTGTCAGACCACCTTTTCGGAGCGACTTTTGCAAAAGGTTTCGGTGCAGGGTGACCTGAATTTCCTCGGCCTTGCTGTTTCGGAACTTTTACCGGATGATGATCAAGCAATGGAAAAGAGTGCGTCTCAATAACCGGAATTTTTTTTGCGATCAGTTTTTCAATATCACGCAGATACTCTTTTTCTTCGGCATCACAAAACGAGAATGCAGTGCCTTTTGCCCCCGCTCTCCCTGTCCGACCAATACGATGGACATAGGTTTCCGGAATGTTGGGCATTTCAAAATTGATTACATATTCCAGATCGTCCACATCAATGCCGCGCGCAGCAATATCAGTCGCTACAAGAACACGGGTATCCTGTGCTTTAAAATTTTTCAACGCCCGCTGACGTGCATTCTGGGCTTTGTTCCCATGTATCGCTTCAGCAGTGATATGATGTTTCTGCAGAATTTTCACCACTTTATCGGCACCATGCTTTGTCCGCGTGAAAACCAGAGCCGTTTTGATATCAGAATCTTTTAAAATGTCGACAAGCAAGGCATTTTTATTTCCCTTGTCTACAAAATAAACATATTGATTAATAATATCTACCGTTGAAGAAACCGGAGTTACCGAAACATGGGATGGATTATGCAATATTGATGCAGCAAGCTTGACAATTTCGGCGGGCATAGTGGCAGAAAAAAAGAGAGACTGCTTCTTTTTTGGAAGTGCTGCAAGGATTCTTTTGACATCGTGAATAAAACCCATGTCGAGCATGCGATCTGCTTCATCAAGAACAAGTATCTCGACATCACGTAAATTTAAATGACCCTGATTCATAAGATCCAGAAGCCTGCCCGGCGTTGCAATAACGATGTCGACCCCGCGGAGCAATGACGATGCTTGCGGATTTTGATTGACACCGCCAAAAATCACTGTATTGGTTAATCCTGTATGGCGGCCATAAGCTTTAAAACTATCGCCTATCTGAATGGCCAACTCTCGTGTTGGCGTAACAATCAGGCTCCTTATTTTTCGTTGTTTTTCATACACCTTATGCAAACTGAGAAGCTGCAGGATAGGAATGGCAAACGCTGCAGTCTTCCCTGTACCTGTCTGTGCACAGCCTAGCAAATCACTCCCCTGTAGAATAATCGGTATTGCTTCCGCCTGTATAGGTGTCGGAGTAGTATACCCTTCTTCCTGAACTGCCTTTAAAATTGGATCAATGATGTTTAATGAGTCAAATAGCATAAAGTATTATAATGATTGAACTGTTAGTTATGAGAACACATGAACGCCCTTAGACGCTCTTCTCTTCACGCATAATCACCGTCAACATTCTGAATTGAAATATCCCTGCTCAATGAGAGGGCATCGGGTTTAAGGCGTACAAAAGGCAGGATTTCATAAGTGACGTATTTCAACGTATCGTAAGAATTATTAAAAAGTTGCTTAACTTGTTACTTTTCATCTGTTTATTCATAGTAAAGTTTGTTAGTGTTTGTTAAGTTCGTTGCTTTTTTACTGTATGTTTTGTAGCTTGTTTGGAACAGTTACAGAATCAAGTTACAAAGCGGTGAAATATGGGCGTAAAGATCAGAGAGCGAAAACTGGCAGGGGGTGAAGTTGCCTTCTACATTGATGTTTATCATGGTGAACTTGGTCGGTTTTCCGTAAAGACTGGGCTCAAAGAGAATACGAAAAATAAGAAGGAGTTTAGCACGGCAAAAGCTGAGGCTGAAGATCAGCGTCGCGGATATGAAAAGGACTTTCAGGCAGACCCGGCAGGACTGTTTGAGCGGAAAACCAAGTCAGCAGGTGATTTCATCGAGTACCTGAGAACATCGATAGAGAAAACCAACTACCCTATTGAGACCGGTTCTTTAAAGAAGATCGTTTCTTTCTCTGGTGGCGTTGTTCCGTTTGACAAGTTAAATCCTGCTTGGCTTGAGAAGTTCAAAACATTCCTTTTGAATGATGAGGCTATCAGCCAGAACACGGCAGGAACCTATTTTGGTGTTATACGCAAAACAATACGGCAAGCTTGGCGGTCAGGGTTCATCAAAGAGGACTTCACAGGGAAAGTTTCCAACATCGGGGAAAGTGATATTCAACGGCACTTCCTTACCACTGAGGATATAGAGGCACTCTATAAAGCGCCATGTAAAGACGAAATGGTTAAGCAGGCTTTTTTATTCGGATGCTTTTCAGGATTGAGGTTGTCCGACGTGGAGCTATTGACGTGGGAAAAAATATCATTGGTCAATGGTGCACCCTTCATCAAGTTCCGGCAGAAAAAGACCGGGCAGTATGAAGAATGTCCTATACCTGAGCAAGGTGTTAAAATTCTCATGGAGGTTAAAAGGTTACATCCTGAATTTGCGCCAGATGGTGATAAGAGGGTTTTCATCCTACCAAAGCATAGAGGTTATTTAGGGAATATCCTGCACACGTGGGGAGCTGCGGCAGGTTTAACCTGGGATTTGCATTTTCATGCCAGCCGCCATACGATGGCCACAATGATGTTATACAGTGGTTCAGACATTTACACAGTATCAAAGCAATTAGGCCACAGGGATATTTCTACCACTCAAAAATATTGCCGATTGGTTGATACAAAGCGAGTTGCAGAAGTTAACCGGTTGCCTGTATTCTCTACAAAAGAGCCGCAGGAAGTCGCCATATCGCAGGTGATGACTCTATCAAAGCCAGAACAAATATTGCCACCCGAGCCGGTTATTGCACCAAAAGCAGGAAGCATTGCCGCAGCACTGGAAGCCGAAGGGGAAGCCATAGCAAAAGCCTTGAGACTGAAAAAGAACCCTTCAGGCCGGTACATGTTCGATGGTAGAGAGTACTCAGGAAAAGAGCTTGCAATTGCAGTATCAAGGGATGAATAATTCAATAACCATAAAACACCAAAGCCATGACAGAAACAAAGTATTTACCGTCACCTGAACAAGCAGCATTAATAAACGCTGTTTCTGCTTTATCAATTAACGGTAACACCTTGGATAAGATTATTGATGGAGCTGCAACACTTGTCCGAGGCGCGCGCGTGTTACTAAGAGATGATAACGGATATTACGATGGGGAAAATAATGATGCAGTAGAAGAGATTCTTGATATTGTTGGGAAAAGGCTTAGTTGGCTATCAATTGTTATGAGTTCAGATATGGAACCTTCCTCTTGGGAAGTTAACCTATGCAAAGCAAATAGTAAGACAGCTTAAAAGGCCGCGCCATTGGTCATTAGGTCGATGGCGTTTTTTATTGATGAACATAAAAAAAAGAGCGGAGCCGGGGTAATACCTGGCTTTTTTATTTTTCTTAAAATATTTTTTTTGTTCGCTTGTCACTCCTATTTGTGTAGTATCTATTTCCTATTTCCTTCCTATTACCTTTCTATTACCTTTCTATCATCTAACTATTTCCTTCCTATTCTTTAATTCTTCCTATTTACTAATAGGCTTTATTATAACAGGTTAGCTTATTTTTCATTGGTACATAATTGGTACATAAT
>Ga0118677_10009434_pt1 | contig 15241 bp, 10 predicted proteins | sample AliMusrvi5mmetaG_FD_86154 | JGI IMG/M metagenome (GOLD analysis project Ga0118677, IMG submission 86154)
GGTTCAGGGCGACGCCCTCCATGGTGGCGCGGATCAGATCGGCGCGGGTGTGGCCAAGGTCCAGCCCGAGGAACGCGCCACGGATGAGCGGGCTGGAATCGAGCGACGATCCTCCCGCCAGGCTGGGATTGAAGATAACGCCGCGGGCCCCGGGCGGCGAGTCCGCGGCGATCGCGGTCAGCAGTTGATAGACGTCGAGGTTTTCGGCTTCGGCGCGGGCAACCAGGTCCTGGCACATTTGCCGGCAGACCCATTTGAACGAGGAACCCGAGGAAAAGATGGCGACGGCCGAGTTATACAATCCCGGCATCACATGGGTGAATACATAAGGTTTCACCCGCGTGTCTAACAATGGCTGGGAGGAAGTCACGGCAATCCATGCCGACGTCCCTAGCGAAGCATAACTCCTACCTTCCGCGATGTTGCCGGCACCCAATGCCATGCACGAATTGTCCACGCCGCCGCAGGCGACCACCACCGTGCGCGGCAGGCCGAGTTCTGCGGCGGCAGCGGCGGTGAGTTCGCCGAGGATCGAGGCGGACGGGGATATGTCGGGCCAGATTCCGCGCGGCAGGCCGCTGGCAGCGATGAGCGCGGGTGCATAATCCCATTTCAGCAAATCATAGACACCGCAACCGGAGGCATAGGAATAGTCGGTGCGGATGATGCCTGTCAGCCGGAAGTTGAGATAGTCCTTGGTGCCGACGATTTTATCTATCCTGCTGAAAATGTCCGGTCGGTGGTCGCGATACCAGAGGACCTTGAAAACCGTGTAATGGGCGGCGGGAAAACCATTGCCGGTTGTCAGATACCATTGCTCAGGATCCACCTTGGCGAAAAACGGCACGGTTTGCGCCTCGGCGCGGCGGTCCGACCAAATCGGCGTGGCATCACAAAGCAGGTTGCCATTGCGGTCGAGCGGAACACAGCCGAGGCTGTGGCCGGAGATGGCCATGCACCTGATGGAGTTGGCATCGGCGTGTGGGTCCGCCAGCAGTTGGCGGGTCGCGGAAACGAGCACCGACCACCAATCGTCCGGGCGTTGCTCGTGCCATGAGGATTGCGGATAATAGGTTTCATAACCCACGAAAACCGAGACCAGCCGCTGGCCGTCAGAGTCGTAAAGCGAGGCCTTGATTCCGCCAGTGCCGAGGTCGTAGGCGATGATGTTTTCAGACATGGGTAACAGCGTGAAGTAACATGAAACGAAGATCAAGTTGAACCACTGATTTCACTGATTATACTGATTTTGAATACCTGGGAATTGGAATTTCCCCGAATGGCCCGGGTGAACGCATGAAAGGGTTTCAACCATCCCGTTTTCTCAGTGAAATCAGTGAAATCAGTGGTCATCCATGTGAGTCGGTTTAACGGAATGTGCTGTCACGAGACATCGATACAACCGCCGGGTCGCGCGGCGCTGTCTTCGAGGATGCGGATGCCGCTGGCAGCACCGATACCGAAACGGCGGACACCGAGGCGATACATGTCCATCAGGGTTTCCAGATCACGCACTCCGCCGGCGGCTTTGATTCCGGCACGCCCGGCCACGGCATCGCGGATGATCGCGATATTCTCCAGAGTGGCACCGGTGGGTGCCCAACCGGTGCCGGTCTTGACCCAGGCGGCTCCGGCATCGACGCACAATTCGCTGCCGATGCGGATTTGTTCGGCGGTGAGCCAATGGCATTCGAGGATCACCTTGACCGGCACCCCGCCCGCGGCATCCACCACCGCTCGGATGTCGTCACGCACCGCCTGATAATTTCCACTGCGGAGCAATCCGACCTGAATGACCATGTCGAGTTCGGTGGCACCGTCGGCTAACAATTGCCGCGCCTCGGCAACTTTTATCGCCGTGACATGGCTGCCCGATGGGAATCCCACCGCGCCGCCGATGCCGATATGCGGGCAATCGGCCAGCAGCGATGCCAGCAAGCGCGTGTGACACGGCATGGCAAACACACACACCACCCCGAACCGCCGGGCCACCGCCGCAAGTTCATGGATCTCCGCCTCATCGCACTCGGTGCGCACGGCACTCAGGTCAATCATGCGGGCGAGGTCCTTTTGTGTTAGAATCATGGCTGGAGGTGGGTCGTTGCGGTGGCGGAATCAAGATCGCTCGCCAAAGAGCTACCAGCGGCTACGTGGGGAAGATAGCGGTCTTTCGCAAATCCGAGCACGAATTGATTTCTGATAGAGCAGGATTCCCTGGACGGGCGCGCGGGCTTGCCGTAGGCGAATGGCGAGAGGACCAGCAGGCGGTTTTCTTCCGACGGTTGGCGGAAGGAGGAGTCCATGGTTTTCGGAATATCGCGGCCGGGCACCCAGATGAGATTCGCGCCACGGCGGGCGAGGATGGCGAGCACGTCCTGTTCCACTGGCGTATGGAACCCGGAAATGATGGTGCCTGCCGCGTCGCATTGGCGGCGTGCCCAATCGAAGGCTTCGAGAATCTTGTCGCCGGGACACTGGGTGGAGCAAAGGAAAGCGGTCGCCGGGCGCTCGATCAGCCGGAGATTGCCGGTGGCATGGAGCGTGACCGGTGGCCGTCCGCTGAAGGTGTCCCAGCGACCGAGGCGCACCGGCGGCTGTTGGCCGAGGAATGTCTGGATCACCTCGCCGCGCTGGACCCAGAAAACGCCGGGCCGGATGAAATCCCGTGCCAAACGCTCGATTGTCGTGAGGTTTTCGATGATGGCGAAACTGCTGAGCGTTTCGGCTACGCCGGGCAGCACCACCTCCGCCGGATAATGTGGCCAGCCCTTGATCCGTAGCGCGTCGCCCAGAATCGATCCGGGCAGATAGCGCTCGCCGCTGAGGTCCGGCGGATCGGCCACGGTCAGCACGCCGAACACCGCAGGCAATACCCCGCCGGGAAAATCGGCACGCAGACGGAAGGCGGTTGCGGTCATGGCAATTTGTGGATCACGGATTCGCTTCAAGCCGCTTTGTGGCTCATTATTCGGGAATTATGCTCCACAAACCACTGCTGCGAGGCTTTTCATCATCGTCCTCCTCAGCACTCCCGGTGCCCAGGCCGAACCGGTATTTGATGTTGTGGTTGATGATAATGCATTTCAGCTTTGGAATTGCATCTCGGGATACTAACCTTCTACGTTGGTTGTGGACGCATTGGGGGAATTCCACCGCGTCGGCCTAGTCCGAACGCCACCCGATAGACATCAGGCATTTGGATTCGATCTCCCTTCTGCGCGGAAAAAATTCCCAACCGGATTAGGTCATCCAGGAGCCCCAGCAAGCCGGACGAAAGAAACTTCGGCGGGCCGAGCTTAGGAGATTGCCCCTCTGCATCAACGGATGAAGTGTTACGCATTGATTCCGACACATTCCCACTTTCCCACAAATCGATGATCTCCTTGCGGTTGCAGGGAACGTTGATCTGGCTTCGCAACGGGTCCATCGCGATGTGGACCCACGGATAATCCTCCGTGATTTCTGTCACTCGGGTCTCGGAGGCTTTTGCCACGCCCTTTTGAATCCCAGTAAAATAGAGGGAAAGTTCCGATCCATGGGGTCCCTGGTGGCGGGCTGCCTCACGCAGGGCGGAGAGAAAACTGCGCGGACTGATTTCGTCATGGCTGTCTGCCAAATGGTTGGGCAACCAAGTATAGGGGTATCCGCGTTTCACATTGCCTTGGTTGTGGCTCATGGCTCGTCCCGAAAGCGCGTGAAAAATCTCCTTTTGGGCTTTATCGTCGGATCGCAATGACTTTGGCACCGCCCAAACACCGTTCTGTTGGGTCCATTCATCGGTAAGGAAACCGCAACTCTGACAAATTCGAACGGTGCCAATTCGGAAGGCGTTGGCCGCAGCGGAATCTTCGGCGTTTCCAAGGCGCTGGAAAAAAAGCGCGAACAGATCAATGCGGCTCCAATCAAGCTTCGCCTGACTATCGAGCAACTTTGAGGCATCGGGAAACGCCGTGATCTGGGTATCTTCCAGCATGTCAGGACGCAGAAACACCTTGGCGCGAATCCTGGTGTGGCTTTGCAAGCCTAGAGCAAAGCGAAGCACGGACTTTGCCAATGGCCGGATCTCCTGCCAGGTGGACGCAAGCCGATCCAATGCGTCGAAGGCAATCAAAATATGACGTCCGTGTTTTTCGAGATTCCGCACCACATCACGCAAATGTGATTCAGCTTCCTCAACATGGGAGGCAACCCACCCGACCCGCTCCTTCCAGCTCGTATTGCCGACAAAAGGAGAAACTTCGGCCGGCACCACATGATTCAATAGAACAGCCATCCAGATGTCCTCAAGGTGATCCGAATGAGTTTTCGCCAATTCCTCCAAAACCCTCCAAGAGGGATACTTATCCGTATCAGATGACACACCGAATCCGGCATATACTTCCAGGTTCTCGGCTTTCGAGAGTTTGGCCCCCAAGGTTCTAACGATCCAATCCCGGTGGTCGGACTTTTGGAGGGCGGCCCACCAAAAGCTCTTGCCGCTGCCGCGCCCACCCCTGACAATTGCCGTGCGGAAATCAAGCGCTCTGGCCTGTGAAAAGGTGACCAATGCATCCGCGACCTTGCCGGGATCATTGGTGGTACTGGTGATTTCGCATGCCTGAGCGATCGCATCTCGCAGGCTCTCGGGTAGCACATCAAATGGAGTGTTCATGGCGAGGTTGGTTCATCGATTGGCAGGCGTTCGTCCAGGCAGCCGAGAAATGAACCGTAGCAGGATTGAATCAGTTCATCGGTATGGAACGGGGAGGAAGAATCGTTCGGGTCAAACTCCATGAATTTCCGGTCCCACGCGATCACTGCCGCAGCATGAGGAGCATCCGTGTCACTTTCCGAAAAATTGAACACGGTAGTCTCATCAACTCCGGGGGCCGCTGTCTCGTAAAGCGTCTCACTGAATAAAGTGTATGCGGATTGCAGAAATGATTGGAGGTGCTCGGTCTTCCCGGTCTCTGGCATGAGCGCATCCACTATTTGCAGGCCGTCACGAAACAATGGAAGATGCGCGGGAAAAAGTTGCCAGTGCTGGAAAAGTTGCCGATAGCCGAGCCACGTCTGCGGGGAATGGGTGGCGAACAACAACCGCAGGGCATCCGGAACGCGGACCAACAAGGTCGCGGCAATGTCGTGGAGGCCGGCTCGACTGTCCAAAAGCACAATGTCGGGCCTTTCCTGTTGTTCGAGAGCCGTCAGCATCCGGAAGAACCGGTCTGGGAAGCTCTCACGTTTTGCATCACCATTTCCCGCGTGATTGAGTTCGGCGTAGATTCTGGCGAGCTTGGGTATGTAATCGGATTCCTCGCGGCCGAGCGCTGGAACCACCCGCACAATGCCTGGCCAGTCGGATGCGAGTGGACTGTCCGCCACCATGTTTTCCAGCAATGTCCCATCGGCTTGGTCGAGGGCGTCCTCGACAAACCAATCAGCGATTCCATATCCAGGCAAGCGTCCCGACGGGAGCATGAGGCCGCTCAGGCCCGGTGATTCCAAATCCATATCCAGAACCAGTACTTTCAGCCCCTTCTTTGCGAAATGTCGTGCGGCGACGCAGAGGGCCGTGCTGCGTCCCACTCCACCCTTGAGTCCGTAAAAGACGATGCGTTTGGGGGTCTTTTCCCCCGCTCGCAGGGCATGCTCCGAAAAGCTCGTCTCCAGCCAGTCCGCCCCGATCACTCCTCGTTCAAGGAACGGAACATCGGTTGCGCCACCGCCAATAGTCAACCGTTGCAACTGTGGGTGACAGCGCAATGCACTCGCATCAAAGAAGTCGCAATCGCTCCAAAGCGGGCGTGCCAGATCAGCACTTGACCCAATCGCCCTAATCCACGCTGTCGTGAGGTCTGCCTTCTTGGCCGCATCCATTGTGGGACAAAGGAGACGCAATCGACCGTAAAGATCCCGGATCAGGACAAACTGGTCGGCCCCGGATTCCCGAATGATCGGGCTATCGCGAAGAAAGTCGCAGGCTTTCCCAAGGGCTTGGTTGAAACGGACGGTGTTCATACTAGTAAATCGGTTGCCCATCCATTTGGGCTTGGTCCAAAGCGGTCTGGATTTCCTTTGCGGCAGCCTCCCACTTGGGCTCGTCCGCCTCCGGATAATCCGCATGACTGGTGTCAAAGTATCGGAATATGACTTTCCAGGTTGAAAGACCGCCCAATCCGGGCAGCGTCGCGAAATACTTGACATTGGTATGACTCGCGACTGCGGTGGAATAGGAGGACACCAGACCGGACGCATCAATGATCTCGTCCAAATGGGGTCGCCTCCGCCCCGCCATCTGCAAATCCCCGGTGGCCGAATCCCGGGTCAGTCCGCCACAAAGCAGGAGGAGGTATTTCAGCCCGCATTCGCCGCCCAGGCCGAAGAAATGTCCGGCCCCTGCCGTGCGGTCAAGGGCGCCATCCTGGGCGAGGAAGACTGCATCCCGATGCATCCGCCGGGACGCTTGGAAAAAGTTGATCTTTGGCATGGCTCGTTAGCGGAAAGGTGAAGGGATTGAAAGTTTGAGGGACAGGCTATCGACTACGAGTTGGTTGTGGTTGACGGAAGCAAGTCTGCCATTTACAGGCATAGTGGCAAGGAGGAAAACGAGGCGGACTGGCTGCGGCAAGGTGCGTGATTCATGGCAGGGATCGGGTTGCTGGCATGGCGGCTGGCGGGTTCATGGCGATTCTTCTTCCTCCTCCTCCGCGCTCCCGCCGCCCAAACCCATCCGGTATTTGATGTCGTAGTTGATGATGAAGTCCAATTCCTCGGCCGTGAAGCCGTAGTGTCGTGCAAGAATGGTGTCGATCTCGTCGATGATTGGCTTGGAACGCCCAACTCGGAACTCATCATAGGAAATCTTGTTGCCGTCTTTTGTATTGATTGTTTTCCTTTCGGCATTCGATTCGAGATCCGCCATCAACCTTTCACCAAGCTCCTGGAGTGTCCCATTGGAGAACAATTCAGGAAAAACCGGAAAAGAAGTGGCCAGCATATCACTCAAATGGAAACAGTCGGTGTAAGCTATGAAGTATGTGTAAAATAGACTGCTGTTTAGAATGGCGCAAGCGCTCAGCGCGAATTTAGCGTTGGTGAAATAAAGATATCTTCCGTGAGCTGGCGCTCCGACGTGCTTGTTCTTCGCGTAATATGGGAGACCCTTAGTGGCCTTAATCCAATATTGCGCGGACTCCTGATAAAATACGAAATTGCTCGTGACGCGACTACTGGTGGCCGTCCCGAGCGGCTTGTGTGTTTGCAATATAATTCTCTCAAAGGCAGATACATGTCGCCCGGTTGCAAGTTTGGGGAATTGCCCCATTTCCAATCTTTGTTCGTTGATTTGAGCGAACTCGGAGACAGAAAGAAGATATTCCCGAGCCTCCGTCGCCCAACGACGATATCCGGATGACCAAACGGCAGCATGATTTTTTCCCTTGCGCCGCTGAAGTATAAAAATAGTGCTCCTGCAATGTTGGAGCGCATCAAACAACTTGCCGGGTCTGTCGTCGCAAGTCATCACTGCCACGAATGAAGCACATTCACCAAGCATCCCGCGCAGCGTGTCCATTCGAGATGAGCTAACAATTGGAAGTTGCACAATAAAACTGAGAAATCCATGATTCGCAACCATTAACACGCAACGCTCCGTGCAAAGACCGTAAAGATTGCCACATCGCTCGGTTTTATACCCTTGAACCGTATATGTCTTCTTTACGGCTGAATATTCTTTCCACGGCGGATTCCCGACGATCACATCGAACCCGCCTGAGTTCATGATACCGTAGAACTCGACAAACCAATGGAAGGGCTCGTGGGAGGATCTCCATTTTTTGAAAGCGGTATCGGTCTTGACATTGCGCTGGTCGTATTGGGCGGCGAGGAAGCGGTCGAGTTGCAGGCGGAGCGAGTCGTGTTTGCGTTCGAGTTTTTGTTTGACGGCGCGTTGTTCGACAGCGCCTTCGGTGCCGAGGTCCTGTTGGAGTTGGAATTGTTGGAACATGCGGTCGGCATCCTCCGCGTCCTCCATGATATGCCGGAAGTCGTCAAGTGAGTTTTCGATGCCTTGGAGTGCCATCTGCCCGTCGCCACCGGCTTCAGAAAAGGCGCGCCGGATCTCCTCGCGGGATGCGTAGCCGACAAGTGTATTGCCGGAACGGATGTTGAAGTCGATGTCGGGCAGGGGTTCGATGGCCTGGCCGGGTTCGAGCTGGGCGGCGAGTTTGAGGAAGAGGCGGAGTTTGCATATTTCGACGGCTTCCTCCATGATGTCCACGCCGTAGAGGTTGTGGACGATGATGGTCTTGTGGATGAAATAAGCCTCGTTCGGGTGGCGGTCCACGGCCTGGAGGATAAGCTGGATTTCCTTTTCCCAGACCGGGTGTTTTTCGCCCGAAGACCGCCAATCGGAGAGCAGGGTGCGGAGGCGTTCCAGCAGGTCCTCGTAGAGCGGTTCGAGGATCTCAAGCGCGGCGAAGAGGAAGGCACCGGAGCCGCAGGTGGGATCGAGCACCGACAGGGATCGCAGCGCCTTCCAGAGTGCGAGGGCCAGATCGACGGGGGCGTTGGCGATGATGTCCTGAACGAACTGGCGGATGTCGAGATTGAGCGTGACGAGGTCGGCGGGATCCTTCACCTCGCCGGCGCGGAGTTTCCGGCGCAGATCGTGGCAGCGCTGGTGGCGGGCGATGGTTTCCCGCCAGATTTCGGTGGGCAGGGCGTGGGAGGCAGGCGCGGGAGTGTTCCAGTCCTTGCGACGTGCGAGGAGGGGAGCGCGGGCATCATGCCTGCATTTTTCATCTTTCGAGGAGGTGGGCGGGACGCCCGATATTGTCAGGTCAGCACATGATTCTGTCACAGAAGGCTCCGGGCAGGATGCCCGGGCCACTTGTGGCGCGGGCATCCTGCCCGCCGCCTCTTCATTCATTCCCGCCGCCGCATTAACAAAACTGACAGCATCGGGCGCGGCGTCCGCACTGACATCCAGACCGATGGCAATGTTTTTCGGCAGGGACTTTTTCCATTCCTTCTCATCGCCACGCGCGCCACGGCGGACGGGTTCGTAGATGTAGCGGTCCGGATCGTTTTTGAGAAGATCCCAAACGGAGGCGGGCAGCTTGGCGGCGACCTTTTGCAGGATGAATGGCAGGATGGTGTTTTTGGAGATATATCCGGTGATGTCCTCCTTGGTGTAATAGGCCCCCATCTCCTTCTGGTTGGTGTATTTCTCGAAAACGTAACCGAGCACCTCGGGATTGATCTCGTTGCCGTTGGAAAGCGGACGATCATCGAGATGCCAGTTCCATTCGTCGAAGAATGCGAAGATCTTCTCGAAGGCCTCGTCGGGGATATGGATGTCGGGATGGTCTTTTTCTATCTTGTGTTCGGCGAAGATGCCGCCGTTGAGATAGGGAATGTTTTTGCCGATGATGGCGGTCAGTTCGTCAGGGCGGGCCTGGGAATCAAGGCCGTCGTGGAACAGCCGCTTGAGAAAGGTGATATAAAAGGAGTGGAACTTGTTTTGCCGAGAGTGGAACGAACGGTATTGAAGCGGTGGATGAGGTAATGTTCGTCGCCATCCAGAAATCCTTTCTGCTGGAGGAAATAGCAGAACATCAGGCGGTTCAGCATGAGCGAGGTGTAATGGGCCGTGATGTCCAGGTTGCCGATTCCCGTGATGAATTTCTGGAAACGATCCTTGTGCTTCCTGAAGTCATCGTAAAACCGCCTGGTGAGGCGGTCACGGTCGAGATTGTCATGCAGGCGATGGACGACGCCGGTGATGTCGAGGGCTTCCTCCTCATCGAGGGTGAAGGCGATGGAAATGACCTTCTGAACGAGAAGTTCGTTGGAACGGCCCTGTTCCCAAGTGAATTCCCTGCGGCGGATGGGTTTCCCCGGGAGGCGGGAGGTCCAAAGCCAGACCTGACGGGTCTTCGCCTGATCGACAAAGATCAAGAGGTGCTCTGCCGCGAGTGGGGTGACCGCCGCTTCGAGTCTCTTCCGCTCATCGGTGGGCATGATGGAACCATCGGCGCAGGCTGGGACAAGGAGGACTTTGACGCCGCGTTTTTCCGCGACGATTTGGAGATCGATAACCGCCCGCGGGGTGGGAATCCCGAGTTTGGCCCCGGACGCCGGCCAGTCCCAACCGATGGCGGGATCCGTGAACAGGCCCGAAAAATCAAAGGCCTTGAGGTAGCGGGAGGTTTCCTTGCGTTGTTGCGGCGTCATAGAAAATAAGGCTTGAAAGAGGTCTGGGCAGATGCTTTGGTGAGTTCAGCGACGAGCGTGGCCGCCCCGTAGGCGACCCGAATCCCACCGGGGTTCCTCGCCGCTCCTTTTATTTTTGGACGTTCTTGAGCCATTCGATGACGTCAGGGAAAGATTCCTCTCCGCGATGAATCAGGGGTTGGATGAGATCAATGCCGCGGTTATCGATGCTTTTGGGTTCCATCCCGATTTTCCTTTCCTCCACTTTTCGCGCCTGAAGCGTGCACAAGTCAGCGAGTTGAATGAGCCGGCTTTTTTTCGAATCAATGAAAAACCCCTTTTCAATGATTCGATCCAGATGAAGAGCCCCCGGAGTCACGCGAAGAAGCTTCTGGAAGCGTTCGATGTCTCCGACTACCTCGCGATTGTCATCCGAAATGATGATACCCAGGACGTCATCACCGAAGCTACGTAGCAGGTTATTCGCCACTTGGGCGACAAGCGGAAACGCTGCCAGATGGGGATTGACCGTGATACCGGAACCAAATGTCGCCGCCATCCAGCGTTCATAGCGTTTTTTGACGATCGCACGGTATATGAAGTGGAGCTTATGATCGATCGCGATTTGAAGCCATGCGTCGCGAAGCTTCAGACGGTCGGCAACCGCTACACCCTTGAAAATTCCTGTGCCCTGCCGCAGATCCCCACCATGAATTTCCTCATCCCCATTCAGGGCACTGGGTCCATGATCCTTGATCGCATTTTCCAGAGCAATTTCTATCGATTGCCATGACGACTCGGGCACCACCAGCGAGCCTAAAACGAAGACGGGCTGTTGAGGATCGGCCAGATTGTTCCCCGTATTTCCAGACTCATCAATGTAAATCAAGTGCATGGCGGTTAGGAGCCGTAAATAAATAAACTTGGCGTTAAAAGTCTGATCATTCAGGAATTAGGCAAAATGATGAAGGGCAAAATGATGGAAGAAAAGATCAGAATTCCCGAGAACGGAAGCCCGATTCCAGTTCTTCATCATTTTGCCCGATCATCATTTTGCCAAATATATTCAATTCAAAAATGCGGATGTTGTAAGGTTTATTCATTTACGGGGCCTTAGTCTTTTAGGCCCAGCGAACAGAGGATACGGGGTTCCCTGGCGGGTTCGTCATGGAGGTTGATGACCACCAGGCGGTCGTCGCGATGGAGGGTGGTGACGAGCCCCGCCAGGTCGTCGTCTGATATGTTAGAACGGAGCTGGCGGTTGAGTTTGTCCACGGCCTCGGTGGTGAGGGGGTGATCGTAAATGGCTTGGATCGAGGCGCGAACCTGGTCGGTGAGAAACAGGTCGCCCTCGCGGTGGCGAAGGTAGTCCTGGAGTTTTTCATAGGCGCGGTAGCGGGCACCGCGACGTGAACCAAGCTGGCCGGATTTCATGTCCTTGCGCTCATCTTCCACGATTTTGGTGGCGCGGGCGACGAGCGGGTGATGATCCGCGCGACGCGGGAGGGCTGGCGTTTCCGGAGTGCATTTCGCCTGGCGGAGAATGCGGACCGGGGACTCGGAAACGGTTCGTCCCTCGGCATCGATCCACAGGAGCGCATCGTGATCCTGCTGGGTGCGGATGTAGGTGAGCACGCCGGGCGGGGTGATTTCCGGCCGCTCGGGATCGGGTGTATGGGCTTTGGTGGCGAAAACCACGTCCGGGAGGGATTCCACGGCTTTGCGCAGGTCGGGGTTGTCCTTGATGGCCTGCGCCCAGATTTCAAATGCCTCGGATGTCAGATCCACCTCGTCGTCGGCGGGTTCGTCGAGAATCCCGGATTTTTCGTCGTAGAGATTGCGCAGGCCCTCGTCGTCGGTGGGCGTCTGATCCTCGAAAAACGACTCGTCGGAGCCCACGACTTCCTCATTTTGCCGCAAACGGTGGACAAGCCGTTTGCGCAGTTTGATGATATCCTCAACACCTTGGGCGGGAAGAAATGAATAACAGAGGATGGTGTCCGCTTTCTGGCCGATGCGGTCCACGCGGCCGGCCCGCTGGATCAGGCGGATGATGGCCCATGGCAGGTCGTAGTTGATGACGCGGCAGGCATCCTGAAGGTTCTGTCCTTCTGATAGAACGTCGGTGGCGATGAGTACCCGTGATTGTTTGGGCGGCGGGAAATCCTTGAGCTTGTCGTTGGCCTCCGGGGAGAAGCGCCACGCTTGTTTGGCGGGATCCTCGGAATCACCGGTCGCACAATCCACACCATCGACTCCCGCGGCATGCAGGGCGTCCGCGATGTAACGGGCGGTGTCAGCGAATTGGGTGAAGAGGATGAATTTTTCCCTGGATGCCGTGCCACCGACCAAGCGGATGAGCGATTGGAGTTTGAAATCCTTGGCAACCGGGATTTCACCGGAGTCGGCGAGAATGCCGCGCAGGGCTTCCGCATCAGACTTGAGATCGCGAAGCAGGGTCTTCTTGAAGACATCGGCGCGCAGCCATTTGTAGCGTTTCGATTGATGGGTTGATAGAAACGAGTACAGCGAGGCAGCCTCGGAACGATAGTGGGATTCGTCCCACTGCCCCAGCGGCGGGAGTTCCTGTTCGGAATCGTCAAGATCGAGTTCCCCATCGCCGAGGTCACGGAGCCGGGTATCCAGCAGTGACGAATCCTGCTGGCCGATGGGCAGCGGCAATTGGTTTTCCAACGCGTGGATTTCCAGGAAATTCCGGAGGATATGGCGGTGGATCGAGAGGAGGAATGCGTGGGCCGAGCTTTCGAGGCGTTTGAAAAGATTGGTGCGGCAGAACCCTTTCATGCGCTTCCCGGCGCGGGACAGGTCATCGAGGATCTGTTTGTCGGCGGGTTTGAGATCCGGTGGCAGAGGATCTTTCCGATAGGTGCTGCGGCCATAACGGGGCAGGTTCAGCGAATCGAGGGTTTGGACGATGTCATCGCGGAACAAACGGGCGCAGGGGTCCGCGTCATCGCCCGGGTCCGAGCGGAAGTTCACCGACACCGGCTTGCGTGTCGGGAAATACATCCTTTCCCCGGTGGCAACCGTGAGATATGCCCGGCCATCACGTTCATCGATGTCGGCATAGTTCTTGATGATGAACGAACGTGTCCGGCGCACAAGGAAGAGGCGCATGATTTCACGCCAGTCGTCCGGTTCCTCGCTTTTGGCGAAGGCGGCCAAGGAAGAAAGCGGTATGGTTCCTCCGGTCTTGAGCGCGAACTGGGATTCGCCGCCGACGGTGCGGAAGTGGGCTTCCGGGCGGATGCCGAGATCGTGCTGTTCATTGAGAAACAGTTTCAACTGGGACGCGAGGTCGAGATATGTCTTGTTATAGGGTGTGGCGGACAGCAGCACGACCTTGCAATCGTTGCGCTCCAGGTATTCCCGTATGGCTTTATATATCTTTCCCTCGCTGTTGCGGAAATTGTGGGACTCGTCGATGATCACAAGCCGGTAACGGGGCAGTCTTGGCAAATCCCGCCGGGCCACACTCTGGGAAAGCACCTTGGGTGCCCGGAGTCCGAACTTATGGACGTAATCCTCCCACATCGTCGTCAGGTTTTTCGGGCAGAGAACCAACGTTTCCAGCATCTGGTCATCCGCCATCACGCGGGCAATGGCCGATGCGATGCGGGTCTTTCCCAGGCCAACGACGTCGCCCACGAGAACACCGCCACGTTTGTTGAGGTGGCGGCAGGCCAGTTGGACCGCCTTTTCCTGAAACGGCAGGAGGAAATGGCTGATTTCGTGAGGCACCCGGAATTCCTTGATCCCTTCGCGGGCGTCCTGGGATAGGTGCCACGCCATCTTGAGATATACTTGATAGGGGGGCAGCAGGCGTTCCCCCGCCCAGCTTTCCTCGATGATGGCAATGAGTTCATCGGTGATGTCGAGGCAGCGCGGGTCATCCCAACGGTCCTCGAACCATACAAAGAGTTTTTTCGCGGCATCCTTGTCGAGAACGTCGATGTTCAGCTCGCCCTGGCCCTTGAGTCCGGCCATGGTGAGATTGCTGCTCCCGAGATAGGCGATGATGGGATTGATGGCATCGTCCCGGTGTGCGAGATAGAGTTTCGCGTGGAGTGGGTGTTTGAGGAAGAGTTTCACCTGAAGGCGCCCTTCCTTGAGTTGCTTCACGAGACGCTTGAGGCCGGACTCGTCGGCGTCCGTGGGATAGCCGATGGTGAGTTGTTTGCGGAATTCCCTGGCGGCGTCTTTCCGAAGGTTGGCGAGAGTCTTGAGGTCAGGATCCCGCTCGGGTTCGCCGGCGAGCCATTCCCTGAGTTGTTCGTGGGGAAGCCGCTGCATTCCGACGAGCAACCGGGCCGGTGGCGGGGCATCCTCGCGTTTTGGAATCTCCCAGCCGTTCACGACCTCATCAATGCAGCGCCAACCCCGGAGATTGAAGTAACCGACACAAAAGTCTCCCCGCTTCGCGAGTTTGAGGGCGTGCTTCAGCCCGTTGCCATTCTCACCTTCCAGGAAAGGCGTCCCGATGTTGTCGAATACGGTTGGCATGTTGCAGGGCTAAGGGAAATCCCGATGGAATGCCGGGTACGGAAAAAGCGTTCTCCTTGGGTGGCTTGCAATGACATCATAATTTGAACGCGGCCTTGAAGACATTGGCGATTTCGGGGTGGAGGGTTGGGTTGATGCCGTCGCTGTCGAAGGGCAGGCCCATGGCGGTCAGGTCATGCTTGAGTTGCACGGTTTCCTGTTCGGGGGAAACGCGGGGAGGCAGGGCGCGGGTGAGCGGGACGAGCCAGGAGTTGAGGGTGTGGCCGCCGTCCACCATGAGGTCGTGGCCGGTGACATAATTGCTGGCGGCGGAGGCGAGGAAGACGACCGGGCCATACAAGTCCTCGGGACGCTCGACATGGCCTAACGGAGTCAGCTCGCGAATGCGCTGGCGGACCACGGTGGGGGTGGACGCGTGCATCGGGGAAAGGATATAACTCGGACTGATGCAATTCACGTTGATGTTGTATTGTCCCCATTCGGCGGCGAGCGTTTTGGTCATGTGGACGATGCCTGCCTT
>Ga0118677_10009435_pt1 | contig 15239 bp, 16 predicted proteins | sample AliMusrvi5mmetaG_FD_86154 | JGI IMG/M metagenome (GOLD analysis project Ga0118677, IMG submission 86154)
CCCTCCGGGCATTGACAGCGAGTGAGGAATTTTCAACCATCCGGCCATGCACCTAAAGCCCTCCCTCGTGGCGTCTGCCATTTTTGGCTGCGGTTTCGCTCTCGCCTGGCTGGTCAAACCCGCGCCGACGGTAGGCAGGGTGGAGAGCGTGCCGCCGCGGACACGCGAGGACCGTTCGGATCGCCCGCCCTTGGCAACCAAGCCTGCGGCGGCGGCCTTGCAACGCTTGCAGGCGGCGGGATACAACAGCGAAGAGCGCGAAGCGGTGCTTGCCAGTCTCAGCCCCGAGGAATTTCCCGCACTGCTTGCGGAGTTCAAAGGGCGCGCCGGCATCTACGAGCTGGACCGTGAGGAAAAAGAACTATTCGACGAGTTGGTTAAAGCCTGGTATGCAAAGGCTCCTGAAACGGCGCTAGCGTGGCTCCACAATCTGCCCAAGCCCGATGATCAGGAGCGTGCATTGGGGGCAATCGTGGACGGACTCGTAGCGACTGATCTGGACGCCGCCCTGGCCTTGCTGCGGCAGCAGGGTAGCTATGTTTGCGGCCACGTCACCATCCCCGACATCCTGCTTGAGAAGGCACCTGCGCATGGGGCGAACACACTCATGGAAATCTGTCGGCTCGGCCTCAACCCCGGAAGCTGCACCGTCGGCCTTTCGCTGACCTACCCGGATGACTTCGACTTCAAACGGGTGCTCGATGGCTTGGCTGAGGCCAAAGCCGCATTCGGCAAAGACGCTGGTTTTAGCCTGTTGCCGACCAATTTGGTCGGCGAATGGACTCAGCGGGATCCGCAGGCTGCCTGGGCTTGGCTGCAACAGGGCGAGATCATCGTATTCAATGGAACCAAGGAGTTCTTTGAAGCATACGCCTCAACCGAAGTGGGAACGGCCAAGGATTTGGGAGTCATGCTAGCTTCGACTTTTGAGCCCACGGCAGACCCGGATAGGTGCTACGACAACGTGTGGGCGGCGCTAGGGGCGCGGCCGTCGCCAGAATTGCTTGAAAGTTTTCTCCAAGCCGCGCCGGGGGAGCGAGCAACGATTCTCGATGGATTGTTTGACCATGCATGGGGATGGCTTGGCAAGCATATTGAACAAGTGCATGTGTGCGCCCTGCTGCTCGAAACCATGACTCCGGCGCAGCGGTTGGAGGCGTTGCGGCGCAATGATGTATATCTTCTCACCGAGGAACAACAACGCCCGTTCATCCCCGTGCTGCGGCGACTGGGCCACAGCGAGGAGGAAATCCACACGCTGTGGCCATCGCGCAAGCAATGAGAAAGAAAGACACAGGGCTGGACTAGAGTTCCGTGCTGCAGGGGCGTGGACTCCGGTCGTTGGCATGGCACCAAAATACGATCCGAAGCTCAATCTTGGCTGCCGTCGCCTTGGTGCGAGCCAAGCGGATCAGTCGGTGTCGTGTAGCCTCGCTGGCCGCCCACCGACAAGATCGGGCTGCTATGCCGCCCGTGGTGCATTTAACCGGCCGCACTGCGGCCCCGGTTGCTGCGCAGCGCTAACCGCACCACCGTAGGCGATTTTGTCATGCCTTTAGTGACAAAATCGCAACCACCCTTCGGCTGGGAATGGGTCTGGCTCCATCCGCTATGGAGGTCTAAATATTCAACAGTCGCGAATGCACTTGCCTGCACCGTTTGGGTTCGATTGGCGGAATCACACCCCCAGCAAGAGCCGCGTGGATGCTCAGAGGCTGCCTGCAAGAGGGGCTTTATGCTGTCAAGGGAAGCCAAAGGCGGAGAATTGCCACTATTTTGGCGATCTTTCACGATCAAGGGGTGGGTTAGAGGCGGTTTGTGTCGAATTTGCCGGGAAACTATTGGAAAGCGGTTGCTTGCAATCCGATTTCAAGAGAAAAACAGCCGATTTGAATTACAATGTCCAAATCTGAAAATACGACACTCATCCCAATGGCCGACTACTTGTCGGACATTGAGAAGCACCCTGCGGTCAGCCGCCTGATTTATCCCGAAATCCGATGAAAAAATCACTTTTCCGTTTGGCGTGTTTTGTAGTGTCAATCGACCTTGTGTGGACTGCAACGCTTGCCGCCCAAACCACGATCACGCTTGATCCAAAGAGCGTGAAGTGGTCGGTGGATGGAAAGGACGCACCGATCCGCAGCGTCATTTCACCGGTGACCGAAGGAGTGCTGCGCGGCGGTTTGCGCATTGGAACGGACAAAAATGGCAATCTGGTCGCGAACGAAGAGCCTGGCAAGCGCGAAGCCTGGCGGCTCAAGGCGGAGAAGGATTGCTCTCTAGTGCCGGTGCATCTATCGGACGAGGCGGTGTTCTACCAAACCTGGACGCGAAAGGCGAAGGAATCGGGTGCGGAGGCGAAGATCTTGGACAGCCGGTCGCTGCGCCGGGCTTCCATCAAAACCGGCGCGGAATCTCCGCCGTTCGCAATGCCTGCGGAAACCGCGAAAGACGAGTCGATTGCGGCGCTCGTGGTGGAAGGCGGGATGGTTTTCGCCGCTGCCCTCGCTCCCGAAGCCCGGAGTGATTTCTACGAACGCGGGTTGCGTTACGCTCGCATAGTCGCATGGAATGAAAGCGGCGGCCAGCCGTTGTGGTCGAAGAAGATCGAATACCGCGGTGTCGCATCACCGGGTGCCGCCCTGCTGAGTCCCGGGGGGCCGGACTACGCGGCGACGGGACTGCGCCTCATCAGTGCGGGTGGCGTTGGATGCGTGCTTCCAGCAGTGAAAGCTTGGCGGCACTGGCTTCGATGCGGCGGCGAGTGAGATCCAGCGGGGCGAGTTCTCCAGCTTCGACCATGCGCCCGGTGGTGTCGCTGGCATGCGCCGCCTCATCGGCCAGCTTGGCGGCGGTGGCCACTTTGGCATTGCCAGCGCGATACGATGCCAGGGCGGTCTCAATTTCCCCGAACACCGCCTGTTGCTTCGCCTCGAACTTGGCACCCGCCGTCTTGCGTTTGGCCTCTGCTTCGGCGATAGGGCCGCGGTTTTGATTCAGAATAGGCAACTCGACGCCGAATCCCAGATGCCATTTGTCATCGCCCTGATCGAATTCGTAGCCGGGATTGAGGTGGATGTCCGGGTATTGTTTGGCTATTTCCAGCCGCAGGTCGGCATCCGCTGCGGCATAGTCCGCCAGTGCGGCGAGCAGATCAGCACGATGGGTAAGGGCACGGCGGCGGGTGCCGGTGCCGGGTGTGGAGGGCAGGCTTTTGAAAGCAGAAAAATCCAAGGTCACCGCACTGAGTGCCGCGCTGGACACCCCGACGGCTGACGCGAGTTGCGCCTGTGAGGTGGCGGCCAGCTTTTCGGCATCGTGCAAGGCGAGCATCGCCCGGCTGAGGCCGAGTCGTTCCTGGGTCAGTTCAAATCCGGGCGATTCACCAACAGTCACCTGAGCTTGCAGTTTTCCAACAGCCGCCTCATGCAGGGCCACTTCCGCCTGGAGCAGCATGGTGTTTTCGCCTGCGGCATAAAGCTCCAGCATCGCCTTGCGAATTTTCGAGCGTGTATCCCAGGCCGCAGCCGCCACGCGAAGTTGTGCCGCCTCCGCTTTCGCTCTTGCCGAGGCCAGCCGTTGGCCGCGCTTGCCTGCGGTTTCGATGGTCACATCCAGTGTTGGTGACATGATCCACGGCGAGATTCCCTTGCTGCTGGAGTTGTAGCCCGGCGAAAACGACAACACCGGATTGGGCATCTGCCCGGCGGTTTGGATGCCTGCGGCGGCTTGCTCCGCTTCAGCCCGGGCGACGGCGACATCACCCTGGAAATACGCCCCAACTAAGGCCAGACGATCCAGATTCCACGCCCCGCGGCCGGATTTTTGTTTCACCAGAAAGCCGTCCAGACCTGAATCTGTAAGAGAACGATTGGCAAAGGCGGAGCTGCTGCCATCCGCCGAAAGCGACCGCGATTTGAACTCCACGCAGGAGGCGAGATACAGTGAAATAATGGGAAACAGCAGCCGGATGATTCTCATGGAGTGCGCTCAAGACGGGTTTGGATCAATCCAACAGATTGACCTGCGGGACTTTAGGGGGCGAGGCCCCATCCGAGTCAACCGCTACCGCAAAAATGACGTTTCTTTCATAATCTCGGCGGCGAGGCCTCCTCAAAACGCTGCCTCGACAGGCAAGATTACCGTCACTTGGGTGCGCCCATCTACTCGCACTTCGTACCGGATGTCACCCCGATGGGCCTCCACGATGGACTGGGCGATGCTCAGGCCGAGCCCGCTGCCCTCGACGGCACGGTTGTGTGACGGGTCGCCGCGGAAGAAGCGTTCGAAGACGCGCCCAGCCAGTTCTGGTGGCAGGGACGGACCCGTATTGGAGATGACAAAGGCAGCGCTGCCATCCCGCACGCAAAGCGACATCTCCACCGTGCCGCCACGCTGATTGTATTTCACCGCATTGTCGGCAAGATTGAGCAGCAACTGTCGCAGCCTCATCCGGTCCCCCCGGATCGTCACAGGCTCACATGTTGCGAGTTTAACCGAGATTCCACCTTCTGCCCCGAGAATCGCGGCTTCATCCGCCAAATCGCGAACGAGTTCTTGGAGTGCCACCGAATCATCGACTGTGTTCATCAGTCCAGCATCCGCTGTGGCAAGCAAGGTGAGCTGACCGACAATTTCCGACAACCGCTGGACTTCCTCCAGCAGGGACGCGATCCTCTCGCCGGTTGGATCCGAAGAACCTTTTCCGGCAAGCATCTGCTCCAGCGTGGAGTGCATGACGGTTAGGGGGGTTTTCAGTTCATGGGAAGCATGCAGTGTGAACTCGCTTGCTTGTGTGAAGGACAAGTCGAGACGCTTCTTCATCCGGTTGAATACGGCGGCCATGCGGTCGAGTTCGTCGCCGTTGCCGCTGCAGGCGACGGGATCTGATAAATTGGTGACATCGGTTTTCTCCAGGGCTTCCGTGAGATGCTGGATCGGGCGAAGGGCGCGACGGACAAACACCACGCCGCCAATCACCCCGAGGAGAGTGGCGGGCAGTCCAGCGTATAGCACTACTTCCATTGATTCCTCGAATGGGGCGTTGTGGACGGCGATGGCTTCAAGCCCGCCGTTACGTATCCTCTCAATTTGATTTCCAAATTCGACCCAACTGCAATAGCCCACCACGGCGAGCGAACCTGCCAAGGTGAGCACGTAATAAAGCAGAATGCGGCGGAACAAGGTCATGGCTGGATGTGCAGCGCGTAACCCAAGCCACGCACGGTCTGAATGAGGGCTGGCACGGAGTCGCGGTCAAGCTTGTCCCGCAGGCGCCGAATATAAACTTCCACCAGATTCGTCCCCGGATCGAAATCATACTCCCAAACCGCACGGATGATGTCCCTGCGGCTGACCACGCCACCTTCAGCGCGAAGCAGGCATTCCAGGAGCAGGCTTTCGCGTGAGGAGAGGTCGATTCGCCGGCCTCCGCGCCTAGCCTCGCGGGTCGCCATATCAAAGGCGAAGTCCGCGATTGTGATTACGGTGGGCTTTACATGCGTGTTCCGACGCATCAGCGAACGCAACCGGGCGAGGAGTTCGGAAGCCGCATACGGTTTGGGCAGGTAGTCGTCCGCACCTGCATCCAACCCATCAACGCGCTGCTGCACCTCCCCGCGGGCGGAAAGCATGAGGACTGGAGTCCTGTCTCCCTTCGCTCGCAATGCCCGTATCAGACTCAGGCCGTCCAGCTTCGGCAGCATGATGTCCAAGACCAGCGCCTCAAAGCCGCCCTTCAGCGCTTCCTTGAGACCTGCCTCACCATCCACCTCCAGCACCACATCAAACCCTTCCTGCGTCAGCGTAGAACTGAGCAGGGCGGCGGTTTTCCGGTCATCTTCAATGATAAGGATTCGCATTGGAATGGATCGGGTGCGGAATGTTACTACCGCCGGGAGAATTGATCCCTGTCATAGCGGGCGGCGCTTCCGAGCTCTTTTTCGATGGCGAGCGGGCGCTTGAACTTGGCGATGCGCTCGCTGCGGCAGCCGGAGCCGGTCTTGATGTGGCCAGATCCGGTGGCCACTGCGATGTCGGTGATGAAGATGTCCTCCGTCTCGCCGCTGCGGTGGGAAAGCCGACGACGACGATGTCTGTGGGGTTCCATAGCTGTTGATCAGCAGGGCTTTTCCAGCCTATTTGAGCGTTAGGACGATGGCGCCCGCCACGATGAGCACTCCGCCCAAGCCCGTTTTCCATGTAAGAGATTCGCCTAGGAAGACCGCCGCGAACAGGAGCACGAAAACCACACTGAGCTTGTCGATGGGGGCCACTTTTGAGGCTTCCCCCATCTGTAGGGCACGAAAATAGCAAAGCCAGGACAGCCCGGTTGCGAGGCCAGAAAGACCGAGAAACAGCCAGTTCCGCTGAGTCAGACCGAGCACGACCGTGGGCCTGTTGGTCAGGAAGCAAACCGCCCAGGCAAAAACCAGGACCACGGTGGTGCGAACTGCGGTGGCAAGGTTCGAATCAACATCTTTGACGCCAATCTTAGCGAGGATGGCGGTTAGACCTGCGAATAGGGCGGAGAGAAGGGACCAGATGAGCCAATTCATATTTCAAGAATGATGATGATCTTAATCCGCCAGTTTAGAGCACACATGCAGATTTGCGACAATTCAGGCTCATTGGGTCATGCCTTTGCCGAGAACCCCGCCGAAACGACCCTTCGTGCCCAATTGCTGTTCGATGGCGAGCAGGCGGTTGTATTTGGCGATCCGTTCCGAGCGGCAGAGCGAGCCGGTCTTGATTTGTCCCGCACCGGTGCCAACCGCAAGGTCCGCAATGAAGGCATCCTCGGTTTCACCTGAACGATGGGAGATCACCGCTCCATAACCCGCTTTCTGTGCCATTGCCACGGTCTCCAACGTTTCGCTGACAGTGCCGATTTGATTCAGTTTGATGAGAATAGCGTTGGCAATGCCGTCCCGAATGCCTTCGGCAAAAATCGCCGGGTTGGTCACGAAGTTGTCGTCGCCGACGAGTTGGATCTTTTTGCCAAGTGCCTGGGTTAAGGCCTGCCACCCGTCGCGATCTTCCTCACCCATGCCGTCTTCTAATGAGACGATCGGATACTTCCGCACCCACTCGCCCCACAACTTGATCATCTCAGTCGGCGTTTTGCGCGAACCGTCGGATTTCTTCATCACATAACTGCCGGAATCGAAGAATTCGCTGGCGGCCGGGTCGAGCGCGATGGCGATGTCCTTGCCGGGCGTGTATCCTGCGGCCTTGATGGCTTCCACGATCACGTCCACGGCTGCGGTGTTGGATGTCAGGTTGGGCGCAAAGCCGCCCTCGTCGCCGACCGAGGTCACAAGGCCCTGCTTTTGCAGGAGTTTCTTCAAGGCATGGAATGTCTCAGCGCCGTAGCGCAGCGCTTCGGCAAAGTTCGGCGCACCGACGGGAAACAGCATGAATTCCTGGAAATCCACGTTGTTGGTAGCGTGTGCGCCGCCGTTGATCACGTTCATCATCGGTGTCGGTAGCAGATACGGCGTTTTGGCCTTGGTGCCATGGAGCGTGCGAATGTATTGATAGAGCGGAATCCCGTCGTCCAGCGCGGCGGCCCGACAAATGGCCATCGACACCCCGAGAATGGCGTTTGCGCCGAGTGCGGATTTGGTATCGGTGCCGTCGAGCTTGCACATCCGTTCGTCCAACTCCTTCTGCGCATGCGGACTCTTGCCCTTCAGCTTAGGCGCGATGATTTTGTTTACGTTGGCCACGGCGTTGAGTACACCTTTGCCGCCATATCTCTTGGCGTCGCCGTCGCGCAATTCGACGGCTTCGCGGATGCCGGTGGATGCGCCGGACGGCACGCCGGCCGTGGCGGTGATGCCGTTGTCGAGGGATACCGTTACCGATACCGTCGGGTTGCCTCGTGAGTCGAGGATTTCCAATGCGGTGATGTTCTTGATTTTTGTCATGGCTGTTATTATGTTAGTAAAGAATCCGGGAAAGTTATTGTTTGACGATGAGCACGCTGCAATGGGCATGGTCACCGATGCGGTCGGCGGTGTCACCTAACAGTCGTCCCCACAGCCCCGAGTGATCGCTGTGGCCCACGACAATGAGATCATAACCGCCTTCGTCCGCGAACTGGACTATTGCCTTGGCCGGATGACCGCGACGGGTCTCGCAGGCGACCTCCATTTCGTGTAGTGCGGCGGCGGCGGCGACCTCCTGGCGGCGGCCCTCGAAGTAGTCATCGGCCGCTTCGGCCGCTTCTTCGGCTTCACCGGGCAGGTCGGTGTAGCGGGGCAGCGGTTCACGTATCCACAACGCAGTGATCCGTGTGTTGGAACCCTTGGCCATGGCGAGGGCGCACGCCAAGGCTGCCTTGCCACCTTTCGATCCATCATAGCCGATTAGGATTTTCTTGAACATGGTTTACTCACTTTCCATTGGGTGTGGTTGGTTCGGGGATCGTGGCCGGTTTGCCATGGATCCTTTGCTGATACAAACGCCCCCAGGCGGTCATCATCCGCACGGTGGGCTGGAAAAACTTCTGCGCGATCAGTGTGGGAATGAACGCGCTCAGAATCACCACCGACACCAGCACCGAATATTGCTGCTGGTTGATGATTTTGTTCTGGAGTCCGAACATGGCGGAAATCGTGCCAAAAGTCAGGCCGGTAGACATCAGCAACGCGGTGTAGTTCGCCTCCCGGCGACGCATGAAGAAGTGGCGCGAAAGTGGCCAAACTCCAACGATTTTCGTGGCCATCTTGAGGAGCAGCAGCAGCGCGATAACGCCCACCGCCGATGCCAGCGCGGGCAGCGATACCAAGAGGCCGGCCTTGATAAAGTAAAACGGCGTGAAAATGGCAAAAGCGATGCTGCGCATGCGATGGACCAGCGTCTTGTCGCGCAAAAAAACGCCTGCCACCACCAGGCCCAACAGATAGGCGGGCAACACGGCTTCGCTCTTCGCCGTGGAGGCCAGCCCACCAAGGAAAAACAACACGAAAAACAGAAACTTAACTTCCGGTTCGCTGACACGCGTTGCGCCCAAGCGCGTGATGATGAATTGCGTCCACCTCGGCATGTACCACAGCAGGACCGCCGTCACCACCACAAACACGACCAGCCAGACATTGAAATCGGCAAACAATATGCCCAGTGCCAGCACTGTTCCGAAGTCCGTGATGAAACACGCGGCAAGTAGCATCTTCCCCATGGCAGTACTGCTCAGGCCGCCTTCGATCATCACTGCATAGACGACCGCTACACTGGTAGTGGAAAGCGCAATGCCCGCGATCCATGCCTGTTGCATCGGCCAGCCCAGCGCGAATTGCGCGAACAACCAGACGCCCAGAAATGGCAGCATGAAGGATGCCACGCCGATGCTCATGCTCGCTCGCAGGTTGGCGCGCAGTGAGGCCGGGTCGATTTCCGCGCCCGCCAGAAACGTCAGCACACCGCTGCCAAGCATCGCAAAAAAATTAGTCCATTCGGTAGTGTGGAGGAGCGGTGCCTGGCTGCCGATATGGATATTCCCGACCACAACCCCTACCAGAATTTCAATGAGTGCCACCGAGATGCCGAGCCGGATGGAGATGAGGCTGGCCAGCAACGCAAGCCCCATCCAAAACGCGGCAATGAACCAGATGTTGTCCATGGTTGGAAAGCAATCAGGTCTGTGATTCAGGCGGATTGTTGGCAGCGGCTCGGTATTCAATGACCCGCACTTTTTCCGTGGTGACAAGTCCTCCCTGAAGCATTTCATCCAGCAGTGGCAGAAGCTCCGCGATCTTCTCTTCCGCATCGACTATTTCGATGACCAACGGCAGGTCCATTGAGAGTTGGAGGATTTTTGCGGTATGCAGGCGGCTGGATTTGCCGAAGCCCATCGGCCCGCGCAGGACCGTTGCGCCGGCCATGTGCAGTTCGCGGGCTTTCAGAACGATTGCTTCATAGAGCGCTTGGTGATGCCAGCGGTCGCTTTCACCGATGAAGATGCGCAACAGGACCGCGTCATGGGGAATTTGCATGTGAGTATTCTTTCGTGGAGTTGGACTTCTCAGCGTGCGGCGGCTTTGAGTTCGGCGAAGCGGGAGCGCATATCCGCCAGGCGCTTAGCTTGGGTGGGATCGCCGACGAGATCGGTTTCCTCGAACGGGTCGGCCGCGACATGGAAGAGTTGCTCCAACCCGAAATCGGGCCAGTAGAAATACTTCCAGTCCTTGCGCACGAGCGCTTGGGACGCTGGGATAAAGTCCTTGCTCTGGAGCATGGCGTGCTCGTAGAAAAATTCGGTGCGCCATGGCGGCTTATTGGCTAACAGGTAAAGCGGAGCGATGTCACGGCCTTGCATCGTGGATGGCGCGGGGATGCCGACGGCGGCGAGGATCGTGGGCGCGAGATCGACGTTGAGGGTGAAGTCGTCATTCGTGCGACCGTGCTGCTTTGCTGTCATGCGCGGGTCGCGCACGATGAGCGGCACCCGGATGCTTTCTTGATGCGGATACCATTTGTCAGCGATGCCATGCTCTCCATGGAAGTAGCCATTGTCGCCGGTGAAAATAACCAGCGTATTGTCGAGCACACCCTGCCGCTTGAGTTCCTCGATGACACGCCCGCAGGTGGCGTCCACCTCGCTGGCAAGGCGATAGTAGTTCTTCATCATCTCCTGGTATTTTTCCGGAGTGTCGAAGCGCCAATGCCAGCGCACGCGGCTCTCGTTTTTCTCGTTGGCGATGAAGGCAGGCAACTTGTGGAACGCCTCGTCGGTGGCGGTCTTCGGCACCGGAATGGCCATGTCCCGATAGAGCGCCATGCTTTCCGGTTGCGGCAGGAATTGTTTGGGATTGCCGTCCTCGGCGTGCGTCGCAAAGAACGCAAGCGTGAGGCAAAACGGTTTGTCAACCGGGCGCGTGCGCAAAAACTCCAGTGCGTCGTTTTCGTTCTTCTTGGTGACGTGAATCTGGGTGCCGTCGGGTTGCTTGATCCAATGAGTGCCGGAGTAGGCGCGGCCAAAGTCGAAGTTCTCGGCCGGGAACTTGCCATTGTGCCACTTGCCGATGTGCCCGACGTAATAGCCGTTCGCCCGCAGCAGGCCGGGATACGTCTGTGCCCAAGGTGTATTGAAGGCCTTCATCGCTGGATTGCCGTGTCGGGACATCCATTGCCCGGTGAACAAGCTCGCCCGGCTCACCCCGCAGATCGAGGTGGTGACGCAGTTTTGGGTGAAGCGAAACCCCTCGCCCGCCAGTCGGTCGAGGTTGGGCGTTTTCACCACCGGATTGCCCGCACAGCCGAGCGTGTCGAAGCGCCAGTCGTCGGCGTAGAGCAGGACCACGTTCAGCGGCTTGTTCTCGGCGGCTGGGGCCTGAATCCAAATGCCTGCCACGAAAAGGGAGAACGACAGCATCCGGTTCATGGTGGTACGATTCAGGAGACCCTTGAAACCACCTTGATTCCGGGCTGAGCATGCAAAACCACCCCACCTTTCCCGCCCGAAATGGACGGGTGGGCGTGAAAAATTGAGCTGATTACAGGACGGAATGGGCATGGCTCTACTGATGAATCAGTAGGCGCCATCAGATCCAGCCAAAGCCGAAGCGGTTCTTCCAGAAGGAACGGCAGACACCATTGCCGGCGGCGAAAGTAGGCGTGGGAGCGTGGATGTCAATGGAAATCATGGACTTTTGAATTGCCAGTACCTCCTACGGTCCCGGTCTCTGCGTTGCCCTCTGGTGTCCTGGATGGGCCTGTGTATCCGCTCCGGTGCCGTGTTTACCTTGTAAAGGTGGCCGCCCACGCCCGCGTCATCGGACGCGTCGCCTGTGTAATTTTGAGTGCTTCTCATACTGCCTGGCTGTGTGCTGGCCCCCCGTTCTCAGGGTCATGGACACACTTTCCCGGTTCCCGCGCTCAGCGGGGTGCAGCGTATGGTGCCACCCGGTGGCAAAACAGATCGGGCTAGCCCAGGCTCATCGCAACCTTCTTCGGTATGCACCTGACTGTCCGCGACATCCCCCACAATGTGGGCCGCGTTGTCTTCACCACTGTGGTGGATCGGCATGCCGCTGATGATCGTCATGGGGATGGGCGGCAATTATCGCGGTCACATTTACTAGCGAGGCGGAGCCTCAGACCCAAGAAACCAGAGACCAGAGACCAGACAGAAAAACTTGACCTAACAACGGCAAATTCAAAAGTTCAAGAATCTAGGCCACGCTGCTGGCCGTGCGCGTAGGGGCCTACCTATGGATCGTGCAGGGCAACACGTGCGGGCCGTTAGCCGAAATCTCCCACCTACCCGCCACCCTCGAAGAACTGGTGCAGGTCATGCCCGGCGTGGCCCGAGAGCGACGCTTCGCTTCCCACACGATCCAGCGCGAATACAACGGGCCCCCGCTGTGGATGGGGATGCAGGGGTCGTCGTGGCTGGAGGTCCACGGCGATTGGCTCACCTACGTCAGATTCGGTCCGACATTGCTCAAATACCGGTTCAAATTTCGATGTCGGGCAGGCCTCTGGTCGCTCCCAGAACCGCCTCTCCGAGGCGCCTTTTGTATTCGGCTTCAATCATCTCCATCAGCATGGCTTCCGCAGCAGTAGCTAGAATCGCACGCAATTCATCCGTTGTATAATTACTCAGGAGTTCCGCAACGGTTTCCGGATGTCGGTTGTTGAAGGCCGCATGCAAAGCGGCTTCGGGACCGTTATCGTCCGCGGCATGAATGTCAGCCCCTTGAGCAACGAGGCACTTTACGGTTGCCGTGCGTCCGTTTGCTGAACTCTCACGAAGGGCCGCTCCAGGGACACCGAACACATCCGGAGCATTGATATTTCCGACTCGGTCGAGGAGATACATCACGGTCTCGGTATGGCCGGCACCAGCAGCAGCTAGCAGAGCCGCGTCGTTATTCTCGTCAATTTCGGATTTCTTGCTGAGCAGAAGTTCGACAATTTGTGTTTGGCCGTATGTCGCTGCATCCACTAGGGCGAGACCGACAACTTCATCGTTATCCATCACATTTGTTAGCAGATATGCCACAGTGTCGATGTGGCCGTTTCCGGCTGCCCTGCCCAGGGCATAGGTTTGCGATACGGCGAGCCACGGCGCAAAGCCGAGGAGCAGTCTCACAACGTTAATGCGTCCGTTTGAGGCCGCCGCACACAGAACACAACCAGTGCTGTTCTCGTCACCGGTGTACAGCTTGGCATGATTCGCTAGCAGCACCTTCACGGTTTCAATGTGGCCCCCATAGGCGGCATTGCGCAACGCGGCATCGGGACCCTCGCTGTCTGGAGCGTGGATGTCGGCACCGCCATGGAGTAGTAAACGTACAATTTCTGTATTCCCAGCGGAGGCAGCGACGCGCAAAGGGGCGCCTCTGAAGCCGTCCTCGTCATTCGGGTCGTCAGTGTGGATGTCCGCACCAGTGGCGAGTAGTTGACGGACCGCTTCAGTATTACCGGTTGCTGCTGCCTCGATTAGTTTTGTATTTTCGTCCATATTTGTAGTCGGTTTGTTTGAGTTGTATTTGGTGCCGCAAGTGCGGATTCAAAAGAATGGAACTTCGATTTCCGCGATGACATCGGGCAAAATTCTGCGGATTCGATTTAGTCGTTGATAGATCGCGTTACCAGTAACTTTGAGGCGTGTTGCCACATCCTCTACAGACATACGCCCACTCAGGAGCTGCCGCACAACACAAGCATTTGAAGCGCTTAGCCGGCCAGATCTTACGGCAAATTGCAAGGCACTCAAGGCCATCTGCCGCCGGATCGCATTCGACCACTCCCACGGCGCGAGATCGGTGTGGTGAATGCTGAATCCACCATTGAGTTCATTGAGAGACTCATTTCTAATTGCTTCCGCTGTTAGGTGACGACGCGCACGCAATTTGCAGAATCGCAATGCCTTTGCTACAAGCCGTGATAAATTCCACGGGCCCTTGGAGTTTTTCTTTCCAGTCACATGGCATTCAGCACTCTCGCGGTCGCCGCGCATTAGCCAGTCAAGGACCAGAAGGATGGCATCCTGCCGAATTTCATCTTCGTGACCGCAGAGGATTCCGCCGAGCACGCCATCCTTGAGGGCGCCACGGACCAAAGTATCAATCTCTTCAGCGAGCCGATCGAGTTTGCCAAGATGACGTTCCTTGGAAATGTTAGTGCCTTCGTTTTGGGTTACAGTTTGGGTATGTTTTGTTTTCATTCCCAAGAGAGCCTATTTACTTCAATGCCGGCGCGGCGAAAGCCGAGCTGACAGGGAGACCACGACGCAGTGACGGAACTTCAGAGTGGCCATCACGGACTCATCGTCGTGGTAGGATCACCGTCAGGCATCACTCATCGGAGATCAGAGTTACCTATGTGGAGCGCAACGACACATGGTCGATGTTGCACGCCAATTTCAAGGCCGTGGCAAGCTTGCTGCTGGGCACCGATGGCGACATTACCTATCGTTGGTTAAGCCAAACAGATGAACGTGACGAGGTTGGTGTTTGAGGTCTGGCCCGGCACGTGGTTTGAGGACATGTGCGTGAGCGGCATCCGCCTGTAATCCGAACTCGGCCAAAAACCGAAAATCACCCGGCGAGGTGGCGCCAGCGGATTCTTGTCATCTGTCTGTTCCGGAGTCTTCTTTCTTCCTTCGCCTTCGCTTTCGCCTTTGCCTCGGTTCGGCCGCCGCTTATGCTCCGGCCATGAAACACTTAAAATGGATCGGATGGATGCTAGGTTGCGCATCGGGTATCGCCTGGGGCAACGTCGGTGGATTTGTCGCCAGGGGCGGTGTGCAGGCAAACGGCGATGTGCGCGGGTTTGAGCCGGTGGCGACTGAGAACATTCGGATTCTCGATGAGAAACTCACCGCCAACCTGGGCCCCACGCAGGCTGAGGTGGAGGTGCGCTACATAATGAAAAACCTCATCAGCAAGCAGGTGAAGGCGAAGTTCGGGTTTCCGGTCGAGGAGTCGTTTGATCAGAACGTCGCGATGCCACCGGGCCAGCCGAACCCGCAGGCCCAGACTGAGCCGAAATACTGCCAGGGTTACCAAATCACCGCCGCCGGCAAGCCGCTCAAGGCGAAATGGCAGGCGGAGACCGACCGCTCGAAAAATGATCCCCGTTTCGCCGGCTTGGCCGGATGGCTGGTGTCCGAGGCAAGTTTTGCCGGCGACGAGGAGAAGGTGGTGACGCTCCGTTTCACCAGCGAATACCTGGGCACGTCCTATCAGGCGGGCGGCCGGCACCTGAATGCCAGCAGGATTTTC
>Ga0118677_10009436_pt1 | contig 15236 bp, 16 predicted proteins | sample AliMusrvi5mmetaG_FD_86154 | JGI IMG/M metagenome (GOLD analysis project Ga0118677, IMG submission 86154)
CTTCAATCCTTGTATTAATATTGGTGCTTTCGGGGGTATAAATTAAAAGTTTAAATATATATGAATTTAACTCGAGTAAAAAATCAAAAACCCGAATATTTTCAGAATAACCGGGAAATTCAAATTCACCACCAATAGGAAATCGAGTAAGGTCAGTCGCGGAAAGAAAAATTGCATTGTCGATGCGAAAATCGAGTGAACGGATCTCTTCATATTCTGCAAAGGATGACCAGGGGCTTAAAGAATACGGATTGAATTCCGCCTTCTCAATTTTTGCAGAGAGGCTAAACTTAAATTCAGTAAAAGGGGTATCAACAAAATACTGAATTGTTTTAAATCCGAAAATATTCTTCGAAAAGTGGATCTGGTAGTCACCGGAAGTGGCAAACTTTAATTCTGAAACCTTTTGCTCCCTATTGGATTCAGGGACTACAAGCAATTGAAAATTAGCCTTTCGAACCTGATTTTCATACCTATTCTCAATGTGATATTGTATTTCAAATTCATCCATTAAAAAGAGAGGTATTTTTTTTCTATTTCCAAGCTAATTTCCATTACCATATCCTGTGTGCTGTTTAGCAACCCGTAAATATCATCCTTATATTCATCAAAACTCAGGTAGTTATACTGGGCACATAGCTTTCCGATTTTGAATGCTATTGATTTGGTATCTGTATTCTGATCACTGGTGAGCTTTAACAGGTACCGTTGCATCCCATTGACTGAATGAGTTATAGACCTGGGACATTGTGGGTTAAGCATTATAAATTCCAATACCTGCTCTTTATTGGGTACCGTACGGTAATATTTCCGGTTCATATCGAATGATTCGGTACAACGCAACATCGTTGTCCATTCAAATGACATCTCTGTGACCGAATGCCCAGCCTTTTCAATCTTATAGATATCGTGCAATTTTGAGTTAATTATCCGAATCACCTGAATAACCCTTTCGATAAACATTCCCAGCCGGATAATAGCCCACTCCTCATCATGGAGCAATGTACCCGAAATTTTGCTATGTACAATAGAGGATTGCTCAAGAATGATTTGGGTCAGTTCATAAAAGCCTGTAGAGATATAAGTCTCAACCGAATAATTATTGACCAGGTGGTAATATTTATTTATGGCCTCCCAAAGGTCGGTTGAGATTGCATTGCGGGCACCGCGCGCATTTTCGCGCGCATCAGTAATAATGCTGATGATTGAATTTGGATTTTGCGAATCAAGCCCAATTCTGAACAGAACATCTTTTTCATCATCAGCTTCCATATCAAAAATGCCGGCCATATAAAGCATCGACTCCAGCACAAACTTACGGTCATAGGTTTTCAAAATAGGGGCATCAAGTGAAGAGAAATAGATCTCTTTACTATATCTGGCAAAATGTTCAGCCCTTTCGATATAGCGTCCCATCCAGTATAGATTATTTGCAACTCTCGATAACATACTTTCTGTTTTTTACATTAAAATTCTAATCCAACACCCATGTATCCTTGGAACCACCACCCTGTGAAGAGTTTACAATCAGGTTTCCTTTCTTTAAGGCAACCCGTGTGAGTCCACCTTTCAGTACAAAGTCTTCATTTTTCCCCATCAGACAAAAGGTTCTAAGATCGATATGCCTGGGCTCAAACTCCTTTGATTCTTCAATGAAGGTGGCATGCACCGAGAGACTCATGATCGGTTGGGCAATATATTTCCTTGGGTTGGATTTAATCCGGACTTTCACCTCCTCAATTTCAGCTTTGGTGAGTCTGTTTCCAATGGTAATTCCGTATCCGCCGGATTCGTCCACCGGTTTTACAACCAGTTTGTCAATATTTTCGAGCACATATTTCCCTTCTGATTCATTTTCACAATGATAGGTCTGTACATTATTGAGTATTGGCTCTTCATTAAGGTAATATTTAATGATATCCGGGACATAGTGGTAAACCGCCTTGTCGTCTGCAACGCCGGTTCCGGGGGCATTGGCCAGAGTTACATTACCTGCCCGGTATGCATTCATCAATCCGGCTACGCCAAGCATTGAATCTTTCCGGAAACACAACGGATCAATAAATTCATCATCAACCCTGCGATAAATGACATCCACTTTGATCGGGCCATAGATTGTTTTCATGTAGACAAAATCCTTTTCAACAAAAAGGTCTCTCCCCTCTACCAGCTGTACCCCCATTTTCTGGGCAAGAAAAGAGTGTTCGAAATATGCGGAATTGTACATTCCCGGAGTAACAACGACGATTGTCGGGTTGTCGATATTTTTTGGTTTTACCGATTTTAACATCTCAAGCAGATGCTCCGGATAATGGTAGATCGCCTTGGTCTTCAGTTTATCGAAGAGGTCAAACAAAGATTTTTTGAGTGCTACACGGTTCGATAAAACATAACTTACACCTGAGGGACATCTTAAGTTGTCCTCCAGGATATAATACTGACCATCAGTATGTTTTATAAGATCAGTACCGGAGATATGGGTATAGATCTTCCCTTCAGGTGTAAAATCGACCATCTCCTTGAGGTAGTTCTTCGATGAAAAGATTAGGTCCGCGGGAACAACTTTATCCTTTAGGATTTTCTTCTTGTGATAGATATCATGAAGAAAAAGGTTGATTGCCTTATTCCGTTGAATTACACCCGTTTCAAGCTGAATCCACTCTTTATTCGGGATGATACGCGGGAAAAGGTCAAACGGGAAAATCCGTTCATCCGGCTTTTTATCTTCGGCATACACGGCAAAGGTAATTCCCTGATTCAGAAATGCAGTTTTTACTTCGTTGTTTATCCGCTCAAAATCGGAAAGACTTAACTGATTAAACCGTTCTACCATGCTGGTATAATGGTCCCGGGGTTGTTTTGAACCTGCATAAATCTCATCGTAATGAGAATTTTCAAGTGTATAGGAGTCTAAGATCCCGCTGGAGTACTGTTTCATATCTATCTCATTTATATTACCTCTACTTCTTGACATTTTATCAACAAATGCCTTATCAGAAACTCATTATGTCACGAATATAGATATTTTAATATCGTTAAGTCAAAGCCAGGGGGTGAATTAATGTAATATTAACAATTAGGATATAAAAAACATACAAAAAGAATATTTTTAGTAATAACTGACATATATTTGGGGTATAAGAGAATAATATTATACAATTAATTCATCATACCCCCTTAAAAAGGATGCTTATTGAAATTAATTCACTTTTATAGTTAAACTAGTAAACCTCCGGTACGAATGTCTGGTCACTTACGGGGGGGCGGATATATCCCACATCCGATTGTTTTGGGGGAAGACTTATCGCCTCAGACTCTATTTCAGTATAGGGAATCAGGGATAACAAGTGGTGGATGCAATTTAGCCTGGCCTTTAATTTGTTATTCGCATTCACCACAAACCAGGGGGCCTGTTTAATATCGGTATATTGAAACATCGCGTCCTTAGCCTTGGAGTATTCAAGCCATTTCGACCGGCTAAGGACATCCATCGGACTTATTTTCCACCGTTTGGCAAGATTGCTGATTCGCTCCTGAAACCTCCGTTCCTGCTCTTCATCACTTACCGAGAACCAGTATTTGATAAGGATGATACCCGATCGGACGAGCATCCGCTCAAATTCGGGACACGACCTGAGAAATTCCTCATATTCAGTTGGTGAGCAAAAACCCATCACCTGCTCCACCCCTGCCCTGTTATACCAGCTGCGATCGAAAAGAATCATCTCACCCGCAGCTGGCAAATGCTTGGTATACCGCTGAAAATACCATTGCGTTTTCTCCTTCTCAGTGGGAATGCCCAGAGCAACGACTTTACAGAAACGGGGATTTAAATACTCCATAACCCGCTTGATAACACCACCCTTACCCGCAGCATCGCGCCCCTCGAATATCACCACAACCTTGAGTTTTTTGACCTTGATCCATTCAAGCAGTTTGACCAGCTCGAGTTGAAGCCGTTCAAGCTCTTTTTCCAGCTGCTTCTTTTCGTCTTTGGAAAGATCGTGAGATTGGTGGGAATCAGATTTGTAATGTTGGTCTTCCATAACAGTGGGTATTATCAGGTGACGCAAATCGATAAGTAAACGGTATCATTCTAAAAGTGAATGATTTCCTCAAAATACAAATTTAATTAAATGTACAGTTTAAAATATCGTTTTGGAAATTTTATTAATCAGGTAGAAAATTCTGAGGATCTATAAAGTGACCGGGTGAGTATTTAATGCCGGGACACTCACCCGGCCACTGCATTAAAACTACATGGATACTCTGCAAATTTGAAAAGACCTCAAATTGTAAAATATTGGCAGTATAACTTAATGGGGAAGGTCAGACTTAGACTATTTACTCCGACCCCGGCTTATAATTGAAAAGGACTGTTCCCACTTAAAGTCGGGCCCGGACTATTTATGCTAAAGTCCGGGTGCGACTTGGAGTCGCGCTCGGACTTTACAAGTTATTTTATATGGCGTAACTTCCGATCATTTGTGGGGAAAAAACTATCTCACTAGCTAAATCGATGCATATTACTTTTGTCAACTCTGTAACTTGTTTAACTGATGGAGCAATATAGATTCGCTGGGGTATTTGATTATAGTCATCGACTGCAACAACCTGATATTGAATTATTAGTTGCCTAAAAGTATCCAGACTCATGATCGTTTTCCCTCCTTCAAATTATAACCAAGTAAAAGAATAACTGCTTCTTGCACCCGACGACCAATGTCATGACGGTCTTGTTCCATATAGCGTTCTTTGTAGTCAAAGATCAATGCATCTAATTCTTCGCCGTTTTCGATAACCTTCATTAAAATTTCAATTTTCCGATTCATACTAGTTGCATCCCATTCTGAGGAGCCGGGATCAAAAACAGTTCGCAGTGTGCGATGATTCCATAAATGACCTTGTGTGAAAATTTTGTCCATGCGTGCTTCGTAATCAATTGGCTCTTTCATTTTCTTCTATTTTAAATTGATTGCCCCTACTTCAATTTGTCAATATCGCTGCGTTTTGTGAAATGTCCTACATATTAATCACACTTCAACATAACTCACTAATATCATGTGCGATAATGATAATACTCGATAATTTGTTTTTCACTCTTGTGAATCGAAAATTTCTTTTTCTTAGTCATAAGTTTTAGTTAAACTAAGCTATAATCTGATTGGTTAATTCATCGGCACCATCCCTTTTAGATTCCTGCCATATTCAAACAGAAACATCTCCACCTGGTCGGGTTCAGCCTGTAGATACTTGGCCAGCTCATTTATAAAAATCAAATAATCATCGTAATATTTTAAGGCATTGGTATAGGTGAGTGACTTGAACTTTTCTATTCCCGGATCGCTGTATTTTCCTGAGTTTAATGCGCTGATTACCCTTAGATCTAAAATAAGTGCCCGGTATGCACCGATTCTTAACCTTAGAAAATACAAAAATTTCGTTAAGGTTGAGAGTCCAAGCCCTTCAATTTTCAGTTTTAGCAATTCCCCTATGTCTGAAATCGTGATGCTTTCTTCTGTTTCAAACTTCTTAAAGGCATTCTTCAGCAAAGTTAAATTGGACTCTTTCAGAAGGTTCTTAATGTTTTTACCTCTCCCTTTGGTTGGATATCCCCACATTAAAACCTTTACAATAAATAACTCAATATTTTGGTATTTGTGAAAAAGTTCAAATCTTGAAATCATTACGGTCTGGTCAATGGGTTTTATCGAAGGTTTTTTTTGATCGGAGATAACTGCCGTTTTTTGTTCAACATTTTCACCAAAAATCTGATTAAGTATCTCTTCTGAAACTAAATTTGTCCATTGGCTTCGTTTAACCTCAAATGCCTGTTCCATAAAAGGTAGTACCTGGATCAATCTCTTGTAATTTGATATTTTCATAGTTTTAGCTTGTTTGCCTGATCTTATCATTCCTTCTTTTATCCTTTTTGTCTGGGCTTTTGCCTGCTCTAGTGTAAATGGATGCTTCCTCATCTCCATTATTGCCTTACAGGCTTTTTTACTCTGCTCCTGATGATATGCATTCAGGACTGTTGAACCTTCGGATAATTTAATTTTCATATCGATCAGGGTTAGTTTTTTTTCAAAAGTAAATGATGGCTATGCCAAAACAGGTCACACCTATAATCAAAATGAAATTAATTCTTAAATCGAAATTATTCCCATTTTAATGAAATTTGAAGGAATCTTTTGATTGTACTCATGTGCGGAATATTCAGATTTGGTTTAAGGCTGTTAAGATCTAATTTAAATCAATGGTTAGATACAAACTTACGATACAGAATGATCAATGACAAAAATATCATTCAAGACCCTGTATGGCCCTGACGTTAATCAATGAGGTCATTTGACTTATGGCTATTCTATTTAGTTGATATAATCGTTCTGACTGAGATAATCCTTCCCTTATTAAGATTGCATTGATACTCTCCAAATTTGACAATACGACTAATTGAGCAAGATTGGCATAATCACGAATATTACCATCTTTATCCGGATTCAAATTTCTCCATTCATGAGCCGTAACTCCAAACAATGCCATGTTTAACAAATCAGCTTCGTTAGCATATATGAAATTAATTTGTTGTTTGTTTAATTGATCAGGGATGAGATTTTCTTTAATAGCGTCGGTATGAATATGGTAATTTACCTTAGATAATGTACGTTGCAAATTCCATTCAAGCTTTAGTCTTAGGTTCTCATCTTCTTTAAGTCGTTGATATTCTTTTATCAGATATATTTTAAATTCAGCACTTATCCACATTCCAAACTCAAAGGCTATATCCTTATGAGCATATGTTCCTCCATATCTTCCGGCAGTGGCTTTTATTCCAATAGCATTGGTTTTTTCAACCCATTCTTTTACACTTAGTTTATAACTATTTAGCCCGACCTGGCTTTTAATTATGGCAAATTCGCCATAATTAAAAGCTGGATTATAAACACCTTCCCAAATGCCAAGAAACTCAACGGTGTTGCGGTTTCGAAGCCAGTCCGCGATAAAAAAATCTCCATCTTTTGCTTTCAGCATATCCGTTAGCGAGATAAAATCCATACCTCCTTGCTGCAAAATTGTTAATTGAGTTCCTCTTACAACAATGGATTGCACTTTATTCATTTTCCAGATTTTTTATATTTTAAATCACATTATTAAAACACAACTTATTACCTTAAAGAGACTTCACCCCTGATTGAAATTTCTCAAACGAGGGGTGAATACATCAATGCTCAACTTTAGAAGCTTCTACACTCTTAGCAACCTGCAAGGAATCATCAACCTGAAAGCCCCACTCTGCTAATCGTTTTGGATTCTTCGGATTTAATGCCTTCAGTAAGTTACGGCTTGCCTTTACCGCCTCCAAAATCGGTGGTGTATACCGGTCGCGCTCGCGGTAGGCCAACTCCATCTGACTCTTTAAAGCCTCAGCCTGCTGATGTTTTCCCAATGCAGTTTCAATAGAGGGACCTACAATATTCCATTGGATACCATCAAGATTTGTCAGGGGTGATGCGGCGCCATCGGCCAGGTGTTTTGCATAAACTTTAGCTGCCAGGTTAAGCATTTCTCCGGCACTGTTTGAAATAACAATTCTTCCTGAAGTTCTTGTCATACTACTGAATTTAAATTGTTTATCAGTAAATATAACGAAATAAAATGAATAATATATTCGCCGTTTTCAGTAATGATTTTGCTATTTTCACTAATTATTTTGACATTATCAATCATCATTTCGGTATTATCATTGGTAATAAGGCCAAAATCATTATTAAAAAGGGGGAAATAAGTATTGAAAACGCCAAAAATAGAGGTGATATTGGCGGTATAACTAAATGGGGAGGGGCAGAATCAAAATTTAGTCCGGGTCCCACTTGAAGTGGGGCTCGGACTATTTAAGCTTACGTCCGGGCGCGACTCCAAGTCGCACCCGGACTAAATAAGCTATTTTATATCATGCAAATCATACGGGGTCTCCTGGTAGACATAATAGTTGAGCCAGTTCAGAAAAAGGAGGTTGGCATGTGATCGCCAGCTGAGAACGGGATCTTTGGATGAGTCGTTATCTTTGTAGTAGTTTCGTGGAAGGTCAATCGGCAGCCCTTTTTCAAAATCCCGTTTATATTCCCGGTTTAAAGTTCCCCTTGAATATTCAGGATGACCGGTTATAAATAACTGTTTCCCCTGGTTGGCCAACACCATGTGAACACCCGCTTCTTTCGATTGTGAAATCAATTCAATTTCAGGTACTTTGAGGATATCCTCTGCCAGAATCTGCGTGTGTCGCGAGTGGGGAGCCCTGAAAACATCATCAAAACCGCGGAAAATGGGAAGCTTGGCCTCTGAATGGGAATGATCAAATATCCCGAACATTTTCTTTTCAAGCGGATATTTCTCAACTCCGTAAAAGTGGTGAAGCCCTGCCTGCGCCGCCCAGCAAATAAACATTGTGGAAGTGACGTGGTGTTTGGTCCAGTCAAAAATCTCACAAATATCTCCCCAGTAATCAACCTCCTCAAAAGGGAGATGCTCAACCGGTGCTCCGGTAATGATCATCCCATCATATTTGTTCTCCCTGATCTCCGGAAAGGTGTGGTAAAACGTGTTTAAATGATCTTTTGAAGTGTTTTTTGAAATATGCCCCTCAATCTGCAGAAAATCGATCTCAATCTGTATCGGAGAATTGGAGAGTAACCGGAGTAAATCGGTCTCTGTTGCAATTTTCAACGGCATAAGATTGAGAATAATGATCTTTAACGGACGAATATCCTGATGCGCTGCCTGAGTTTCATTCATCACAAAAATATTCTCCTTACGCAGAAGATCGATAGCAGGAAGACCGTCGGGAAGATTTAAAGGCATAATTAATATTTTTAAAATTATAATATTTGAAACATTGGTTTGTAGAGACGCGTTTAACCGCGTCTCTACATTTGCCGAAATTAATTAAATTTTAGCCAATGCCTGCTCGAAATCGGCAATGATATCCTCGATATGCTCAATACCTACCGACACGCGCAATCCCGCTGGAGCAACTCCGGCGCTCGCCTGCTCCAGTTCGCTCAACTGCGAATGGGTTGTAGCAGATGGCTGGATAATCAGCGTCCTTACGTCGCCTACATTGGCAAGGTGGCTGACCAACTGAAGGTTATCAACTATTTGAGTTGCATTCTCTTTACCCCCTTTGACAATAAAGGTAAGCACCGATCCTGCACCTTTAGGCAGGTATTTGGAAGCCAGCTCATAGTTCTCGTTCCCTTCAAGGCCCGGATAATTTACAGACTCAACTTTAGGATGGTTCTGCAGCCATTTTGCAAGAGCAAGGGTGTTCTGAACATGACGCTCCACGCGCAGCGAAAGTGTCTCTAGACCCTGAATCAACAGGAATGAATTGAATGGACTGATCGCAGGACCAAAATCGCGCAATCCCTCAACACGGGCCCGGATGATAAAGGCAATATTTCCAAATGGACCATCTGTTCCAAATACATCCCAGAATTTTAATCCGTGATACCCTTCAGAAGGTTCAGTGAAACCAGGATATTTACCGTTACCCCAATTGAAATTACCACCGTCTACAATCACACCGCCAATCGAAGACCCATGTCCGCCGATCCATTTTGTTGCAGATTCTACAACAATATGTGCACCATGTTCGAGCGGACGGAAAAGAGCACCTCCACAACCAAAAGTGTTGTCAACGATAATAGGGAGGTCGTATTTTTTTGCCAGTTCAGCGAATTTATCAAAATCCGGAACATTGTAACTTGGGTTACCAATGGTTTCAAAATAGATTGCCTTGGTCTTGTCGTCGATCAGTTTTTCAAAACTGGCGATATCCAAATCGGCAGCAAAACGCCCTTCAATACCCAGGTTTTTAAAAGATACCTTGAACTGGTTGAATGTTCCGCCATAAAGGTATGGTGAGGTGACAATATTATCGCCCGATCCGGCAATATTGGTAATTGCAATAAACTGAGCGGCATGACCCGATGAAACTGCCAAAGCTGCAACACCACCCTCAAGGGCTGCAATCCGCTTCTCGAATACATCCGTAGTTGGGTTCATCAAACGGGTGTAGATATTTCCAAACTCCTTAAGACCAAAAAGATTGGCCGCATGTTCAGCATTTTTAAAGACGTAGGAGGTCGTCTGATAAATTGGAACCGCTCTTGAAAGGGTATCCTGATCGGGTGTGTGTCCTGCGTGCACTTGAAGTGTTTCGAATTTTGGTGTACTTGTACTCATAATTAATTGTTTTTAAATTGTTTATCCTATTTCTAATTTATATTTATTTCAATTTCCTATGTATTTCTGTTCTAATTAACTATCCTAACGGATTAATTGTTTCAAAAAATTCATGATGAATTGCCCTGACCGCCTCAATTCGGTCGTTTGCTCCGACCAGGAAGTAGCTCACAAGAGGAGAAGCGCCGGAACAGCTCATCAAAACGTTAATTCCATTTTTAGCCAGTGCTGTAAAGATCCGGGCTGCAACTCCGTAATTTTCAGCAATTCCATTCCCAACAGCGGCCACGACTGAGATATCCTCGATGATCTGAACCCTGCCAACAACCGAAAGCTCGATGGCACTTACAAGGGCATAAGCCGTACTGAGGTCCTTTTTAGCAATTAAAATATTAATCGAAATCTGTGAAGTGAGCACTGAACTGATGTTAATACCTGCCAGGTGAAGTGCTGATGTAACTTTAGCAAGGATGCCGGGCTTTGCACCAACACCCGATCCCTTTAGTTTCAGAATTCCAAAATCATCACTGTATGTAACGCTTTTGACGATACCTTTTGATACTATCTTTTCAGCACTGACTACCGACAGCGGTTTATTTACATCCGATTCGCCATAAATATTGAAAATCCGGATTGGAATATGTGGAGCAGCTAAAGGTTCAACGGTTCGGGGATGGAGAATCTTTGCGCCAAAATAGGCAAGTTCGGCCGCCTCATTATAGGTTAACCGTTCAATTTGTACGGGGTTTTCGACCGTTTTAGGGTCTGCACTTAAAAATCCATTCACATCTTTCCAGATATCCAGAGATGGTGCTCCGATACACCGGGCTATTGCTGCAGCAGAATAATCAGAACCTCCCCTTCCAAAGAGCGTCGTTTTTCCATCAGCAGACAATCCATAGAAACCTGGTACCACATAAATCAAGTCTTCAGAAAGCGCTTCCCTTACCTTTGACGTAGATCTTACAAAATCAACAGAAGCGGTGCCAAATTCTCCATCGGTGATGAGCCCAATCGATTCGGGAAAGGCGACTTTTGTATCAATACCCGCATTTTGAAGAATTCCTGCAAGAAACACTGCAGATATGCGTTCTCCATAAGCAAGCACATGATCCTCAAGTGCAGGAGAAGCATCTCCTGTAAGTGCGATGCCATGAAGATATCTTTCAAGTTCATCGAGCAGAATTGTAATTTCCGTTAAAATAAGATTTGACTTTTCCTCATTGGCTATATGTAACGCAAGAGTCTCCCTTTTAAGATTCAATAAATACGTGGTGGTATTCTTAGCTACATGTTCATCGTAACGTGCCTTATCAAGTGCCTCAACCAGGTAATTAGTCACGCCGTAAAAGGCAGATACAACAATTACGACAGGTTTTCCATAATTTTTTACAACCTGAATAATACGTGCGATATCCTCCTTGCATTTAAGGTTGGATCCGCCGAATTTAACGACAGCTTTAGGCATGATCATGCAATTTTAAAAATAAACTTTATTTAGGAATTTGCTCAAATGGAGCATTTTGATGAAGCCTTCAAACAGGATCTACCCGCAGGAAGGCTATCGCATGGACATAGACATGATGAGCATAGAATATACAGAACGTAGAAAACCTGAAAAACATGGCTGTTTCCCCTGTGCAAAAATGACACTATGTACGTTTTCTCTTTTCATCCTGAATGCTCAGCTAAAAAATGAATTTTATTCTGCGACAAACATAGTGAGCAGAATTTTAATATCCAAATATCTTTACGATAATTCTACATTAAAAAAATATACGCTTGTATAATTCGATGATTCAACATGTAATCGGATTATTCTTTCTCGATTTGAAAATTTGAAGTCCAATAGTATATGGCAAGATCAAATAAATTCAGCTTCTCCCCATCTTATTTTTCTGCCTCTTTTTGTATTTTTTCCAAAAATGCACCTGCCATAGTCTCGCCACGAAATTTGGCCCGATCTGCAATAACCCCCTCAAAATTAGCATCAATAATCGACGACCAAATGGTCAGCCAACGGCTGAAATGGCGTTTGTCAATATTCATCTGGTAGTGCAGGGGAACGGGGTTTCCAAAATAATCGGGACGTCGTAATAAAACAGTGTGCCAGAACCGGTAAAGCTTCTTGTGATGCATCTCCCACCGCCCCTCAAGTCTTAAATTAAAAATTGGACCGATAAAAGAATCCTGCTGAATTGCCTCATAAAAATGATCAACAAGGAATTCTACGTCCTTTAAGCTCCTGATATCGTTCTTCATTTTTTGATAATTTGGTTCAAAATTCATGAATTAAACCTTATCAATCAAATTTTGAAGATTATATTTGAAAATTATTTACTCAGAACAGATGCAACGAATAATTAAAAATATATAATTTTCTATATAACAATGATAATTAATGACTTAAAAGGGGCCATACAATTGAGTAATGGCGTATCAATGCCTTACCTGGGTTTAGGTGTCTTCAAAACCAGGGATGGTGTAGAGGTGGAAAATGCTGTAAAATGGGCAATAGAAACCGGTTATCGTCACATCGATACTGCAGCAATTTACAATAATGAAAAAGGTGTTGGAAATGGTATTAAAAATAGTGGTATTCCCCGCAACGAGCTTTTTATAACTACAAAAATATGGAATGATAATCAGCGAAACGGAACTATTATGGAAGGTTTTGAGGAGAGTCTCAAATTACTTCAAACCGAATATGTTGATCTTTACCTCATCCATTGGCCAGTAAGCGAGAAATTTTGTGCAACATGGAAGGTTCTCGAAGAAATTTACCGATCCGGAAGGGCAAGAGCAATTGGGGTAAGTAATTTTCTGCAGCATCATCTGGAAGAATTATTTGAAACCACTGAGATTATGCCGATGGTCAATCAGGTTGAATGTCACCCTCATCTTGTACAACAACCTTTGATTGAATTTTGCCAGTCGCATAATATTGTCTATGAGGCATGGAGTCCAATAATGCGGGGTAAGGTGAATGATATTCCACTGTTGGCAGAGCTTTCTGAAAAGTATCATAAATCACCGGTACAGCTTGTGTTGCGCTGGGATCTTCAAAAGGGGATCGTCACAATACCAAAATCAGTTCATAAAGATCGTATCGAGCATAACGCTGATATCTTTGATTTTGAACTATCAGCTGAGGATATGCGTCGGATTGATGCGCTTGATCAGGACCGCCATTATGGAGCACATCCTGATAATTTTTCATTTTAATGAGATAATTTCAATTATATTTCCTGTATTTCTAACCATATCTTTTATTATCTAATTGACTCATAGCCTCCGGGTACCCCATTTTTGGAAAGGACGATCTGCCATAAATGGATCCGTCTGGACCGGAAGGCTGCTGCATATGCCAGGAGATAGTATTTCCACATGCGGAAAAACTGTTCAGTTATCTTAAGTTCCATCCGATCCAGGCTATTTATAAAATTATAATGCCAAGCCATGAGTGTCTTATCGTAATCATTCCCAAAATTGTGCCAATCCTCCAAAACGAAAAGCTTTTCAAAAGCAAGGTTTAGTTGTGTGGCAGAGGGTACCATTCCATTTGGAAAAATATATTTATGGGTCCATGGATCAAGATTCTGCGAGGATTCCATATGACCGATCGTATGTAAAAGAAATATTCCGTCATCGATCAGACACCTTCTGGAGACCTCAAAAAATCGGTCGTAATTCTTATAACCGACATGCTCAATCATCCCAACACTCACGATGCGGTCAAATTTTTCATTCATATCGCGGTAATCCATCAACCTGAAATCAACCGGTAATCCTTTACAAAGTTTTCGTCCCAGTTCAACCTGTTCACGGGAAACCGTTATGCCAACGACTTTAACCCCATATTTTGAAGCAGCATATTTTCCAAAGGGTCCCCACCCGCAACCGATATCAAGCACGCGCATTCCAGGTTTGAGCTGAAGTTTGCGACAAATAAGTTCAAGTTTATTCTCCTGAGCCTCATCCAAAGTTCTGGCATCCTTCCAATATCCACAGCTATAGTTCATTCGCCGATCCAGCATGATCTGGAAAAGTTCATTTCCCAGATCATAATGCCTTTGCCCTACAATATAGGCGCGCCGTTTAGATTGAAGATTGAATAGCCTTCCAATTAACAACCTCAGAAATGTGGCGAAGTTAAGTTGCAATTTCTCATCCAACCTGGAAACTAATAACCTATGAATCAATTCATCAACTCGTTCAGCATCCCACCAACCCTCCATAAATGACTCGCCAAAACCTAATCTGCCATCGATAATTACTCTGTTATAAAAGTGCGTGTTATGAATATGGATATCCCAGGGATTAGTTCCGTTAATTTCGACTCCTGCTAAACCTAAAATCTCTCTTGTTAACTTTTCATAATGATTATTCATAACGCTCCCCTTCGTCCTAAAATTAAAATGATTATTTAAGTTATCAGTTTTAATAAATTATATGTCAATACATTGAATATATTGAAGTCAGAATTAATAACCCCTGGATTCACCCTGAAAATTATTCTATCTGACCCAGAAGCACAACATAGTTTTTGCCGTATTTCTTAGCACACTTTGGACAGGTTGTATACCACATGTAGATCTTACCGGTTTTAAATCTTCTTGAAATTATTGTTTGCTCAAAATCTTTACACCATTTATCGGTTTCCCTGAAGGGGCCTTCATAAACCTTACAATAATATTTACCGCTTAATTGAATATTTACTGCACCGGGTATCTCTTTATCCACAGCCAGCAAAAGATTCATTCTCCATTTTGACTGGGGATCCGAGAGGCAAAGATAATCGGGCATCACCGCATCGGCTTTCAGCAATGTTTTATTTAAACGTTTCATGACACTACCAAAATTTACCGGCATGTAAAAAAAGGTACAGACGCTATCCTTAATGAATTTTTTATTTTCCCACACCACGATTTTGTCATCCCAGGGGGTGGGATCAAACTTTGGACAGCAAATTGAATCAGTTTCAGATT
>Ga0118677_10009438_pt1 | contig 15236 bp, 27 predicted proteins | sample AliMusrvi5mmetaG_FD_86154 | JGI IMG/M metagenome (GOLD analysis project Ga0118677, IMG submission 86154)
TCTAGTAGCTCTGTCGCATCGCCAAGTTGATTGATTATTGCTTGAGGGATAAATCCATCTGTGAGGTATTTGCCGGAGTAGCAAAGTGCTGAAATGTAGAGTCTGAAAGAGTGATCCCCTAATCCCACAATTTTAGGATTTTGCGGAAATCCGTCATCTAATTTAACCCAAGTCATTTGCTGCCCCCTGTTTTGGATAATCGAGGATCTTGTATTTCAATTTTGCAATCAATTGCTTGCGCCTTCTGCCATGAGCGTTGATGTAGATGTAACGATGTTTTCTCGCTCGTTCCACCCAATAGACATTCTCTTCGCCGAACTTTTCAATGACTTGCTTGTTGGTCAAGCCGTTGGCATAGGTTGCATGATGTTGATTCTCCAACCCCTTGACCTTTGGATCTCGAAACTTGGCTGAGAGTCCCGTATAGAAGAAGTTCGTTGCTTGATAAACAACGCCAAGATGATCTTGAGAAGAATCGGCAAAGGAAACGATGAACTCTTTGTCGATCTGCTTGATTGTGTTACCGATCAAGAACGATTCGCCGTTCTTTGGCACTGCATCATCCACCCAAAGTCTGGTCAATTCATAGACATTCGACTTCTCTTCATCTCCTGCAATTCCTCGAAGCAGTGTTGATGATGCGCTGACTCCATAGACAACAACGCCAAGGATCTGCCCATCTTGAAACAATCCGAAAGCCTTCGAGCAAGGAGATTTGCGGTGCAGATAGTGCTTCTCAATAACAATCGCCATCGCGGTTTGATAATCAATTGGCTCGATGGTGAAGGCATCTTTGCGAAGGACATCATTCATTCCATTCCCCCAATCCAATGCGTTCAACGGACATTTCAGATAAACGAGTGCGAACATCGCCTACGAGGATTCGTGCCTTCACGAAAGCCACAACCGATGTTCGCAGGTTGCGACAACTTCAACGCCGTTGCGTTCTAGGGCCAGATCGAAGCCGCCAACACCGGCAAATAAGCTGACCGCTTTCATTTATTGTCCAATCGCTTCATAGATCATCTCTTTGGTAATCCCGTACTTAGAAAAGTCGTTAATAACTTTTCTCTTGATGTCAGGGTTTTCGCCCGTAGATACTGAGTTTCTTTCATCTGTCGTCATGCCGCCCCACACCCCATATTCCTCGTTGTCTGTTGCATACCTTAAACATTGCTTCCAGATAGGGCAAGGGGCGCAGGTAAAGCGAAAGACATCGACATCTATTAACTTCAGAACACCCCTCTCCTCTATTCGGTAAAAGAAATCGGTGGGCAGACCTTTACAGCCAGCTCTGCTCCAATCAATCTCTAAATAATCGGGCTTGAAGTAGTTGTCAAAGAGAGCATCTAATTGATCGCGGTCATAGAGTCCATCTTCAAATTGATAAATTTCGTATTTCACGACTTTCCTATGAATTGTGCGCTCTGTGACTCTGTATCTCTTAGAGGCATCTTTTACCGAGATTTTGATGGACATCCATTAACCCCTGTCGCATCGTAGTATTGGCAGAATGATCGGCAGAAAAACAGGTCTTTTTCGCCGTCAGGAATTACCCCGTCACGCGCCATCTCTTGAACATCTTTGAGCCACGCTAGACCCTCAAGAGCCATTTCTCGGTTATAGGGTTCTGTATGTTCTCTGACATCTTGCGAGGAGCCATCTCTGGCGAGAGCTACAAGGGTGACATTTTCAACGGGTAGCCCGTTCTCCTCGATGAGATAGCCATAGACCTGAACCTGCATCCGTTGTTGCTTAGATGGGAAATAGCGCAGGGATTTAACCTTTGTCGTTTTCCAATCTACAACCTGTGCGCGGTCTTTGATGTAAAGATCAACATGACCCTTTAATCCCTCTACTGAGAACTCTTGCTCAATCATAAAGTTATCGCCAAACGGGTCTTCCCTTTTAATCGCATCGGCAATTCCGGCGTGAATAAATGTCCCCATAATCGCGGCAAGAGAATCAGTTTCATTCACCTTTGGCTGGTCGGTAAGGAATGACCAGACTCGGCGTTTACAGTCACCGATAGATGATGGGCCGACTTCCTTTTGGGTTGAGCGATCTCGCTGTGAATCGTGTGCTGAAAGTGAGCCGACCAGCATCTTTGCTATTTCGTTCATGTGTCCATCCCCGTTCTAACTGAAGTCCCGATTGAGCGAGCAATATCTACCTGCACCCGAAGTCTTGCGACATTGGCTCGGTTAGCCTTTACTACTGCCTCGGCTGCGCCTATGCGTTGATGTGCCTCACGATTCGCCAAGAGTGCCAAATCATCTCTCTCTCCGATGGTGTAATTCTTTCCCGTAGGAGATGAGGTGCGAGATAACTCAATGCGCTTTTCTGCCATCGCTATCTCGTAATTGGCTTTCAAGATGTGGTATTCAGCTTCAGCGTTTACCAAGTCATCGTGCGCATCATCAATTAAGCCGCTGAGGTCTTTGAGGCGAGCCTCTACTTGAAGTGGGGTGACTACGCTCATTTGGTTTCGCCTATCGCTATCTGAGCGCAAGCATCTTGTACCAATAACGCCACATTCTCAATGCCCATCTTCACTAGGCGTTTGCGGTCTTTGACTAAATCAAGAGAGCAGATTTGATCATAGATTTCTAAGCGGATTTCAGCCTCTAATCGCGCCGTCATTTTGGCTAACTGAGTAGCTAGAAACTCATCGGACTCTGCGCCGAGAATGAGTTTGCCGTTATTGATCTCCCAATGTTGTTTCGCTTTACAAAAGATTTTCATAGCAGCATACCTTCCTCGCTTGAACGCCAGACGATGCAAGCGTTTCCCTTCTCATTTTGTCGAGTTGTTCCGGTGTCAATGATGAAACCATCTTTAACAAGTGAGCCTCTGATTGGTCGGACTGTGTTGCCGTCAAGGTGTAAGTAACGCTCCACTTCTTGATCTGTCGCACCGTACATCCCTCTATTGATAAAGAGTTCGTAAACTTTACGGCGTAGCGTTCCAATTTGAGGTTCAATCTTTGCCCTCGCTTCTAGTGATGTTTGCTTCATGACAATTCCTGCACTCTCTTGTTGAGAGCATCTTTTAATGTTGTACCAGCGACCTTCTCATCCAAAAAATCTTTCTCCTGATTCCAGATGATTCGCAGGTTGCTTACATCGTTAGTTTCACCGATTAACTTGAGGATTCCCTCTAGGCGTTCTAACTGCTCAGGGGTGAGTGTGCGAACTACGCGAAGCGGTTTGCGCGGTTCTTTTTCGTAACGCTCAACCTTTTCCATTTCTTGACGGCTAGGGCGTTTGTTACCTGAAAAGATAAAGTTAGCAAGAGCGCGACCAATCGCTGAACTCTCTGCGTTCTCTAGTGCGCTGGTTGTATTAACCATGCCAACGCCGACAATCTCCTCAGCCATGCCCGTTGTAATCGGGCGAGCATCTTCCCAGTTTGTAAATAGCTCGGCGCGAACAATGAAACTTCTATCGTCACGATGTACGAGGTAAGTGTGGATTCTGCCGTTCGGAAACTGATCCCAAAACTTCTTCAATCGGGATTCAACTGTTTCATAATCATCTAAGTTGAACTTAGCCATCTTATGCCTTCCGTTTGGGGTTCCTTGTGGAACCTGTTAGGCGATACCTTACGGCATAGATTACGATTTGGGAAGCATCCGAGGGCGCGAGTTTCGTGCTTAGATTAGGGAATGATTAGAGTCCAAATCAGCCTATGGAGCCTTGCCGTTATGGTAGAGGCCGAGCTGAAGTACCCTGACCAGATTGACGATATTGTGAACCGCGCCTCGACCCTCTTTGTAACGGGGTTAATGGCGGCGAAAAATCAAGATTTAGATATTTCCCAAATGACTTTTATTGATGAGAAAGATGACGAGGGCTAACTCTTTTTCTGCTCTGCGTAGATGAAAGGTGCGCCGGTATAGGGATCATGCTTTGCGGCTATCTCTAACGCTCGCTTGATTGATTTGCCCGACTCCAATGCGCCCAGAGCGAGTGAAGCACCCGAACCGATAGCGTATAGACCACCAACATCAATAGAAACGGCGAAATCGTCACCAATATCAAAGACCTCACCGCAGACCGCGATGAGAAAAGCAAATCTAGTTTCTTCATCCTTATCTCCATCTAGTTTTAGATCGTTCTCTTTGAAGCATTGTTTTAGCGATGGGATTACCTTTGAGATTACAAAGTGATAGATGTCTTTCTTATCGGTAGCAGTTGGCGTTGGCGGGTTCCAAATATGTTGAGCCACATCGCAATAACTAGATAACCCACTTCCGGCAATAATGAATTGACCTCTGTGGGAAATCTTTGCCATGTGAATATGTGAGTATTTGCGGTTTGCTGTTACCTGAGCATCCGCGCCAAACTTCACTCCATCTTCATTTTGCACCGCCACGATTGTTGTCACTCTAACCACAACCTATATTCGCTAGTGACCCGACCTTTATCGGGATCAACAAAGTGCAACCTCTGAGAAGGCTCACCATTGGAAGCAAGCAAATCTCTGGCGTAACGATTGCCCGATTCAACGGCAGCAGACATGAACACCGAACCTTCGCCGTTAGCCATGTTCCAGCTCTGGTGTTGGTGGAAATGTCCAATGTATAAATCTCTGAAGTCAAAGCCTTTAGTAATTGAATCGACCTCATCAAAAAACTTATACGCGCCGGATTTCCAACGGTCAGCAAAGCGAACAATCGTTGAAGCAGTACCCCATCGAATTTCATCGCCGTGTATTAACAGAGCCTTGTAATTGCCGATGGTGACGCGCTGGATGTCCTCTTTAGACATTTGCCAAGTCAGTCGCTTCTCACCTTTAAGAGCTTGACCTGCAAACATATATGTCAATTTGTCCCAGTTCACATCTTTAGGAAGTTCGCCAAGTTTGCCCATTCTGCCGTGATTGCCTGGCTCGCAAACTACTGTGACTTTCTCAAAGTTCGCCAAAAGGGTTCGCACTATGTCAATCAAAATCCGAGAGGCAACAATAAATTGCTCCATGATGTCTGAATCGACCTCGTAGGGCTGAGAGGGGAAAATTGTCGTGTTTTCAACGATGTCGCCACCGAGCATGAGAACGCACTCCTTGACCGGATGATGGGTGCGCTGTATCTCCGTGATCTTGATTGTTTTATCTATGGATTGTTTTACAAGCCGTTCGCATTCTTTAGTGTTATAGGTCAGAGTTTTCTTTCCCAGTTGCCAATCTGTTGAATGTAGGAGTGCGACCTCTCCGCGCTTAGTTCGTGAATCTTTAGGTGGGGTTGGAACGGGTGGGATTGGCCCAAGTGAGAGCATCGCATCATGGGCAGATTGAACAACTGCCTGAGTGAAATCATCTCGGTTTTTCTTGACCTTAGCTAGTTGCTTTTGTGTATTTGCTAGAGCAGAGCGAAGGTCATCAATAATCAAACCTTCTTCGGCTACTTTAATTGCCTTTTCAAGACTCATTTGCTATCTTCTGCCCGTGTTGGATGTAGCCAAATAGATCAATCCAAGAATCTTCATTAGCAGGGTCATTGGCGATTCTAATAATTTTAAGAGAAGCCATCATGAGTGCGACCTCATGCGCCGGAACTGCATCCCTATTAAGTATCGCTCCCCATATTCTCCCGATACGAGCGAAGTTAGGTTGAGGATTGCCGTACTGCTTTTGGCGTTCGCCAAGGACTCTATCAAGACTCATCAGGACACAAGCATTTCTGGTTGCGGTGCTTGTTAAATGTTGCCTCTGCGATTTGATAGCCCTCTGATCTAAGAGCTGAAACTAAAGTGGTAGTGGGTACGCCTTTATTGATTGCGTTGAGTAATACTTCACGGTCTTTCTTATCAAGCATTTCTAAGATAATCGTAACTGTGCATTTATGGGATTTGCTCGTGAACTTTTCGATTGAGTCTGAGAGTGCCATAGGTTCGCCTTCCTTTCAGGGAGAAGCCTACCAAGAATAATTACAAGAATCGCGTTTCAACATAAGAAAACCCCCGCCTTTTATTGACGAGGGTTTTATTGCTGGTTTGATAGCACTCACGCCAGCGAGCGATATGAAGTTTTTTTGTTACCAGCGGTTGCTGGCAGACCAACCTTATAGGTAAACCGCTATTTCACCAAACCGCTGTTGATTTTGATTACTTTCTTGACATCCACTCCCTCGCCTTTGTACCCATCTACGGGTAGGGGCGCAGTCTTTCCCCCGTCATCTATGTTCGCGGCGTACGGGGTGGCTATGTGGGACTCGGGGCTGACATTTGGGTTTGCTTGCGAGTTATGAGAAACCAAACCGCCTGTGATGAATCCCACCAAAATGTAGCCCAAGTGCGGCATATCGTGTTGGAATCCGGTAGCCGCCCAAGTGGAGAAAGCACCAGTCATAGCAATCGTAAGTTGCTTAGCATCGAAAATGTGAAACTTTAGGTGTTCTCGTATCTTCACAAAGTTCCCTTCAGCTGGTCATAAATAATTTGCGGAAGAGCCCCCGTAGCCTTTATCCCTAGATTTGCTTCATACTTAACTAGCGCGGCCTGTGCGTAACTATTCATAATGCCAGTTACATACTGAGATGGTAAAAGGTGCGCCTTAAATAAAGCCTTCTCAACAGTCATCACGGCATCGTTTTTCTGCCCAAGATTAAACGCTGTTTTGCTAACGGGAAACGGGGGAGCCACAAACACGGTTGTGGACTTTACATTTTGGCTTGGAGTTGTAGTTAATAAACCTCCATGAAATGCCCCAGTTGCACCAGCGATAACAGTTCCAGTCCCTCCGACCACCGCAGTCGCTTTCTTGCCTGTAACGCCTTGCGAAACGGGTTTAAGGGGTATCGGATACTTAGGTCTTACAATCGCAGAAATGAAAAGGTAAGGGCGATGAACTCGCCAGCATCCTTCTTGGTGAACCGCATCATTAGGGTTGCCAGTATTGAACCCGATTGTGGTAATGCCATCGGGCGAGGCGTTTTCTATAATCTCAACATGATCAACGGTGCCATCTGAGTTCCAGTCGAAAAAGACTAAATCGCCAGGTTGCGCTTGGTATTTATTAACCACCAAGCCTTGCCGTTGAAACCAAGGCAGCGCAGCGGGGTTATAGGCAAAACCTTTAGGAGTTTGCGCGGCTACGAGATGAGATAGCCCAACTTGAGCGAAGCACCAAGAAACGCCCATAGCGCAATAAGGGGCATCTCTGACCCCGTACCAATCCCCGTAAGGGTTCTCATTATTAGCCCCTTCGTGAAACCCTAATTGACTTCGCGCGACATTGAGAACATCTATTGCCGTTGCCATCTATCCCCCTAGATACAGAAAGCCCCACCCCGTAGGGCAGGGCTTCCAAGTTATGTGGCAAAACACATAACGCCGTAAGTAAATCTTACTACTTAGCCTTTGGCGTTTCAGCCACAACAATCTTTTGAGCATCGGCAAGTGCGGTATCTACTGCCGCTTGAACTAGCGGAGCAGGCGCGCCTGTGTCTTTGCTGATTGCGTTTGCAAAGCTCTTTGGGTTAATGCGAGCCAAAAGTGGAGCGAGCAAGCCGCCAACAAGTGCTTCAATAACAATCTGCTTGGTGGATGCGTGGGAGTTAATCTGATAAGCACCATATCCGGCAGCAGCTACGCCGTAGCCATAATGCTCCAGAAGTGCTTTCTCTTTTGCCGTGAGGTTGAGTTTGAACTTAGCCATTTATTTCCTTCTTTCCAATGAGGTTGCGGACATATTTTTCTGCTTCGTAATCTGACGCTGCGGCTACATGAACCCCACCTGAACCGCGATGATGGAACTCGCAAAGCCAAACTAGGTTCTCTGCCGATTCTACCCATTTTCCTACTTCATCAGGGTTAGATACTCCTGGATAATCAATTTCAAGCCATTTGAGATCGACCCCGTTTTGAAGGCTGAACTCGATGTGGGCGTGATGGAGTTCAAGAGGCTTGTCAAGGCTGCACTCTGAGAAGTCGTTTCGGTGTTCTCCGATTGAGCATTTTGCGGTGTCATGGGTTGCCTTGTGATAATGGTTGAAATCGGCATAGTGCGGATCATCGGTACGAGCTAAATGGGATGGGTAATGAATTGAGTAAGAGTGGGTTACTTTTCCGTCATGAGCCTCAGTCATTTTGTTTTTTCTTTTGGTTCAGGAAACGGGTCGGATGGGTTGAAATAACGGAAGAAGCAAGGCAAACACGCCGCTAGTGCCGCACTCCCCAAAGACTCAATAGATGTTGTCCTGTGAAGGATGAACTCGGTTAGCACTCCACCAACGGCGACATTGAACCAGAAACTAAAAATAACCCAAGCTTTTTTTGTTAAGTTACTCTTTCTCATACTTTGCCTTCATTACTTCTACATCTATTTTAATTTGTTGCTGGTTTTCTAGCAGTTCCTCAACCTTGTTAATTAGCCCAGTTTTGCCGTTGTTATATAGGGCGTAATTTATCTTTGTGAGTTCGTCTTTTAATTCCTCGGTGTACTTTTTAATTGTATGTTTTGCGATAATGTTGATTCCAGCCATAAGCGCAATAATAATAAAAAAATAGGAATAGATAATGGTTGCAGCATTGACATTAGAGAACACGGTTGCGCCCTTTCGGGTTATGAGGTTAGACCCAAGTGATTGTTCTAATTGTACCCGTATCGTCTTTTGCTTTCAGGGTGTGGGATGTTGAGTTAATCCACATATCCCCATTGCGAGAGTTAGTGGGGTCGGATGTGACGATTGGAACGCTGAACCTTTGGGCGGTTTCTAATTTGCGAAGGCGCGTGAGAATGTCGTCAAACATATCTTTAAGATTAGGTGGAAAGTTTAGGTAGCCCATTTCTCTCCTTAGTTAGATGTGGTGGTAAGTGTAATCGTTACAGTTTCAGGGGCGTTGTTTTCTCCTGCCGTCACATTGAAAGCAACAATTCTATAAGTCGCATCTAGCCCTGACGGGAAGCGGTCATCAACAATTCTAATTCGCGCATCATCTCCGACTTCATAAGAGCCAAAGATTGGATCGGAATATGGCGGGACTGTAATCTTTATCGTGGTTGGTGGATAGGAAACTACCGACACCTGCCCATTGGCGAGGTTAGACAATAAAGTGGCATCCGAAACATCTGAGTAATTTGATTGATCCTCTAGTAAAGGCCAGCCAGCCCCAATCTTAGTTCCATCTGTGGCAATAGAGGTCAGTCTGCCAGGGTTAGAACCAGCACCAATCGCGTAGATTGTATTAGCGGCAGTCCCGCCATCTTCCGGCCAAGTGTATTCAATGATATTTCCTGGCATCTCGAAAACTGGCGCAGAGATAGAGCTAGATGAATAGACTTGGCCATAACGCGGATAACCTAATCTTAGAAGTTTGGCAGGGTTGTTGTTTGAGTCGTAATAGATGTAGATATTGAAGTCAAAGCCTGTCGCTGATCTGGATAAATCTTGGATAAGCGAAAAGACTGTCTTGTATTCGTATCCATAGACCGTTCTATTGATAAGAACGCCAGAGGTTTCCGTTCCTACCGCCACCCCGATATTTCCACCCGTAACAGCCTGAGCGCTGGTGATAATTGTTTGTGCGGCTGCGAGTTGGTCGGTGTTAGAAAATACTGTGTCGGTTGTAATCCTTCTGCGCTCAAAGTAAGACTCAAACTCTCTAGCGGTTAATTTCAGCCGTTGAGTTTGAGAGCTGTATTCTCTCGCCCACAAAACCCCGCCCCAAACCAAAACCCCATCACGATCCACATAAATAGCAGTCCTAGCAGGGATGGTGGCGTTGGCGACATTGAGGTTGGCCGCATTAACTCCAGAGAGTAGTAGCTCACCCGTGAAGGTTCCGGCGGCGTTAAGTTGTTGCGTGAAATTGACAGCGGTCAGGGGCAACTCGGCAAGGATGGTATTCGTTAAGAGATCAGCAAAGATGTAGCGATAGTTTGCCATTGGCTCAGCCTACCAATGCGGCAATTTCCTCATCGGTCAAACCCAACTTAGCCAATTTAGAAACCGCGCTTGACTTAATGGCTTGCGCTTGCGCCTCTGCTTTAGCCTTAGCATCTGCCTCAGCCTGAGCCTGAGCCACAGAAGCCGCCCTAGCATCTAACTCTTCTTGGGTCATTGAGCGAGTAGTGGCGATGCCCGTAGAGCAATCCACTTCTAGCACTAGATTTTGGTCTGCCATTTGTTTTCTCCCTTGGTGGTTATGAGTTTTTGATGCCGTAGAGGTAAAAATTTGAATACTGAACAAAGTTGCCCGCATTTGGCGTTAGCGTGATTGAAGAAATACCAGAAGTTCCGCGATACTGAGACGCGGCTACTTTTATATCTGCTGTGTCGGGGGAGTTGTCATTATTTTCCGTACCGTGGGTACCAAAAAATGGTTTAGAACTTGTTGAATTATAGTTGGGAATATAAATCTCAGATGAAGCAAAAGTAGAAGTAGTAGATATTGTTTGATCAAAAACTATTGAAGTGTCTCCCGTAACTGAAGTACCTCTAGCGCTACTTGCAGCAGCCGAGTTTCCCAAGATATTAGTATAAGAGTAATTTGTTCCAGTATCGCTATTTAATCTCGTTACTATCAAACCTAAAGTTAACGCCGCATCTCCCCTTGCGCTTATCATTAACTTCAAGTCGTTATAGGTGCTAGGAATTGAAGAGAAAGTTACACTCGCCGTAGTCCCACCAAGGGTTTGAGATGAGATGAGGGTCATTGTTGGATTAGCCATTAGATACCCCAAATCGTGGCTATCGAACCGATAGCAAAATTGTTACCACCAAGAAGTTTGAGAGTGACTTGGGTAATGGCAGAAGTTGAACGCCACAATCCGCAAGTCAATTCAACCGAGCCAGCACCGTTGGTATCTGTCGCAGATGTCGCAAGCGCGGTTTTGTTGGTTGCGCCCGCGTAAGAAAAGACATCAAGGGAGAAGATTTCGGGTACTGTCGTGGAAGTCTGCCCGACATTGTGAAGGCGAATAGAAGTCGCTGAGGTGGTGTTGGTTGAAGCACCCGCCGCGCCATTTCCCGTTAAAAGTACCGCTGAATAGTTGGTTGCCGTATCCGCGTTGTATTGAACGATTACCGAATCCGCTACCGAAGTCGTACAAGTCAGCACCAACCTCAAATCCGTATAAGTCCCAGGAATTGACGAGAAGGTGATAGAGGCGGCAGCAGAGCCAAGGGTTTGGCTGGCGATAGGGATATAAGTTGCGGTAGCCATCGGTTAATTACTCCCATACAAACTGATTGTGCCCGTGTAAGTACCTGCGCCGACCAAGAGGGTCAACGAGGTAATGGCAGAAGTTGAGAACCACACACCTGAGTTAATTTCAATCGAGCCTGTCGCGGTATTGTTATTCGCTCCGACCAAAGTCTTAACGGTTTTGTTCTTATTGGCGTTGGCGTAGTCAATGACATCAATAATTCCCACTGCTGGGTAAGTCGTCACCGAGGCGTTTTGGAACATCTTGATGTAGCCGTTTGTTCCCGTTACCATACCACCAGTGGTAACCGTTGAGCCTTGACCTGAGAGGTAGTGCATCGCATAGTTAGCCGTTGAGGTATCGGAGTTAAATTGAATTTCGCCAAAGGTTGCCGAAGTTGTCACCAAGTTAAAGCGCACTTGTAAGGATTTATAGGTGGCTGGGATTGAGTTAAAAGTAATCGTAGAAACGGCAGAGGGAGATAGTTGCTGGATGAGGAAGAAGCCTGTGCTAGCAGTCGCACCAAACAACCCATACCCTTGTGCCGAAGCACTAGCCCTAGTTTCTAATAGCGGCATTTTTACGCAAACTTCGTCTGTGAGGCGAGAATCGTATAAGTAGCGGAAGCAGTTTTGTAGATTGTGTAGGAATAGACATCGAGCGCGGATGCGTTACCAGCGGTTGGCGCGGTTCCAGTTTGCCACTTAGGGGTGACTGAAGTTCCATCAATAGTAATGGCTGAGGCGTAGTAAGGAGTTGCGCCGTTGGTGTTAATGAAAACGCAGGTAACGGCTTGGTTGTTCGCAAGCAAGGTGTTGAGAGTCGTTCCAGAGTTTCCGCGAAAGTTAAGAGTGAAGTTGGCTGAAGCAGATGTTGTGTAATACCAAACCGATGAGGTAATTACATCAAAGTTAATCGTTCCAGTCGCGGCTGAAGCAACCGTGTTTGCGCTTTCAAGAAGTGCTGTAACTGAACCGCCGTTAATAACTGGAGATGTAAGAGTTTTATTTGTAAGAGTCTGAGTACCCGTCAAGCTTACAACTGGAAGATTGGTTGTTGTCTGAACGCGCACATCCGTAATGTTTGCGGTGATAATAGAGGTAACGGAAGTTCCCACGAGAACCTGAGCTAGTGCGATGGAGTTAGCGGGGGTGGATGGGGCAACCGGAGAGGCGGCTACTGTTCCCGTGACCACATTCACGACCACATTGTTTGTAGAGCCTGAATAGTAAGCATCGTTTACAGTTAGGCAGACAAGATCAATACGAGAGTTAGATGAAGGCGCGGTTGCGATTGCGGCGTTTACTACGGCATCGTTATAGGAAACATAAGTGCCTTGCGTAGTCGTAGAAGTTCCCACGATTGCAGCCCAACCAACGGCGATATTCACCGACATATTAGGCGTTCCGTTTTGCGTTACGGCAAGAGAAGTAGAGCCGATGATGCCTGTCGTGGCATAGAGAGCCTGAGTAGTCAGTCGGTCATTTTCCGCTGGATGCGACCCGTTCTGTAACCAACTTGGGGGTGTTCTTAAAGCCATGTCATCTCCTTATGCGTAAGCATTGAACCATTGTACCGATGCCGATGTTGTTCCTGCGGTAGTTCCCGAACCCGTGAAGTAGAACTGATTTGTGCCTGGTACGGCTGAGAACCATAGCGAGGAGCCTAACAACAAATTACGCGCTGGCGTTCCATTGAGCAGGATTGTTCTATTGAGTAAGTCTATGGAAATAACATCTGAAGCACCCATCGTGTAGTTGAAATTAAGTGAGGCGTTTGCGGTCAAGCTACCGACTACGGGATTTGTCACGGGGCCATAAATGGAAATCGTTGGGTAGGTGTTAGTCCATCCGCTATTTGTAACTGTGGCGAATTGGGTATTAGAACCCCCACCGAAGGTCAGAGGATAGACACGGGGGTAGGTGCGACCTAGTGGAGTCGTGTAGGTCATCGTGGCTGTTTGTGCGTTGTTGTCGTAATAGCGAGGGTCGGGGCAGAAGAAATCGTATTGCGCCTTGATGAAGCCGTAGGTGTATTCAGGATCAACTGTTGCCTTAGCCGACCTCACGCGGGCGTTTATGTATTGAAGCCCACCTGCGGGGGAGAGTTGGAACTGAAGTGGGGTTGTACCAGTTTGCTGAGGTTGGAGATTTTGCTGGAGTAAATTGAAGTTTTGGAAAGCGGTGTTTCCATTACCCGACAAAATAAGCACCTGCATGGTGATATTTCTGCCACCCAAGAAGTCCCGACCTGAGAACATTCCGTCTTGATAGCCCCTGTCGGCATCTTGTACGCGCAGACTTGGAAGTCCCTCTAATCCATCCACCGAAGTGATTTGATAAGGCGAGCCGGAACCGCCAAAGACAAATCCGTTGAAGGCGAAAGAGTAATTATTGAGCGAGGTTACTGTTGCCATTAGTTGCCCCTTGCAGAAGTTCCAGAGATCGGGCTAGGTGTGGAAACATTGGCGGCGATAGGTGTTCCATATTTCAACGCGGCAACGGTTTGCTGGGCAGTGGCATTAGGGTCAGTTAGGTTATATCCCGTTACTGAAACATTGTAATTTGTGTAGTTAGAAGTATCTTTAGTCCCACCCACCCCGTTAATTAAATTAGTTTGGTTTGGATTAGGTAAGCCAGTATTTGCTAAGTAACTAGAAATTCCCCCAGTAGAGGCACCGAGCGTTCCAAGTGATACCGATACTGCCACAAGTTTTGCCTGTAACGCATCGAGTTGCTGCATCGTATTGTCGGAGATCGTCTTTACTGAATTATCAAACGCCTCCTGAGCCGATTGAATAGAGTTATGAAGGGTATCTTGCGCATTTTGCAATGCGAGGTTTCTAGCGTCTGTGGCGGTCTTTGTGGCCCTGTTTAAAGTATCTTGAGCCGTTGTAAGTGCTGTGTTAAAGGTGTCGTTTTCTTTATCCATAGCCGATTGCATAGCGGAGGAGTTATCCGCAAGTTGCTTCTGGAGATCAATACCGACTTGAGCATATTGTTGCGCTAGAGCTTGAGTCGCAAAGTTAGTCCCGTCGTTCATCTGTGCGGCTAGAGAATCAAGCCCGTTCTGCGAAGTGTCCTGAATCTGTGCGTAGAGGCTCTGAATAGAGTTCTGAGTGTCAGGGGTCGCATTGAGAACAGATTGAGCGAGCGCATCTCCCTGTTGTGGGCCTTGCGCGATTACCTCATTGATAAAGGACTGGTTGTAGCCTTGCGCGGCAAGAAGTCCTGCATCCTTTTGAAGTTGCGTAATCTGAGCCATCTGGTCTTGGAGCTGAGATACCAGACCTCCAGCAGTTCCCCCACCAGCAGTAAAGAGTTTGCCGATGTCAATTTTGGTTGCGTTGGCGAACGCGCCAGTCATTGCATCAATGGATTGCTGGATAATGTTTTGACGATTATCCGCGGCGGCTTGTTCAATTTGTGCGGCTTTATCGGCATATTGCGTTTGGATGTCAAGAAGGTTTTGCTGGTGAGTGGTTGTAGCGTTCTCGACTGCCGTGTTGTAATTATCTTGAGCCGTAGCCATAGCATCGTCGTATTTTTGGTTAATGTCAGCAACGCTTTGATTGAAGGTTTCGTTAGCGTTTGCGATGGCATCATCACGCGTAGCAGTAGCGGCATCCATCTTTGTTTGACGATCAGTAAGAACCGCGTTCATCTGATCCTCTAGCTTTACGGCTTCATCGTTGTATTTCTTGATTTCCGCGTTGCGCTTGGCTAGTGCTTTAGCAGTCGCAGTAGCAACTTTAGATGTTCCCCCGCCTGGGACTTGACCGCTTACATCAAGAGAACCGCTGTCCGAAGTTGCGCCACCAGATAAGTCGCCAGATGAGCTACTAACAGAAATCTTTTTATTTTTTAAAGAGTCCAAGGTGTTAGCAAATCCGTCAATTTTCTTTTTAGCAGAGTCGAAAAAATTGCCTACATCTTGCGTTCCCTCGTTAATCATCTTGAGAGCCGCCTTAGCCCCGCCACCTACGAACGGCAGGTGAGATAACGCTCCGAGGAATAACTTGAGAGGCCCCGACTCGATTTTAATAAAGGCTGTTACTAAATCGCCAAGCGCGCCAATAACCCAAC
>Ga0118677_10009439_pt1 | contig 15235 bp, 18 predicted proteins | sample AliMusrvi5mmetaG_FD_86154 | JGI IMG/M metagenome (GOLD analysis project Ga0118677, IMG submission 86154)
CGCTATCTCAGGCTGCGGCCGTATCTCGCACTCATCGCAGGTGGGATCGTGGTCGCCGATCTGAGCCTGGGGCTCGGCGTCCTCGGGGTCTTCCAGCAGTGGCTCGGCTCGCTGTGGAGCTCGATCGCCGGCGCGTGAACGCTGCGATCAGCGTGCTGGCGGCAGCAGGCCGACGGCATCGGCTGCCCGCCGATACGTCCCTTCAGCGACCTCAGCGGCGGCGTCGGCCCCTTGCGCCAGGATCTGCGACACGGTCGCCAGATCGTTCCTGAGCTCGGCATATCGCTCCTGGAGCGGTCGAAGCGACTCGATTAACGCTGCCGCCACGTCAGCCTTGAGATCGCCATATCGCTCGTAGCCGCCAGCCAGATCCTCAGGCCTCGACTCAGTTGCTGCGGCGAGCAGGCTGAGCAGGTTGGCAAGCCCTGGCTTGGTCGCTGGGTCGTAGCGGACCTCGCCGTCGGTGTCGGTCACCGCCTTCTTGACCTTCCGGGTGATCTCCTCCGGGGAGTCCATGATGCCCACGGTGCCAAGCGGCGAACCGATGGACTTCGACATTTTGCGCTCGGGATGCTGGAGGTCCATGACTCGCGCGCCGACCTTGGGGACGGTTGCCGTCGGCACGGTGAAGATGTCGCCGTAGCGGTGGTTGAAGCGGATTGCGATCTCTCGGGTGAGCTCGAGGTGCTGGCGCTGATCATCGCCCACCGGCACCTCGTCAGCCTCGTAGAGCAGAATGTCGGCCGCCATCAGGACGGGATAGGTGAAGAGTCCGACACTGACTGACTCCTGGCCACCCCCCTTGTCCTTGAACTGGGTCATCCGTCGCAGCTCGCCCATCGTGGCGGTGCACTCGAGCAGCCAGGTGAGCTTCTGGTGGGCAGCGACGTGGCTCTGCACGAAGAGTGTGCATCGCTCCGGGTCCAAGCCAGAGGCGAGGAGGACGCACGCAGCATCGAGCGTTTGATGGCGGAGGGTCTCTGGTTCGATGGCCAGCGTCAGCGCATGCAGATCGACGATGCAGTAGAAGGCATCGGAGCGATCCTGCTCCGCGACCCAGTTGCGCACGGCACCGAAGTAGTTGCCGAGATGGAGGTCGCCTGATGGCTGGATGCCTGAGAGGACTCGCGTCATGGGGCTCCATGCTACGAGATGGACCGACACGCTCCTCACCTCGTCGACTCGGGGTCGAGGGCTAGTCTCCTCCGGGTGAGCTACGTGGTCACCACACCAGCCTTCTCGGGACCGATCGAGCTGCTGCTCAGCTTGGTGTCGAACCATGAGGTCGACATCCTCGAGATCGAGCTGGCCCCAGTCGTCGATGCCTTCGTGGCCGAGGTGGTCCGTGCCAACGGCGCGCTGCCGCTCGATCAGCTCAGCGACTTCCTCCTCATCGCAGCGATCCTCCTCGAGATGAAGAGCCGTCGCCTGCTGCCTGGACCCGACGATGTCGAGTCCGACGAGGAGCTCGTCGGATGGGAGGAGCGTGACCTGCTCCTCGCGCGGCTGCTCGAGCTACGTGCCTACGCAGCTGCAGCAGACCAGTTCGTCGGTCTCCTCGACGCGGCAGCACGCAGCTGGCCACGGGTGGCAGGACTCGATGACGGCTTCGTCGTGACCCCTCCGGACCTGCTCGCTGGCGTCACCCCTGAGCGGCTCGCCGCCGCCTACGACACTGCGACCGAGGAGCCATCCGTGGCGCAGGTCGATTTGAGCCACGTCACGATCTACGCCGTGAGCGTGGCCGACACCGTCGCGACCCTGGCGCGCGACCTCCCTGCTCGCGGCGTGACCACCTTCCGGCAGCTCGTCGAAGGCATCGAGAAGCGGATCGACGTGATCGTCCACTTCCTTGCCGTCCTCGAGCTCTGCAAGCTCGGCCGGGTCTCACTCGGACAAGGGCAGACCTTCGGCGATCTCCAGGTTGCCTGGATCGGCGATGCTCCTGCAGCAGACGCGATGACAGCAGACGATCTGGAGGTAGACGACTATGACGGATGACGAGCTGCGTTGCGCTGCAGAAGCGATCTTGACGGTCGCGCTCGAGCCGGTGCCGGCGGATGGCATCGCCGACCTGGTCGGCGTCACCGAGGAGCGTGTCGTCGAGGTCCTCCGTCGATCTCAAGCCGACCTCGTCGAACAGGTGAGGGGCTTCGTGCTCGTCGAGCTGGCATCGGGCTGGCGGCTCCAGTCGAATCCCGCAGCTGCCGACATGGTGCAGCGCTTCGCATCGCGCGACCTCTCGGCACGGCTCTCCACAGCGGCACTCGAGACACTGGCGATCGTTGCCTACCGCCAACCTGTCTCACGAGCCCAGATGGCGGCGCTTCGAGGTGTCAACGTCGATGGCGTCACCCGGCTCCTCGAGCAACGCGGCTACATCGAGGCGGTCGGCCGTGCCGACGGTCCCGGCCAGCCCATCCTCTACGGGACGACAGAGGTGTTCCTCGATCGCCTCGGTCTCTCTTCGCTGGAGCAGCTGCCACGGCCAGAGAACCTTCTGCCCGACGCCGATGAGGCCAACCAGCTTGCCGAGGATCTCTTGGGCTCATCGTCGCTATGAGCAGTGAGGGTGTCCAGCGGCTCCAGAAGGTGCTCGCTCGCGCAGGGCAGGGCAGCAGACGGGTCTGCGAGGAGCTCATCATCGACGGTCGAGTCACCGTCGATGGTGTGGTGGCCACCATCGGCGACAAGGTCGACCCCGAGAGCGCTCGGATCGAGGTCGACGGTGCGCGGATCCCTGCGGCCGCCGGGCTTGTGCACTACCTCTTGAACAAGCCAGCCGGCGTCGTGACCACCGCCTCTGACCCTGAGGGGCGTCCGACCGTGCTCGAGCTCGTCCCTGACTCACCCCGGGTCTTCCCCGTGGGGCGCCTCGATCTCATGACGGAAGGGCTGCTGCTCTTGACCAATGATGGTGACTTCGCCCATGACCTCTTGCACCCGTCGAAGGGGGTCGAGAAGGAGTATCTCGCGCAGGTGCGCGGCGACCCTTCGCCTGCGGCAGTGCGAATGCTACGAGAGGGCGTCGAGCTCGAAGATGGCACCACCGCGCCTGCGAAGGTCTCGAGGGTCTCAGAGGGACTGCTCCGGGTCACCATCCATGAGGGCCGGAACCGGCAGGTTCGCAGGATGTGCGAGGCGGTAGGCCACCCCGTCGAGCGCTTGGTGCGGACCCGGATCGGCGGCGTCGGCGATGCGCAGCTGCGACCGGGGGAGTGGCGAACCCTCACAACCAAAGAGATCGGGCGGCTGGCGGCAGCGGTCTCTGCTGGGAGCACAGTGCCCCCAGCGCCCTCCAAGTAGCATCGCCCCCCATGGGACAGGTGCGGGCGATTCGAGGGGCCACGACGGTCGATGAGGACACCGCCGCACAGGTGACCGACCGAACCGTCGAGTTGCTCGAGGCCATGCTCGAGGCAAACGGCCTGACCACCGACGATGCCATCAGCGTCCTCTTCACGGCGACGCCAGACCTTCACGCAGCGTTTCCAGCCACCGCAGCACGTCACGCTGGCTTCGGTGATGTTCCCCTGATCTGCGCGCAGGAGATCGACGTACAAGGGGCGCTCGCGTCATGCATCCGCATCATGCTGCACGTGACGACCGAGCTTCCCCGTGCCGCTGTCTGCCACGTCTACCTCCACGGTGCGAAGAGCTTGCGCGATGACGTCGTCAGCTGACCCCATCGGGACCGACAGAGCTCTCGTCGTCGGCATCGGCTTGATCGGCGGCTCGGTCGCGCTCGGCCTCAAAGCAGCCGGCTGGCACGTCTCGGGACTGGACACCAACCCAGCAACTGCAACCGAGGCACTCGAGCTCGGCGTGGTCGACGAGATCGGCGACGACGCCGCAGCATCGGTGATCTTCATCTGCGTCCCCGCCGCCGACGTCAGCCACGTGGCACGTGCGCTGCTCGACGACCGATCGGACGTCGACGTGGTGGTCACCGACGTGGCAGGCGTGAAGCGGGCGATCGTCGAGCAGATCGACGACCCCCGCTACCTCGGAGGGCACCCGATGGCGGGATCAGAACAGATCGGCGTCGCTGGTGCTCGGGCCGACCTCTTCGTCGGCGCTACCTGGGTGCTGACGCCGTCAGCCACCACCACGCCAGCGGCGTATTCCACCATGCTGAGCGTCGTGAACCAGCTCGGCGCACAAGCGCTTGCGCTCGATCCTGGCGACCACGACCGGCTCGTGGCGCTCGTCAGCCACGTTCCTCACCTCGTGGCGTCGGCCCTGATGGACGAGGCCGCTGACGCTGCCAAGAGCGATGCCGCCCTGCTACAGCTCGCAGCTGGAGGCTTCCGGGACATGACGAGGGTGGCAGCGGGTGATCCTGGGATCTGGCCCGATGTCTGTCGCGCCAACCGGGAGGCGATCCTCGAGTCACTCGACGAGCTCCAACGGCGTCTCTCAGACCTCCGTACAGCGGTGTCGGACTCGGATGAGGAGGCGCTGCTCTCGGTGCTCGAGAGATCATCAGCAGCTCGCCAGGCACTCCCGAGCCGCTCTTCGACCGAGGGGGGTCTCTCGACGCTGCGGATCCCGGTTGCTGATCGTCCCGGCATCCTGGCCGAGATGACCGGTCTGGCAGGCGATCTCGGGATCAGCGTCGCCGACGTGGAGATCGCCCACAGCGTCGAAGGGGCGCGTGGCGTCCTCCTCCTCGTGGTGCCGAGCCACCAGGCAGATCGACTCGCCGAGGCCGTGCGGGCCACCGGGACCCCATGTGCGGTGGAGGCACTGTGAGCACCCTGCCTGACCAAGTCACGATCGAGCCATTGGCCGCGCTGGCAGGCCTCGCAGACCTGCCAGGCGACAAGTCGGTCTCGCATCGCGCGCTGTTGCTCTCGGCCTACAGCGAGGGAACGTCGACCATCACCGGCTTGTCGAGCGGTGACGACGTCATGGCCACCGCGACCATCGTCGGCCAGCTTGGCGCCGATCTCCACGTCGACGGCACCACGGTGACTGTGGTCGGCGGGAGGAGCCGGCTCCGCCCAAGCCCGACTGCCCTCGATTGTGGCAACTCAGGCACAGGGATTCGTCTGCTGATGGGCTTCGTCGCAGGAATCCCGGGCCACCACGTCTTGGTCGGCGACGTCTCGCTCTCGTCACGCCCGATGGACCGAGTGGCAACACCGCTCCGCCTGATGGGCGCCTCGGTCGATGGCATCGGCGATCGAGTGTGCGCGCCCATCTCGATCGACGGGGGACCGTTGCGTGGCATTGAGTACCACGTGCCGGTTGCCAGCGCTCAGGTGAAGTCTGCGATCTTGCTCGCTGCGCTCTGGGCGGAAGGACCAACCACTGTTGTCGAAGGCGTCGCGACCAGGCCCAATACCGAGGAGATGATCGCCCAGGCGGGAGGCAGCGTCGAGGTGGAGCACTCCGACGAGAGAAGCGCCATCACGGTGCGACCGGGACGCCTCGATGCGGTCGACTGGCAGGTGCCGAGCGATCCCTCACAGGCAGCGTTCTTTGTCGTGGCCGGACTCCTCGCCGGCGCAGGAGAGCTCAGCTGTCGAAACCTCTACGGTGACGCGACTCGCGTCGGGTTCCTCACCGTGCTCGAGCGGATGGGGGGAGCGGTGTCTCGACGCCACGAGCCAACTGGCCTCCTCGACGTGTCGTCCTCGTCCAGCTCGCTGCACGGGACCCTCGTGCAGGCGAGTGAGATCCCCTCGCTCGATGAGGTCCCGATCCTCGCCGTCGCCGCAGCAGCGGCGAGCGGGACGACGCGTTTCGTCGACGTCGCAGAGCTCCGCATCAAGGAATCTGATCGCTTCGCCCGCACCATCGACCTGGTCTGTCGACTTGGGGCTGCGGCTTCGGCGGAAGGGGATGACCTTGTCATCCATGGGCTCGGCACAGCCTCCCGCTTCAATTCCTTCAGCTTCGATGCCGAGCACGATCATCGAATGGCGATGTCCGCTGCGATCGCAGGGCTCGTGGGTGCAGGGGCCACGATCAGCGGCTTCGCAACCGTGGCTTCGAGCTTTCCCTCCTTCCTCGACGTCGTGGCGGCCATATCGTGAGCCGTCTTGTGATCGCAATCGACGGGCCAGCTGGCTCCGGCAAGTCCACGCTCGGCACGGCGCTGGCGAGGCGGCTCGACCTCTCGACGCTCGACACCGGTGCCTCATATCGAGCAGTAGCCGCCGAGGCGCTCCACCAGGGCCTCAACATCCATGATGGCCACGCCGTCGCGTCGCTCGTCGAGCACAGCACGCTCGAGGTCGGCGATCGCACGATCATCAACGGGCGAGATGTCACGGCAGAGATCCGCAGTGACGCTGTGAACACGGCCGTATCCATCGTCGCCGCCCATCAAGAGGTGCGAGATCACCTCGTTTCATGGCAGCGCAGATGGGCCGACGAGCACGATGGCGGCGTGATCGAGGGTCGTGACATCGGCAGCGTGGTGTTCCCCGAGGCAGCCATCAAGCTGTATCTCACGGCAGACCCCGAGGAGCGAGCGAGGCGGCGCGCCGAGGAGGGCATCGAGGGGATCGCACGTCGGGATCGGATCGACTCCACGCGAACCGCATCACCGCTGATGGCCGCAGAAGGCTCGTGGGCGATCGACACCACCTCGCTGCCAGTCACGCAGATCGTCGAGATGGTCCTCGAGCGTCTCGAGCACACCGAGGAGGGGCAATGAGCGAGGATTCTTCGACCGCTGTCGGCACCGGTGATCAGCGTGAGGCTGCGCCAGGACGGGGTGCGGTCTTCGTCCCTGACACGCGTCGCAGCCTGACCTACCGGGTGTTCCGCCGTCTCCTGCGCATGGTGCTCATCGCCTGGTTCACACCCCGGGTGGAGGGGCCGGGCAAGATCCCAGCTGAGGGGCCAGTGATCATCGCCCCGGTGCACCGCTCCTTCATCGACTTCGGCTTCTCGATCTTCTTGACCGACCGCAAGATGTTCTTCATCGCCAAGGACAGCCTGTGGAAGTTCGGGCCACTTGGTCGCTTCCTCCTGGCCATGGGCGCCTTCCCTGTCCATCGTGAGGCGGCCGATCGAGCAGCCCTGAAGCACGCGCAGCTGGTGCTCGCCGAGGATGAGGTGCTGGTGCTCTTCCCTGAGGGGACTCGCCAGGAAGGACCCCTCGTCGGAGAGATCCTCGAGGGTGCGGCGTTTCTGGCTGCTCGTACCGGTGCGACCATCGTGCCGGTCGGGATCGGTGGTTCGGCCAAGGCGCTGCCAAAGGGCAAGAAGCTGCCTCGCAGGACGAAGGTGACCCTCTACGTCGGCGAGGTGATCGAGGCGCCAGCGCGTGGGGCTGGAGGTCGGGTCGCTCGGTCTGTGGTCCACGAGACCACGGTCAAGCTGCGCAACTCGATGCAGGACTGCTTCGACAAGGCGAGCGCCTGAGCGCTCCCGAGATGGCTCAGCGTTCGCGCCACCACGTCGTGAGCACGACGCGTGCGTAGCGGAAACCGAACAGCCAGTTCTTGCCCTTCTTCGTGGTGCCGCTCTGACGCGGGAGCCAGATGGTGGGCCGCTCAGTCACCCGCCACCCGCGCTTGAGGCAGGTGATCAAGAGCTCGGCCGTCTGGTACTGCTCCTGCTCGAGGCGATCCACGACATCCGCCAGCATCGAGACCCGCAGGGCGCGGTAGCCGTTGGAGGTATCGGTCAGATGCGACCCGGTCATGGCGTTCATCACCGTCGAGAAGAACACCACGCCCGCCTTGCGGAAGCGGTCGGTGGTGGTGTCGACGCCAAGTCGACGCGACGCCAAGACGAAGTCGGCTTCGTCATCGACCAAAGGCTCGAGCATCATCGGGATCTCGGTCGGATCGTTCTGCCCATCAGCATCGAGCGTGACCACATAGTCGGCCCCAAGCTCGACGCAGAGCCGATAGCCGACCTGCAGCGCCACGCCGTGGCCGAGGTTCGTCGGGAACACGAAGGTGAGTGCGCCGTGCTCGAGCGAGATCTCTGCAGTTCGGTCTGTGCCACCGTCCACGATGACCAACGAGACCATCGGCAGCCCACACGCCTCTGACGGCATCTTGGCGAGCACGTCGCCGATGTTGCCCTCTTCCTCGTAGGCGCAGATGAGCCCGACTGCGGGCGGCAATCTGAGACCCGGGTAGCGCGCATCGAAATCTGCTCTCGCCTGGGCGATCACCGCAGATCGCATGTCGGCGAGGCGACGATTCGCCAGGTCGTCCTTCGTGGACATCTTGCTACCTCAGATCTGGTGGGGGGCCGAGAACACCCGGAGCACCATAGGCTCAAAGTGCTCGACCGAGGGAATTGGGCCATCGGGATCAAAGCTCGTCTGATCCCAGTCATCGGCGAAGCGCTCTGCGAGCTCGTACCAAGGCTGCTCGGTGTGACGCGCACGCAGGTTCGGGTCCATCCCCAGGTGCTCGTAGTAGTGACGACCTTGGAAGTCCTGATGGAACTCGATCATGGCTGTCACCTCTGGGCGAACATACGGCCTGAGGATCTCAGCTGCGATCCGAGGATGGTTCGCCACTGAGATCGCCTTGCCGACATCGTGGAGCAGCGCCGCCACGATGATCTCCTCGTCGGCGCCAGCGGCCTCCGCCCGGGCCGCCGTCTGCACAGAGTGGGTCAGCTGACCGACAGCGAAGCCATCGGTGATGTTCTCCAAGGACCGCAGCAGGGCCAGGACCGAACTGGCGACCCGAGGCTGATTGCCGACCGTCTCGGCAGCGATGACCATCCACTGCTCTCGAGTGGATTCATCCATGCGCGTGAAGGTGCGCGCTCCGCCTGTGTTCGAGAGAGCCATAGGGCAATTATTCCAGACAGGTCGCAGTCACGCGGGTCAACGAGCGTCGAGCTCGTCGAGGACTGCAGCGGCCGAGATCTCCCTGTCATCGGCCAGCATCTCGGCGGTGCCTGGTGTGGCCATGGAGCGAAGCAGCTCGCGCAGCTCTGGGGGTGGCGGGAAGTACTCGTCCTCTTCGACCACCGTCACCACGTTCACGCCATTTCGGGGGCTCAACCGGTCGATCACGTCGCTGACCAGGCGATCAGGCGCTGACGCGCCAGCCGTCACGCCCACCACCCCCGCAATGTCGTCAGGAAGCTCCGACGCCTCGTTCACTCGAATCACTCGTGGACAGCCAGAGTTGGTCGCCACCTTCGTCAACGCCACAGTGTTCGATGAGTTCGCTGAGCCGATGACGACCACTACGTCGGACCTCCCCGCGATTTCTCGCAGCGCTGCCTGCCGGTTCGTCGTGGCGAAGCACAGATCCGATCGATTCGGCATCCAGAGGTCCGGGAAGCGCTCGCGAGCCCGCTCCATGAGCAGACGCCACTCGTCATGGCTCAGCGTGGTCTGCGCAAGCAGTGCCACCGGTGTGTCGGGAGAGATCGCCTCTGCAGCACGCACGATGTCATCGACGGTCTGGACGAGGTGGACGACGTCGGGAGCCACGGCCATGGTACCGACCGCCTCCTCATGGCCTGCGTGGCCGACATAAAGGACCTCAAAGCCCTTCTTTGCCCTGACCTTGAGCTCATGGTGCACCTTCGTCACGAGCGGGCAGACAGCGTCCACGACGATCCTGTTCTGCTCTCTCGCGGCATCGACCACCTCGGGCGCCGAGCCATGGGCGCTCAGCATCAGGGGCGCGCCAGCGGGGACCTCGCTCACGTCGTCGACGAAGACGACTCCCTGATCGGCGAAGCGTTGCACCACGTGCTGGTTGTGGACGATCTCGTGGTAGCAGTAGACGGGCGGCTCGAAGGCCCGAACCATCCATGCAAGTGCTTTGATCGCCTTCTCGACGCCGGCACAGAACCCCCGGGGTTCGGCCAGCAGCACCTCATCGACGTCCACGTCACTGAGGCTACCCGGGCACGGCGTCGTTGAGGCCTCCCGCCCGTAGACTTGGGAACGTGTCTGTGCCGGTGATCTCCGAGGTGGCACCCGGATCTCCCGGCGACCGCGCAGGACTCAAGGTCGGTGACGCGATCGAGTTGATCGAGGGTGTCGCTCCTCTCGACGTCATCGAATACCAGCAGCTCGCTGACCGCCAGAGCCCCGAGCTCGTGATCCGGCGTGGTGCAGCTCCCATTGCCCGTCGGATCACCGTCGAGAAGGAGCTCGGTGAGCCCCTCGGGATCCGGGTTGACTCGGCCGTCTTCGACAAGATCAGGACCTGTGACAATCACTGCGAGTTCTGCTTCATCTACCAGCTGCCCAAGGGCCTTCGAAAGAGCCTCTACCTGAAGGACGACGACTACCGGCTCTCCTTCCTGTACGGCAACTTCACCACGCTGACCCGCTTCACCGAGCTCGATGCAGAACGAGTCATCGACGAGCGCCTGAGTCCGCTCTATGTCTCGATCCACGCCACCGATCCCGAGCTGCGGGCGGCGATGCTACGAAACGCTCGTGGGGCGACGAGCCTGCGATGGCTCGACGTCCTCTTGGACGCTGGGATCGAGATTCATGGACAAGTCGTCGTCTGCCCCGAGGTCAATGACGGGGCGCAGCTCGAGAGGACCCTCGCCGACACCATCGATCGATTCGATCGACTCGCCACCGTCGGCGTCGTCCCGCTCGGCACGAGCGATCACTCCAACGAGCCCAACATGCGCCCCCACACGGCGGCGGAAGCAGCCCGCGTGCTTGACGTCGTCGAGCGGTGGGGAGATGCGAGCATCGCTGCGCTTGGCAAGCGACGCATCTTTGCCTCCGACGAGTTCTATCTCGTTGCCGGCCGAGACCTGCCACCGCAAGCGTTCTACGAGGGATTTGCGCAGCTCGAGAACGGCATCGGGATGGCTCGAGCCCTTGAAGCCGAGTTCCTCGGGGTCGACCCGGGCACCGATGCGCTCAAGGGTGGCGGATTCTTCCATTCGGTCGACGGCGCGCCTCCATGGGGGTACCGAGCCACGCGAGCGAGCCTCGACGAGCAGGGCAGCGATGCGCCCATCATCCTCACGGGGGAGTACGGTTCAGCAGTGCTCACCGACCTGTTCCGCCGTCACCGAGCGCCGGACATCGAGGTCCTCGCAGTGAAGAACCACTTCTTCGGGGGCAACACCGCCGTCACAGGGCTCCTCTGTGGGGGCGACCTGGCTGCGGCGATGAAGGCTCGAGGTGCTGGTCGCTACGTGCTGCCTGACGTGTGCCTCAGCGAAGGTCGGTTCCTCGATGGCCTCACGACATCGGACCTGCCCTATGGCGTCGAGGTGGTCGAGACCTCCGGCGTGACGCTCCGGCGACTCGTCGACCACGAAGTGGCCCGAAGGGCGGTGGCCACGTGAGCTCGCTGCCAGTCGTCGTGATCGCTGGTCGGCCCAATGTCGGCAAGTCCTCGTTGCTCAACCGGATCGTCGGTCGACGCATCGCTGTTGTAGAAGAGCACCCGGGCGTCACTCGTGACCGAAAGTCGGTCCAAGCTGAGTGGCTCGGAACTTCCTTCGAGCTTGTCGACACTGGTGGCTGGATGACGTCGGGCGACGAGCTCGACGACAAGGTGTCGGCACAGGCAGAGCGGGCCCTAACAGGGGCTGATGTGATCCTTTTCGTGGTCGACGCGTCCGTCGGCGCCACCGACCAAGACGCAGCAGCAGCCAGGATCGCCAAACGCAGCGGGCGACCTGTGCTGCTGGTGGCGAACAAGGTGGACGACGCCTCACATGAGAACGCCATCTGGGAGCTGCTCAAGCTTGGCCTCGGGGATCCCCATCCGGTGAGCGCGCTCCATGGTCGGGGCACTGGCGACCTGCTCGACGAGTTGGTGGCGCTGCTCCCCGAGGCGGCGCCGACGCCCCTTGGCGACGAGGAGGACGACGGGACGACGCGCGTGGCCATCGTCGGTCGCCCGAATGTCGGCAAGTCCACCTTGTTCAACCGCATGATCGGGGAGGAGCGATCCATCATCCACGACATGCCGGGCACGACGCGCGACTCGATCGACACGCTGGTGATGACCGACGACGGTCCTCTTCGCTTCATCGACACTGCCGGCATGCGCCGTCGGGCACGCACCGAGCGCGGTGCAGAGCAGCACTCGGTCATCCGGGCCCTCGACTCGCTCGATCGAGCCGACATCGCTCTCTTGGTCGTCGATGCCACCGTGGGCGCTTCGCACCAGGATCAGCGCCTCGCCGAACGGATCTCGGCGGCAGGGTGTCCGTGTGTGGTCCTCTTGAACAAGTGGGACCTGATCCCTGCCGACGATCGCGAATCGATCCTGACCGGCATCGGGGAGAAGCTCGCCTTCCTTGGCACCGCACCGGTGCTCAAGATCTCAGCAGCGTCGGGTCGAGGCGTCCACAAGATCCTTCCCGCCATCTTCGAGGCTTCAGACGCCTACCACCACCGCATCCCGACAGGGGCGCTCAATCGTGCGATCAGGGACCTCCAGGCTCGCCACCCTGCGCCATCAGCCCGGATCCGCTACGCGGTGCAGGGAGCGATCGACCCCCCGACCTTCACGCTGTTCGTGAGTGGACGCCTCCCGCAGACCTATCTGCGCTACGTCGAGCGATCTATCCGAGAGGCGTTCGAGCTTGGGCCAACACCGATCAAGATCCGAGTGCGGATCGGCTGAGCGATGCCATGGTGCGACACGTGTGATCGGCTCGTCGACGACGATCAGGTCACCGATGAGGGGCACTGTCCCACCTGCGACTCGAAGATCGTCGCCGGTCCGAAGGAGCCGATGCCGTGGCGCTTCAGGCTGATGATCATCGCTACGGTGATCTACCTTGGCTGGCGGGCGTACCAGGGCGTCGAGTGGCTCGTGCACCGCTAACACACAACGTCGGGCGACCCTAGGCTGTCGGGATGCCGATCTACCGCCTTGGTCACCGAACACCCACGATCGACCCCGCGGCATACGTCTCGCCCGACGCCGTCATCATCGGCAACGTGACCATCGGGGCTGAGGCCTCGATTTGGCCTGGTGCGGTGCTGCGAGGCGACCATGGCACGATCACGATCGGTGCACAGACCTCAGTCCAAGATGGGACGGTCATCCACTGCGGACCCGGCTTCCCGACCATCGTGGGGGAGAGATGCGTTATCGGGCACATGGTGCATCTCGAGGGCTGCATCCTCGAAGACGACAGCCTTGTCGGGTCCGGCTCTGTGGTCCTCCACCACGCCGTCGTCGGCTCCTGGTCGATCGTCGGTGCCAACGCAGTCGTCCCCAACCGGACCCAGATCCCACCGGACTCTATGGCGCTCGGTGTCCCGGTGAAGATCAAGGAAGGGGCCACCAATCGACCCTTGATCCAGCACTCGGCGGAGCAGTACGTCCTCAACGCCCGGCTGTTCCGAGACGAGCTCGTCCGCATCGACGGCGTCTGATCGTCCACCGGGACCGCCCCTCGGTCTGGCTACGATCTGACGGTGCGCTTGGCGAGGAGCATCCCATGAAGCTGGTGGTAGCGGTCATCAAGCCGTTCAAGGTCGATGACGTCAAGACCTCGCTCAAGTCACTTGGCGTCGACGGCATGACGGTGACCGAGGCACTCGGCTTCGGTCGCCAACGAGGCCATACCGAGGTCTATCGAGGAGCTGAGTACGAGGTCAGCTTCGCGCCCAAGATGAGGATCGAGGTCCTCGTCAACGATGACAGGGTCGACGAGGTCGTCACTGCGCTGGTCGACAGCGCCCACACAGGCACCATCGGTGACGGCAAGGTATGGGTGCTGCCCGTCGAGACCGTCGTCAGGGTCAGGACAGGCGAGCGAGGCGCAGACGCCGTCTGACGCCACTCGGTCGACGGCAGATCTCGACCGAAGCGTTTTGGTTCACCACCTAGCAATCTGAGGCGAGAAGGCCTTCGGCGGCAGATTGCGCACCACCGGATCGGTGAGCAGGACCCCAAGGCTGCACGCCGACATTGGGTTGGGCTCCAGGTTCCAGACGAGCACCCCGGCGACACCCTGGCTGAACTGCAGTGCGGCCTGCGACCGGATGAACGAGGCTCGCTGAGCGAAGGTGCGGCATTTCGCTGTCCCTCCGCCGAGCTTCTTCGTCGCCGCGTCCACGCCGATCTCGCCATCGATGATGGGCTTGTTGAGTTGGTGGGCTTGGACCACACGATCGCTGAAGCTGCTGCCCATCGGTCCGCCGAGCGTGAGTTCTGGCAGATAGTCGTGGATCGAGGCCACGTCGATCTCGGGCGAGCTGATCACCTTCTGATAGAGGTTGCCTGCGACGCCGCACTGATCGCCACCGATCATGCCCGCCTCAACGAGATGCGTGGGATCGATCAGCTTGATCTCGACCCCGACCTGATCGAAGAACGATCGCAGCGCGCTCGAGGCAGCTTGTGGGTCCGGGCAGGTGATGTGCCACGCACAGCCGTTGGACAGGGTCGATGCGGCGCACGTGCCAGCCTCCGCTTCTCCGACCGGCTCCCACATGCCGAGTGACTGGCTTGTGGCATAACGGGACACGACCGCTTGCACCCAGTCGTGATACGAGAGCGGCAACGCGGGGAGCTGGTCGGCACTCGCCAGCGAGGCACTCGGTGTCTGCTGCCACCCCCTCTGATACCACGCCAGATCCTTGTAGGCGCCGTCGTCACACCCGCCCCACTCGTTGGCGAGGACCGGGACGAGCTGGATGCCATGCTGCTCCGCCGCACGGAACACCCGATCAAGACCGGTGAAGTCGATCTGATCGGTCTTCGGGTTCACTCCAAGGCCCCCTTCGAACGCGTCGAAGCGCACCACCGATCTCGGAGGCAGCTTGCTGAAGAGGGCGACGAGCTGCTGGTCTGAGAACTGCCCGCCGCAGCCTCGGTTGGATCCCCACAAGGTGGCCAACCCGTAGGCATCGAAGCCGGTGATGGGCACCTGCTTACCTGAATACGTGAGGTGAACGCCACGCGTCTGGATGACGGGGCCATTCGAGATTGCCACCTCGAAGGTGACGAATGAGGCTGCAAGCACCAGCACCACGATCAAGAGGGCTGCAGTCCGGCCGCGAACTGAGAGCTCGGTCATCGGTGCCCTCATGGTCCGACCCCTCGCCTCTACGCGACGACGCCCAACTGAACATCGTCATATGAGATGCTAGAGATGTCGACCGCAAGTTGCAATGATGAATTGCCACTCGCGCTGATCCCCGTTTAGCCTTCTCTCAGGTTGACTGGCTAGGTTTGGGACGTGAGCCTCAGGTCGACGGGTCGCGGAGCAACGGCGAGAGATGTCCTCGGTCGGCTGCCGACCCTGATCGTGTCGTCATCATTGGCCATCTTGGGAG
>Ga0118677_10009441_pt1 | contig 15230 bp, 7 predicted proteins | sample AliMusrvi5mmetaG_FD_86154 | JGI IMG/M metagenome (GOLD analysis project Ga0118677, IMG submission 86154)
CCCACTGCCCATTTGCGGGTGGTCGAGCATGACGGCCAACGCGTCGTGGCCCGCGTCGAACTGTTGGACAAGGCCGGCAAATTCCTTCACGCCGTGACCACTAAGGCCGGCACCACGGATCATAATGACATGCCGGCCTTTGAATTGCAGCCCGCCACCGAGTTTGTCCTGCGCGTCGTCCGCGACGGCCAGGCCCGCGACTTCCCCTTGCCCGCCAAGTCGGCCGGCGATAGCATCATCGACCTCATCTGGTTGGACGGCAAACCAGTGGACGCCACTCCGGGCCTGCTCGCCCTGCGCAAATGGCTGTGCCAGCCCGCTGCCGATACGCTGCCAGCCATTCCTCCCGCCGCCCTCACCAAAGCCGAAGCCGAAGCCGCCCTCGCTTTGGTTTGGGACCAATGGCGCACTCAGCTGGCACCGGCCCGCATGGCCGATTTGAAGGACAACGTCATCACCATCGGTGACAAAAGCATGCGTTTGCTCATCCGCGTGTTCGGCACGCCACCTGCTGACGGCCGCAGTTTGTGGATATCCATGCACGGCGGCGGTGGCGCTCCCGCCGCAGTCAACGACCAGCAGTGGCAAAATCAAATCCGTCTCTACCAACCCGCCGAGGGCCTCTACATCGCCCCGCGTGCTCCCACCAACACCTGGAACTTGTGGCATGAGGGCCACATCGACGACCTCTTCGACCGCCTCATCGAAGACGGCGTGCTTCTCGCTGGTGTGAACCCGGATATGATCTATCTGATGGGTTACTCGGCCGGCGGCGACGGCGTCTATCAAATTGCGCCGCGCATGGCCGACCGATTTGCCGCCGCCTCGATGATGGCTGGCCACCCGGGCAATGCCTCGCCCCTAAGCCTGCGCAACCTGCCCTTCGCGATTTTTGCCGGCGGCGAGGATGCCGCCTATAACCGCAACAAGATCGCCGCCGAGTGGGGGGGCAAGCTCGATGTCCTCGAAAAAGCGGATCCCGGTGCCTACATTCACCGCCTCAATGTCTATCCCGGCCTCCCCCACTGGATGGATGGCAAGGACGCCGAAGCCGTGCCGTGGATGGCCAAATTCACCCGCAACCCGTGGCCTAAGAAAATCGTCTGGTGCCAAAACGGCCGCACCCATGACCGCTTCTTCTGGCTGGCCCTGCCCGCCGGCGTCGCCAAGGGCGGCATGACCCTCAGCGCCACCGCCGAAAATAACGTCATCACCCTCGACGCACCCGATGTCACCCAGCTGACGCTTCGCCTCAGCGACCGCCTAGTCGATCTGGACCAACCCATCAAGGTGCTGCTCAACGGGAAATCCGTCTTCGAGGGCAAGGTGACCCGCCAAGCTGATGCCATCCTCAAGTCCCTCCAACAGCGATCTGACCCCAACAGCGCCGCCACCGCCTTGCTAGATATCAAAAGCTGACAATGTCAGTTTTCTACTTGCCGAAAGCCGTATGCGTGTCATGTTCTTCGCGTGGCAACTGCCGGAGCTGAATTCAAAAGGCGTGTCAAATTCCAAGGGCTCACCTACACTGAGATCGAGAATGGCTCGGGAGTCGATGTCAGCGCAGATGTCAGCGTGGCTGGCTTGGGTCGGGAGTTAGGTGGGGGATCATGCACTCCATGGACTTCGGGATCTGGCTTTGTGTGCGGCTGACGGCCTTCAGGGGATCTTCGCTCGCGATGAATGGTGGGATTTCACAGCCAATCTCCCCGCCCTTCGTCGTGTTACGCAGATCGCGGCTTGAACATTTACGACCTATTGCCAATGGAACACGCTCTCCAAAAAATTGACCCACGAATTCTCGGTGAAAAGCTCAAGAACGCCCGCACCGACCGTGGATTAACTCAAAATGACGCCGCAGACCATCTCGGTGTTGCTCGCACCACGCTCGTTGCCATAGAAAAGGGTGACCGACGGATCACGGCGAAGGAACTCGTAATGCTGGCCTCTCTGTATGGACGACTGCTGTCGGATTGGCTGAGTAAAAAACCTGCATCCGTTCCGCTACAGGATGATGGCCCGGAATGCCTACGATGCGGCCGACAGCGACATGACCGAGGCGGAAGTCGCCGCCCTCTTCCGCATGGACCGGGTGGAGGTAAGGGGCGAACTCGAAGTACTCCGCTACCAAGCCGATGGACAGAGTGATGATGGATTCGAACGAATCGATCTCGATCCTAATCAACTGCTACTCGCGGTCTGATTTCGCGGGAAGCTAACCATGGGAATGATTCTCATCACCGATGCCTCCGTGCTGATCAATTTCGCCGCCTCCGGGGTAGCGGGGAGATTCTTACAGGTTGCGGAATGAAATTCAAAGTTTGCCCAGTGGGGCACCGACATTCCAGCTGGCTCAGGTTAAGCGGGCATGGCTGAACAGAAAGGTTGGATTCTGGCGCGAATCAATGGCAGTCATCATGGGTTCACCAAGAAAGGTCGGATTGAACGCGTGGTGATTCCAATTCAGGGCAGTCGAATCTTGAAGATCGGTTCGGTCAAGTCTTCAAGGATTCTTGTGCGGCTCCTGAGCTTGAAGGGAATTCAGGGGATTGAACTTGCTCGACTCTGTGGCGCATTTGAGAACGAACACTGAGTTATGAGGATTGGAGGATGACGCCGAGGGGCTTGTCCATCAGGTGGAGGTGCAGGCCAGATAGGGCATCTGTTGGCGGGGCTACGACGGGGGTAGTTCGAACTTGGGGATTTCGTGTGGGCGAGGACGTCCACACTCCTTGAAGGGATGCCCCGCCGCCATGGGTAGTGCTATGGAAGACAAAGCAAATTTTTTCAAAGCTTTGGCCTCATAATACGTTTCATGCGTCATCAGAGTGGACAAAGACAGCATATGCTGGGTGGCTGTCCGATCGTGACTTTCTTCTTCAACAATTGGAAGCTAGCAATTGGCGGCCTTTAGATTTTGTTCAAAATTTGCTCCAAGAGGAGATCGGTCATCCTGTACTGCCATCCCCTTGCTAGAAATCAAGGGGTGATCCGCCAAGCGACTCGTGGAGTGTTAGGTAACGTTCCTGCCTATTTCTCTGTTGACGGCCCCTGTCACTGGTTTTACCCTTCGGCCATGACAAAATACCTGACAATCGCGTGTCTAACACTGATGAGTCTGGCGATCCCGGTGCTTTCATCCGCCGCACCAAGCACGGAAGTCGCGGCTCAAGCGGTCAATGCGCTGGGCCTCGACCTAATGGCCAAGGGCACCGCAGCGAACGCCAACGCTCTCCTGTCGCCTTATTCAATCCAGGCTGCGCTGGCAATGACCTATGGCGGAGCGGCGGGAGACACGCGCAGCGAAATGGCCAGGGTGTTGCACTATCCGGCGGACGAGGCACTTTTGCATCAGGCGTTTGGAGCGATGGCACAAGCTCTTGATGAGGTGGCCAAGACGAGTGCGCAACAGGCGGAGCATGCCAAGAAATTTGGGGGTTCGGCCGAGCCGGTGGTGCTGACGGTTGCTAACCGGTTGTTTGGCCAACAGGGATATGAGTTTCGGCAGCCGTTTCTTGATTTGGTCAAGGGAAGCTACGCTGCGCCCTTGCAAGCGATGGACTTTGTCGCCAAGGCTGAGCATGAACGGCTCGCCATCAACGCCTGGGTTGAGGAACAAACCGGCAAGCGCATACGCGACTTGATTCCATCCGGTGGCTTGGACCGAGAGACCCGCTTGGTGCTGGTTAACGCCATTTATATGAAAGCACCGTGGAGCGAACCCTTCCACGATACATCCACCCAGCCGCTGCCGTTCGCGGTCAAGGGCACAGGTGCCCAGAAGGTGCCCACGATGCACCGGTTGGGAAACATCGGTTATGCCAAGCGCGACGCCTATCAGGTGGTTACCTTGGCCTACACCGGCGGCGGCCTGCAGTTGCTCGTTTTGCTTCCCGATGCCAAGGACGGGCTGGCGGCGCTGGAGGCGAAACTCACGCCGGATGCCCTGCGAGGTTGCGCCAAGCCCGGCACCGCCGAGGTGGATCTCTACCTGCCCAAATTCAAGCTGGAACCGCCGGTTCTTAGGATGAGCGAGGTGCTTCGCAAGCTGGGCATGCTGACGGCCTTTGACGTTCCGCATGGCACGGCCAATTTCGATCGCATGGCACCGCGAAAACCTAACGATTATCTATATATCTCCGAGGTGTTCCACAAGACGTTCCTTGCGCTCGATGAAAAGGGCACTGAGGCTGCCGCTGCCACCGCAGTGGCGATGGCCAGGGCTGCCGCCATGATGGACAAGCCCAAGCCGATTGAGGTGCATGTGGATCGGCCCTTCCTGTTTGCCATCCAACACGTCTCCAGTGGCGCGTGCCTGTTTCTGGGCCGCATCACCGACCCTCGCTAGTCGCCGGAATCGGAGGACGGCCCATGAAAATGTTAAGATTTGGTAAATTTCCGCGACCTCGGTGATGGGTGGCGGTTCATCGCCTCCGTAACCTACCCACCCATGCGCCCAAGTCTCCTATTTTTCGCCATGCTCGCCGCGCCACTCGCCGCCGCCGAGCCTTCCTTGCCATACACGATTGTGGATAGTGGCCACCAGCGCTGCTTCAACAATTCAGGTGAAATGCCGCCGCCCACACCGGGTCAGCCGTTTTTCGGCCAGGACGGCAATTTTCAAGGCCACCCATCAAGCTATACCATCAGTGCCGATGAACTCACCGCCCTCGACAATCAAACCGGGCTGACCTGGCAGCGGGTGCCGGAAACCAACTTGGACGGCATCCTCACCCACGCAGACAAGCTCACTTGGGATGAAGCCTTGGCCCAACCCGCCAAGCTCAACGCCGCGAAATTTGGCGGCTTCAGTGATTGGCGGCTCCCGGCCATCAAGGAGATTTACTCGCTTTTCGACTGCCGCGGCAGCGACCCCAGTGGCTCACAAGGCACCGATACCTCGGGCCTCACCCCGTTTCTCGACGCCAAGGTTTTCCCTTTCATCTATGGTGATGTCGCGCACGGCGGCCGTGTCATCGACTCGCAATACGCGTCGGCCACCAAGGATGTCAACAAGTCCGCCCGCGGCATCGACAAAGTTTTCGGCGTCAACTTCGCCGACGGCCGCATCAAGGGCTATGACCAGGAAATGCCGGGCGGCTCCCGTAAATTCAAGTTCTTCGTCCTCTGCGTCCGCGGCAACCCACTCTACGGAAAAAACGCGTTTCACGACAATAACGACGGCACGATCAGCGACCGGGCCACCGGCCTGACTTGGTCGAAAGCCGACAGCGGCAAAGGTCTGAATTGGGAAGCCGCCCTTGCGTGGGTGCAGCAAATGAATGCCGCCAAACACCTCGGTCATGACGACTGGCGTATGCCCAGTATCAAGGAGCTCCAAAGCATCGTGGACTATTCAAAATCCCCCGATACCACTCATTCTGCCGCCATCGACCCGGTCTTCTCTTGCTCTCAAATCAACAACGAAGGCGGAAAACCCGACTACCCATGTTACTGGAGCGGTTCCACCCACGTCGGCCATCTCGGCGGGGCCGCCGCCATGTATATCGCCTTCGGCCGTGCCGGCGGCTTCCTTTCAGAACGTGCCCTGGCCGGTGGTCCGCCGGTCCGCGGTCAAGGCGGAAGCCCTGGTGCGGGCGGCCCAACTGCTGATGACGGCCCCTATCGGTTCGTCGATGTCCACGGTGCCGGTGCCCAGCGCAGCGATCCGAAAACCGGCGATCCAAAGCTCTTCCCCCACGGCCGCGGCCCTCAAGGCGACGTGATCCGCATCTTCAACCACGTCCGACTCGTCCGGGGCGGAGGCGTCTCCACTCGCTCATCCATCCACCCCGTCGCCTTGCCTATCAAGCCCTCAGCTACGCCCGCTGACCGGCCTGCGCCATCTCTCGTCGCTCCACCCAACGGCCAGCCGCCAGTCATTCCTAACGGCGGACCTGACCACACCCTGCCTGTTTCACCGATGATCAACGCACTGGATACCAACCACGATGGCATCATTGATGCCGATGAAATCGCCCATGCCGTTGAGGCACTCAAGTCCCTTGACAAGAACCATGATGGCAAACTCACTCCCGATGAGTACCGCCCGCAGTTAGGCCGAGGAGGCCCTGCCGCGCCATAATCCCGAGGGGCCAGAGATGCAATTACGCTTTTGAGGTCGAACACTGAGTTCTGAAGATGTTGTCGTTAGATCAAGTTCTTCGGTGTGTCAGTTAGAGAGAAAGTATCAGGCGCTACGCACCGAGCTTTCTTTCTTCTCTCACCGAAACACCGAAACACCGATCCGCGTAGCGGCGCAAGCGGTCATTTGCCGGGGAGCAGGGCGCTGCCGCTGGCGACTCGCCCGATCAAGCTCGGGTGGTGTTTTGTCTGGCTGATCAGCCAGGCGCGGAGAGCAGCGGGTTGGCGATCGCCGGTTTCCGCTGCGTGGCGTGCCAGGGCACCGGCGACGGATGCGGCGGCTTGCGAAGTGCCGCTGCGCGACTCGTTGCCGCCACTCGCGGCGGCGGCGGGCACGGCCAGGCCGGGGGCAGCAAGAAGTACGCTGGTGGGGCCGTAGTCGGAGGTTGCTAGCAATTGGCCATCGCTGCCGCAGGCGGCCACGGCGATCAGGCCGGGTCCGTGAAACGAGGCGGGGAACAGGCCGAGGGCGTTCGGCAGGGTATCGATATCGACGCTTTGGTTGCCGGCGGCGCAGACGCAGGTGGTGTCATGGCTGAGGAGTTGGCCGAAGGCTTGTTTCAATTTGAGGAAGGCGAGATCGTCCTTGGGACTGCGGCGGTATTCGAAGGCGCACAGCACCACTGGAATGTCCCAGCCGAGGTCACACATGGCGCTCACGGCTTCCACGGCAGCGGTGACGTCTTCTAAGCGCTGGTGCTTGTCGCCGCTGCGTAACATCACCAGTCGCACCGTGGCGCAGGCGGCACCACCGCGGGCCAGAGCGTCGGCGATCACGCCAGCCACATGCGTGCCGTGGCCGGAAGGATCGCGGAGGCGGGGGCTGTGGGTAAGAAAATCCCAGCCGGGCCATGGGCCGTCGCCGCCAGCGCTCAGGCCCGTCGGCAGGCGCTTGGCTACTTCGCTTGCGGTCAGCCAGCGGTCGTGGAACGCCGGATGATCTGGGGCGACGCCACTGTCGATGATCACCACCACCGGTGGGCCGACCCGGCGCGGCTCTTGGGCGTGGGCCACTCCGAGCCCGGCGAACACCAGCAATGCCAGCGCCAACCCTCTGGAACACGTGAGCCACTTTCGATGCATCCACAGCCATCATTGCCGCAGAGTTCGGCCCACGCAAGCCACATTTCGTAGCCAATGCGTGAGAAAAATGGGAAATGACCCCTGCAAGAAATGCAGGGCCTTTCAAAAAAAGTGGTGCATATTTTGCTTTTTGCTGGTCATCCCGTGAAATAACGGTATGCAGACCAGGGTCAGACAAATTCAATAGACGACGGTCCTATGAAGACGATTTTTTCTTTTTTAACGGGTTTTGTGTTACTGCTGTCAGGGAGGGCGAGCGGTCAGCAATTGCTGAATTTGCAGGAATCACCGCCGGCCAGCGGGTTGTTTACGGCGCGAGTGGATGATGCATACAGCGGCACCGGACTGGGCAATGGCAAGGGGTGGATTTTCAATGCGGAGGCGAATGATCGGGTTGTGTTTGTGGTGGGCACCGAGGTTCGGGCCAACAGTTATCCTGTGTTGCGCGTGACCAATGCGGGTGGGGGGGTAATTGCTGAGGTGAGCGGATCGGCGGACGGACGCTGTGTGTTGAATGGCTTGGTGCTGGCCAGTCCCGGGGTCTAGCAGGTCGCTGTGTACAGCAATAACACGGCCTCGGCGTTCACAATGCAGGGGCTGTTGGGGCGCGGGATTGATCTGGAGGGCGAACCCAATGATCTGCCGGTGCAGGCCAATCCACTGACGGCGACGATGCAGGCCGGGGGGTTCCGTGCTGGGGTGGCAGGTATTTTGGATGGGAATGTGGATTGGTACGATCTGGGTGTGCTGAGTGCTGGCAATGGAGTGAATTTGTCGCTGCAGACGCCGACGGGTTCGACGTTGGCAGGCGCGGCCACCGGGGTGGAATTGTACAAGGATGATGAGACCAGTCCGCTCGCCCGCGCCATGGGTGGAGCCTTGGTGCAAACGCTGGCGGCGAGCGGTCACTATCGGATGGCGGTTCGCATGCCGGGGCTGGATGGTGGCAACCTGCACTTTGCCGGTGGCCAATCGGTGGATCTGGGCAATCCGGTGGCACTCCAGCTGACGGATAGCCAGACGATCGAGTTTTGGATTCGGCCGGATGACTTCAACTCGCGCCAAAACCCATACGCCAAGGCTTACGCCGGCGAGGGCACGATGACCCTTGAAACCGATGGTACGGTCAATTATTTCTACGGTACTGGCGGCGGCAACAATTCTCCCTATCAAGGATTTAGCACCGGGGCGGCTCTGCGGGTCGGCCAGTGGCAACACCTCGCCTTGGTGCGCGATTTCACCTCAACCCCGAAGCAACTGCGCTGGTATATCGACGGGCAGCTCGTGGCGCAGACGGAGGCGAGTTACTTTCCAGCCACCGCCAGTTCGCTGCCATTGACGTTGGGGACGGGCTATGCGGGGGATTTTCGCGGTTCGATGGATGAGCTGCGCTTATGGAGTGTCGCCCGTTCCGGGGCTGACATCGCCAGCAACCGGGGTCATCTGCTCACTGGCACCGAAACCGGGCTGGTCGCGTACTTCGCGTTTTCGGAAGGTAGCGGCACGACGGTGAGCGATGCCACCCCTAACGCCCTCAGCGGCACCATTAGTGGTGGTTCGATCTGGGCAGGCAATCCGATTGCAACGCTGGCGAGCTACATGACCCAGGGCATCGGGGCGACCTATCTATTGTCGGTGAACGTGTCCGACACGGTGGCTCCGGAGGTCACCGATTTTCAGCCGATCCCGACGAGTGGCTATGTGTTCGACGGCAGTACACCGGCACCCTACAACATGACGGCGCAGCGCGGCAACAACGGTCAGAGTTTTGTGTACACGTTAGTAGGCGACTCCGGTGGGGGCAACATTTGGGGCACGGACACTTACACCTTGGATTCATACCTTGGCCGTGCTGCGGTGCATGCCGGGGTGCTTGCGCCCGGTGAAATGGGTGCGGTGCGCGTGACCATCAGGCCGGGAATGGGTTCGTACTTGGGGACCAGCCGGTTTGGCACCGGGTCGTATGGATATGGGGCTTATGACAGCAGTTATGTGATCGAACGCTACACGCCGGCGGCACCGTTCACCCTCAGCAGCCTTTACAACAGTCTTTACGTCGGATTCAGCAAAGCGATCAGGGAATCCACACTGGCAGGCGGGGTGACGCTGGTTGCAGCCGGGCCTGACGGATTGTTTGGGACGGCGGATGACCGGTCCTATCCTCTAAGCTTGGTCCGGTTCACGGCGGACAACCGGGCGATGTTTTCGCTGGGCACTGCGATTCTCTCGACGGGCTTGCACCGCCTCACAGTTGCGGCCAGCGTGGCGGACCGCAGCGGCAACACCCTTGCCGCCCCGTACACCCAGAACTTCACCGTGGCGGCTCTAGCCAACTATGTGAATGAAAAGGGCGACGACAATACGCAGGCGACGGCGACCTCGCTGTCCATGCATGTGGCGGCGGGCACTGCGGACGGGTCATTCACAGATTTTGGGCGGACGACGGCCACGGCGGGTTGGCCGTTTGACGTGGAACTGGCGGATCTTGATGGGGATGCCAAGCTCGATGCGGTGGTGAGCCATCTGGGCTCGGTGGACGGGCTGAGTATTTTCCCCGGCAACGGTGACAAGACGTTTGGCACACCCCTGACGTTTTTCGGACTGGGTGACGAGCCGCATCACATCGCTTTGTTAGACATCGACAAGGACGGAAAGACCGATATTGCGGTGACGGTGGCGGGTGGGCGCTTCGTGGCCTTGTTCCACAATGACTCGACACCCGGTCACCTCGCCTTTACCCGCTTGGGCAACGTGGCGGTGGGCGACTGGCCGATGCGACTGGCGGTGGGCGACGTCAACGGCGACGGCTGGCCGGATCTGGTGTGCTCAAACAATGGCACTGACGCGGGCAACGGCGGTTATTCGGTGTCGGTGCTGCTCAACGACCAGCACGGCGGGTTCATAGAAAGCAAGATCGGCCTCGGTCTGAGCCCGAGGATTCACCCGCAAGCCATCGGGCTGGGCGATTTCAACAAGGACGGCAAGCTGGATTTGGTGGTCGGCGATATGGACAACGGCAAGCGGGTGGCGATTTTTCTGGGCAACGGAGACGGCACGTTTGGGGCCCCCTCGTTTATAGACACGCCTGACAGGCCGACCCTGACTGACTTTGCGATAGCCGACTTCAATCAGGACGGCAACCTGGACATCGTGACGGTGGCCACCGACAACTACAACGACAGCAACGGCACCTATGACTTCGGGGTGTTTGCGGGTAACGGCGACGGCACGTTCCAACCGCGCACGTCCATTAATATGGGCTACGGCTACTACAATCATTTCGTCAAAGTCGTTGACATCAATGGCGACGGCTGGCCGGACTTGGCGTTCGGGGGTAACGACCACGTCACGCTGGCGACCAACCGGGCCAACGGCAGCATCGGCTTCGACTTGGTGCGGCGCAATTGGGGCAGTACTTATGGGGTGGCCGTGGGCGACCTCAACGGGGACGGAGTGCCCGAGCTAGTCATCACCGACCATGACGATAACGTGCTGCGGGTGCTTGACGGCAACGCCATCTCGCAGCTGGCGGCTGATGACCCGGCCACCGGCCTGCACCATGGTTACGGCCGGGGTTTTCTGGCGGACAATACCGACCTGGACTACTGGAGCTTCAGTGCCAAGCGCGGTGAATTGCTCACGGTGGCGACGGATCTCTCGAGCATCTCCGGCTCGGGTCTGAACTGGTATGTCTATGATGAGGTCGGCAACCAGCTGACTTATTTTTACAATGGCAACAACTGGTGCGGCGAAACCCCGCCGCTGGCCATCCCACGCGACGGGACGTATTACCTGCGGGTCTCGTCTTGGTATGACTATCGCGGTGAGTACCGGTTTCGGGTGTCGCTGGCCCCGCCCGGCACCCAGCTTGAGCGCGAAAATAACAACTGGCTGGGCGAAAGCAATGCGCTCGCCTTCACCTTGTCCAGCCACTCGTTGAGTGCCACGGCTGCGGGCTACCTGGCGAGCTACGATAACTCCGGGGATTTCTTCAACCTCGGCAACTTGGCGGCCGGCACCCAGGTGAGCGCCACGCTGCGGCTGCCAACCACCTCGACGCTGGCCCCTGCGCTGACCCTGTTCAAGGCGGATGGCAGCCAGGTGACGCCGACGATTCTCACGCCAACCCAACTGGTGTACACGCTGCAGCCGGGGGATGAGTCCACCTATCACGTTCGGGTGTCCGCGACGGCCGGTAAAGGCCTGATGGCTGAGTACTTTCTCGATCTGGCGCTTAGCGACACGATGCCACCATCCATCATCGCTTGCACATTGCCCACCGGCACCGCCGGTGGGCTGCTATCTGCTTTCAATTTGTCCTTCAACAAGGACATGTTAGCCAGCACCGTCAACAATGCTGCCAACTACTCGCTGGTGTGGGCTGGATCCGACGGTACCTTCGCCACCGGCGATGACGAGGTGTTTGCGATTGCTCCGGCGGGTTACGGCAGCGGTCTATCCAATTCGTACTCCATCGTCAAGGGTCCGCTGCCTCCCGGCAATTATCAATTGCGGGTGGCCGGGTTGCGGGACACCTTCAACAATGCGCAGGCGTTGGTGTTTGAGCGTGACTTTTCGATTAGCCAGGTGGGTGGCTATCAAACTGAAACTGAGCCTAACAATTCACCTGCCGCTGCTACGCCGCTGGTATTCAACACCGACATTCCCGGATATTTGACGGCCAATGCGCGGGGAGTTCTGGTTTCCTCTGAGGACATCGAATACTGGACCTTTGAAGCGCAAGCGGGGGATGTATTGGTATTTGAAACCAACCTGCCCTACGAGCCATTGGGCTATGGTCTATCTTGGCGTCTGACCGATGCGGATGGCGGGGTGATATTCGACCGCGGGATCACCAGCGCCGATATCGAAACTCACGCACCCTACACGCTGACCAAGACCGGTACCTATCTGTTACGTATCGACGATTGGTATGGGATTCGCAGCGAGCACCGGTTCCGCGTCTCACTGCTGCGTGGATTGGCCCATGAGGTTGAACCTAACGACTCGATTGCCACAGCTACTCCGCTTACATTCACGCACTCCGGGGGCATCGATTCGGCGAGTGTGGCGGGCATGATCGGTACCAGCTCGGGGCTTGATTACTATGATCTTGGCTCGCTGGCGGCGGGCAACACCGTGTTTTTGACGGTGCGGCGGCCGGCGGGTTCCACCTTGGGGCCGATCGTCTCGCTTTACTCGCAGGCCGGCACCTTGATGGCGGAGACCAACGGGGTGGCGGGCGACGATTCTGCAGAGGTTCAGATAGGTGAAAGCGGTCATTACTTTGCGTTGGTGCGGGCGAGTTACGGCACGGCCGGACTCAACAGCGACTACATTCTTGATGCGCGGGTGTTGCCCACCTCGGCGGTCAATTTCCCCAATTTGCGCGTTACCCGTCTTGATGAAATCACCCTTCCATCGCTGCATACCGGTGACACCATTCCGCTGAGTTATGAAGTGAGCAATGTCGGCAACCTCGCCACCAATGCGAGCACGTGGACCGACCGGGTGGTGCTCTCCACCAATAATGTGTACGGCGATGCGGATGACCTGCAACTCGCGCTCATCATCCACCACGGCGCCTTGGAACCGGGCGGCAGCTATTCCGTTAGCCAAACGCTCACCCTGCCGGACGGCCTGCCAGGAACCTATTATTTATTGGTGAAAACCGATTCGAGCAACGCGGTGGATGAAATATTGCAGGAGGGCGACAACACGACGTGCACCGTCAATCCCTTTGTTGTCGGGCTGCGTGATTATCCGGATCTAGTGGTGGAAAATCTGGCGGTCAGCGGTCCGGATCCTAGCGGCAACTGGCAAATTGGCTGGAATCTTGCCAATCGCGGCAGCGGCGTGGCTGCGCCGGGTCACTCGACCCGCGTGCAGGTGCTCAACACCAGTAGCGGGCAAGTGGTGGTGGATCAGAATCTGCCAGCCGGAGGGGTTGTCGATCCGCTGGCTGCGGGAGCCACGCTGCCGCAGTCGCAATGGATCAATGCCGCCGCGCCAGGGTATTTTGTGGTGACGGTTTCGGCCGATGCGGGCAACGTGCTGTATGAATACGCTGCTGGTGGTCATGCACTTGCCGAACAAAATAGCGTGCAAACGAATTTCCAAGTCTATCACTACTACGACATCGCGGTAGCGGCGGCACCTGCGGCCGGTGGCGCGGTCGCTGGCGCTGGCAGCGCCCGTGAAGGCCTGCCGGTAACGGTGACAGCCACTCCTAACACATCCAGCCTGCCGTATGCTTTCCTGAATTGGACGGAAGATGGCACTTTTGTTAGCTCGCAGGCGAGTTATACATTCACGCCGACGCGCAATCGCAACTTGGTGGCGGTGTTTGGTCTGCCACAATTCCAAGTGGCTGCGGTGGCGTCGCCAGTCGGCTACGGCAGCGTGACTGGCAGCGGCAATTTCCCGCTCAACACGACCGTGGTGCTGACCCCGGTGGCGACCGCCGGATATGTGTTTGACCACTGGCAGGAAAATGCGGTCAACATTGGCACCAGCGTGCCATTGCAGTTTAGTGTTGCGGCTAATCGCTCATTGGTGGCGGTATTTCGTGAGTTGGTGCCCGCCCACGTCGTCACGCTGGCCTGCCAGCCGCCGGGAGTTGCGGCGTTGGCGGGTGGCGGCACTTACACCAATGGCCAGACGCTGGCGGTGAGCGCCGCCTCGCGGGTTGAGCAAGGGGATTTGGAATTTTTGTTCCAACGCTTTGAACTCAACGGCCAGTTCTTTAGTTCCGGCAACGCCTTGAACAAGACGTTTTCCACGCTGGATGCGGCGACCATGAACTTCGTCGCGGTCTATCAACAGCGCTCGCTCAAGCCGGTGGTTGGCGGAGTGGCGTGCAGTCGCGGCGTGTTGGTGCCGATTGCTCCGGATGTGACGTTCACGGTGACCTTCGACCGCGACATGAACCCGGCCATCGCCCCCGTGTTCGCCTTGCTCAGCGGCAATGCGTCCGCAGTGCCGGTGGTGCCAGCCGGCGGCACCTGGCTGGATGCACGCAATTTTCGCAGTCTGCCTGTGGCGTTTGGCGCAAGCCATGGCGGCGGATACACGCTGCGGGTGAGCGGTGGCAGTGATTTGCTGGGGCACACGATGGATCCGGACGCCAGCTTTGGATTTACGATGGATGCTTTGGCACCGGTCAATCCGGTGTTGGTGGTATCGGCCACGACGCCGACTTCCGCGACCCTCTCATGGGCGGATTACCAGGCACCAGTGGACCTCAGTGGATTCCGGTATTTCCTGGAAGACCACACATTCACTTCGGTGGCGGGGCTTTCGGCCAAAGGTGGCGGTAGCGCCGGGGCTAGGTCTAACGTGTTCTCAGGCTTGTTGCCGGACCATGAATACTTTGCCGCCGTCACCGCCGTGGACGCGGCTGGCAATTCCGATCCCGCCGTCAGCGCGGTGCGCATCTTCCTGCGGAGCCAAACGCCGCCGCTGGTCACGCTGGTGCTAACCACCACCGGGGTGGATTCCGCTCACTTGGATTGGAGCGCTTATGACAGCTCGGCGCTGGTCGGTTTCGCCGGCTTCCGGGTGTTTGCCTCGAGCACGCCGTTGACCGACATCACCGGTCTGACGCCGCTGGCCGAGCTGCCGACTAGTGCTAACATCTACGACTTGACCGGTCTGGACCGCACGCAGGCCCATTATTTTGCGGTGGTTGGCTACAACCTCCTCAACCAATTCAATCCCGCGGTCACTGCGGTGATGTGGAGCGACCCGCTGGCCGGCACCTTGCGAGGCGATCTGGCGATTGGCGGAGCTACGGCGGTCATTCCGGTGTTTGCCAACCTGGTGATTGACGGAGGAGCGACGCTGACGATTGCGCCGGGCAGCACGCTGCGATTTGCCGACGGCACGGGCATTGAGGTGCGCAACGGCCGGATTTTAGCCAATGGCACGGACATGCTGCCGATTCATTTCACAGCCGCGGCCGACGATGGTGCGACGGGAGTGCCGCTGCGAGGCGCGTGGGC
>Ga0118677_10009444_pt1 | contig 15227 bp, 15 predicted proteins | sample AliMusrvi5mmetaG_FD_86154 | JGI IMG/M metagenome (GOLD analysis project Ga0118677, IMG submission 86154)
ATGTATTGGAAAGCTGCATTCAAAGGGCGTTTCAAAAATCATTTTTTTTACATTTTTAATACTATACCTAGCGATTCATGTGTGCTATCTGAAAATAATGAAAAATTAAGTTTCCTGAATTCTTAAATGTTTCTTATTTTTGAGTTTTTAAAAGCAAAAAATGAATTTATTCATCACCATAAGAGTTCTGGATGTTTTAGACATTTTGCTTGTTGCATATTTATTATATTTCATTTATAACCTCATAAAAGGAACTGTTGCTATTAATATTTTCGTTGGCATTATAGCTGTTTACTTTTTCTGGAGAATTATAAAAGTATATGAGATGGATATGTTGGGCGGGATTCTGGGGCAGTTTTTTAGTGTTGGGGTTATTGCTCTCATCATTGTGTTTCAGCCTGAGATAAGGCATTTTCTTGTTTTGCTTGGTAAAGCTCAGGTATTTGAGAAGGGTTTCAAAATGAGGAATATATTGCTTGGCAAATGGCAGGTTGGCGAAGAGTTTTATCTTAAAATACCCCAGATAATAACAGCTTTAAATAATATGAGCTTAAAAAAAACTGGTGCTATAATAGTGATTACTTTAAGAAATGAACTTTTATCATATGTAGAAACAGGTGAATTTATAAATGCTAATATATCGAGTCTTTTACTTGAGAACATTTTTTACAAGAACAGTCCATTGCATGATGGAGCTGTAATAATTACAAATAATAAGATAAAAGCAGCCAAGTGCGTTTTACCTATAAGCGATGATGCAGATTTTCCTGAAGATCTTGGATTAAGACATAGGGCAGGAGTAGGGATAACAAAAGATACTGATGCCGTTGCGCTGATTGTTTCTGAACAGACAGGTAGTATTTCACTGATAAAAAATGGAATAATAAACAGGCAGTTAACACCTGAGCAAGTAAAAGTAAAGCTTGAAGAAATTTTTCTGAAGTAACCTTTCTGACGACTATAATTAAAATTCAACTTTGAGAAAAACGACAGGAATACGCGACAAATCATATTCATATCTTATGTTCTTCAAATAAACATCATAATTCTGAGTCTCGATATTTTTTCTGTTAAAAATGTTGGTAACATCAACAGCAAGTTCTCCCGAAAATGACTTTTTATTTATCCTGTAACGTAATCTAAGGTCAAGTTTAATAAAAGGTGGATATTGTGATGTAAATGACAATGAGTCAATATAAGAAGCTTTACCTTGTATGTTAGAAGCCGCTAAGTCGATAGGAATATAACGTTGTCCACCTATAAATGAGAATTTAGAATGTAAACCAAAGGCACTGTTTTTCTGAAACTTAAATTTAAATTCTTTACCTGCAAGCACTGATAATAAATAGTTGGTATTAAAACGAGTATTTCTAGTCATTTTATAGCCATCAGTATATTTTGAGTTAAAGAAAGTTGCCGTAATTAAATAATAGTAACCTTTACTCAGGAACTTTTCTAAAGTAGTTTCCAGACCATAGTTAAAGCCTTTCCCCATAGAAGTTAGATGTGCATAGTTCATAATGTTGTCATCAGCAGCAAAATTAATAAGAGAAAAGTAAGGATTAAGAGTACTTATGGGAATATGATTTAGTAATTGATAATAGGTTTCTAGTTTTATTCTTAGATTATCAGACAGTTGACGATTATAGCCTATAATAAAATGAGTGCTTTCAGAGAAATCAAGTGACTTGTTTGGATATGTAGTTTTACTGTTTGAGTCAGTAGTTTCGAGAAAGTATACGGCATAGGGCTGAGTCTGGTGATGGATGCCAAAACCTGCTGTTAATGTGTTACTGCCATTGAATTCCCATTTAAAGCCAAAGCGTGGCTCGATACATTTTTTATTATTAAGGAAGAGTTGCATCGCATTTAAACCTGTAGTAAAAGTGATGTGCTCGTTTAAATTATGCATCCACTGAAAGTGTAAATTGGCGAGGCTTAATTTACCATTAAAATTACTACTTAATTGCTGTTTATATTCAATAAATTTATTAACATATTTATCATATACCTTAAAATCTGAGCCGGTAGAATCGCTGATGTCAAAGGGATTATAAGCAGATGCAGACAGGTTTATTTTAACATAAGTTTTATTACTCAGCAGATGGTGTAAAGAAACCGCAGCAATACCCATTTTAGACCCGCTGTTATACCCCCATCTGTTTTGGGGTAGCGCAAGGAATTCTGTTGATTTTTCAGGTTTATAGTTTGCTGAGCTCATGCCTGCAATGCCGAAGAACGAAATAAAACCTTTCTTTAAAGGGAAGTTAAGTTTATAAGAAAGGTCCTGGAAATTTGGGATGGCATCAATAATTGAAATGCCTAATTTATCGAGGAGAGTTAATGTAGAATAGCGGTAATTAATAAGGTAAGAGGCTTTTTTGCCTTTAATAAAAGGGCCTTCAGCCCCAGCTTCAAAGCCATTGACACCTGCCTGAAACACGTATTCTTTTTTCTCGTTATTGCCATTACGTAATTTAAGGTCAAAGACGGCTGACAGGGCATTACTGTATTCAGCAGCAAAAGCTCCGGTATGGAAGTCGGAATTATCGAGCAGGTTGTTGTTGATCATGCTGATAGCACCACCGGAACTCCCGGCAACAGCAAAATGGTTAGGGTTTGGAATCTCCACGCCATCAAGTTTCCATTGGACATTCATTGGTGAATTGCCCCTAACGATTATGTCGTTCCTTTTGTCAGAGACAATAGAAACACCTGCAAAATTAGCAGCCATGCGCGAAGGGTCACCCCAACTGCCTGCATATTTATTGGTTTCTTCGACACTAAAACTTCGAGAACTAATCAGAGACATATCATTGTTTGCATTTTGCTTATCCTTTGAAGCTGTTATAATAACTTCTTTACCCTGAATAAAACTCTCTGTCATTTCTATAGTGAGAAAAGTTTCCTTGGCACTTGAGATCTCAATTTCGGGGATAATGAGTTCTTCATAACCTATATAACTTATTTTCAAACTTTGTCTTCCCAGGGGCACATTATTAATCTTGAAATACCCTTTAATATCTGAAACAGCGCCTTTTAAAGGGACACTGTTAATAACTATGATATTTGCACCCGGGATTGAAATTTTAGTGTCTTTATCAATAACCTGTCCTCTTATAGACTGAGTCAAAGATTGAGAAAAAAATACTCCCGGATATGTTAAAAAAATAATAATGAATAAAAAGTGGAAAGAGTACTTGTTCATTAATTATTGTATTGTATTTTCAAAGTTAATTAAAAATACAATTATGAAATAATAAAATAATATTTTATTGAAACAGTAATTGCACTCGTCTGGAGACGAGCGCTAACCGAGCGCTAACCGAGCGTGAGGTGAACGTTAAATTTTTTCTAGTTGTAATTCAAGAGATTTATCAATACTGATTTTGACTCTACGTTCTTTAAGGATATTTCTAGTAACAGACTTGCTGTCCAAAACCAGCCACAAGTCGCGGGCCAGGGCAGTAGTGCTTACAATATTAGCTGCTTTCCCATTTATGAGGTCGATGCTAAACGCAATATTAGAACTTTGTTTTAATCCAATATTATCAAATTCGTGCTTATACAGTTGAAGCTTTTGGTTTTCAACATCAGTATTTTTAACAAGTACTTGAATAACAGCAGCATATTTTTTCCATAGGTTTAAATATTTGCCATCGTCTTTCATCATCATGGTTATATGTGTTTTAAAGTTGATTTCACCTATAGAATTTCATTTAAATAGCTTACTATCAGTTAGTTTTGAAGAAGCTAATGAACTGCAAATATAACTTCTAATATTTACAATAACTATTTAAATCGTTATTATTTTAATTTATGTTACTTAATATAGAATCTCATTACCTTTGTACAAACTAAAAAACATTATTTTGACTTTTGAAGAATTAAATTTAAATTCTGCTTTATTAATGGCTCTGGCTGATTTGGAGTACGTTTATCCTACACCAATACAGGAAAAGGCATTTTCTGTTGTCATGTCAGGGCGGAATGTTATAGGCATAGCTCAAACCGGAACTGGTAAAACATTTGCCTATTTACTGCCTTTATTAAGGCAGCTTACATTTTCAAAACAAAGAGCGCCACGAATTTTAATAGTTGCCCCTACACGTGAACTTGTTATTCAGATTTTAAATGAAGTTGAGAAGCTTACTAAATACACCAATTTCAGGTCAGCAGCAGTTTATGGTGGCACCAATATCAATACTCAGAAGCAATTGGTTTACGATGGCACTGATATTCTTGTTGCGACGCCCGGTAGACTAATAGACCTTACTTTAACAGGAGTTCTGCAGTTAAAATCTGTACAAAAATTCGTTATTGATGAAGTTGACAAGATGCTTAGCCTTGGCTTTCGTGCTGAACTGAACAATCTTATAGAGCTGTTGCCTGCTAAAAAACAGACCCTTATGTTTTCAGCAACTCTAACAGAAGATGTTGATACCTTAATAGCCAAAATCATAATAAATCCTTTTAAGATTGAAATTGCAGCTCATGGGACCCCCCTGGATAAAATTATTCAAAAGGGTTATCATGTCCCTAATTTCAACACAAAGGTCAATCTTCTTGAAATATTATTAAATGAGAATACAGAGCTTAGCAAGGTTCTGGTTTTTGCAGGCACCAGAAGACTTGCCGACAGGCTTTATGATCAGACAGAGAAGTTATTTCCGGGGCAAGTGGGAGTTATACATTCTTATAAGTCTCACAATAACAGGTTGAAAGCATTAAAGCAATTTGAAGATGGGACACACCGCCTTTTGATTGCAACAGATATTATTGCGAGAGGCATGGATATTACGGATGTTTCGCATGTTATAAATTTTGATATTCCAGAAGTTCCTGGAGATTATCTTCATAGGATTGGACGTACAGGAAGGGCAGACAAGGAAGGTATTGCCCTATCATTCATCAACGATGCAGAAGAGGCTTTTCAGGTTGAAATTGAAACATTGATGGACCAGCAAATTCAGATGGAGTCCTTACCAAAGAACCTTGTTATTTCTAATGTATATAGTGAAGAGGAGAGACCTACCGGAATGGCTGTAAAAAAACTTTTCAGGAAATCGCCTATAAAGGATTCTAAGGGTGCATTTCACGAAAAGAAGGAGAAAAATACTAAGAAAAATCTTGGCAGTGCTTATAAAAGGCATCCTAAGTTTACAAAATCAGGGAAACGTATTAAGAATGTCACTAAAAAGCCTGGTAAAACAAGATTTTAAAGTTTAATTAAATGGCACAAGAGCAACCCAATAATCCTTTGCATGGCATTACATTGAAGATGATGTTGACTGAGTTGGTTGAGCATTATGGATGGGAGGAATTGGGCAATATTACCAAGATTAATTTTTTTAAGTTTAATCCGAAGATAAATCCGGGCCTTACGTTTCTTAGGAAAACGCCTTGGGCAAAGGAAAAGGTGGAGAGCTTTTATTCGTGGTTTATAAGATAGAAGTTGCAGGCCTTTACAGACTCTTCATCTCAACGGCATAGTCGTATTGCAAATCTTCATGGAGTGAAGCCAGTGCTTTGTTGATGCGCTGAATCTGTCGCAGGTAGATGTTGCCAAGCACTGTGTTAGCATGGAGAGGTAATCCTGATTTTTTGAGTTGTTTGCAGAAGAAAATAAGCAATTCCACCTCAGTATGCTTTAATCCTGAATATTTGATGTATTTATTGGTAGTCCGAAGAATTTTTCTTATGGTCTTTTTGGCAAGATATAAAGTGCTTTTATTTACATCATTGAATAGTTCTGTAATCTGGGTTTTGGCTTTTGAGATATAAGAAGTTTCATCATGGGCTTCGAATAAAAGATAAGTGAGGAGCTCCTTGTTTTCTTTCTTATATTTGGCCAGATGCATACAAAGATCCAAAACCTGTGGATGAGAAAGTGTGCTGATTTCAGTTTTAAGTTCTTTGAGAGAAATAGCTTTCATGTAAAGAAATTTTAAACAACTTAAAGTAAAACCAAATATATTGAATACGTTTAATCTGATTATATTAATGACAAAAAACAAGAAATTATATTTAGTTATAAATTTAAAATCTTTTTTAATATCCAATAACCAACACCCAATTATGAATGTTGAAGTGACGATGCTCCACAGCTATTTTGTAGTTCAACGTATGTCTGAAAGATAGGATATTCATTATTTAAATATATATTAATAATTAGCAATTATATTAGCCCTTAACAATTTTCACTCTTCCAATTTCACCTGATGTTAAGCGCACTTTTATACCATGAGGGTGAAAAGGGCTTTTTGTTAAGATGTTTTGAACAGTGCCTTCGGTAATAATTTCTGAAGCCTGATTTTCCTTCTTTACTATGCCAACATCTATACCTATCTTGATATCGCTTCTATTTTGTCCATTCATTTTGTAAACTTATTTAGACAAAGAAACGATTTTTTTATGTATTTTTGCACCGAAAAAAAATAAACTCTCAAGGTTTCTACAAATAAAATAAAGCCGGTACATTTACCAACACATATAAATCAGATGAAGAAAATTTTAGGAATATCAGCTTTTTATCACGACTCAGCTGCTGCATTAACAGTGGGAGGGACTATTATTGCAGCTGCTCAGGAAGAACGCTTTACAAGAGCTAAACATACCCCTGACTTTCCTGTTAATGCCATCAGATATTGCCTTGAAGAAGCAGGTCTTGAATTAGATGAGCTTGATGCTATAGTTTTTTATGACAAACCCCTATTGAAGTTTGAAAGACTTTTAGAAACATATAATGCCTATGCCCCCAAAGGAATCACTTCTTTTCTGAAAGCCATTCCTGTATGGCTTGATGAGAAAGTTTTTTTCAAGAAACTCATATATGACGGCTTAAAAGAAGTTGGGAAACATGACAAGAAAAAGGTTAATTTGCTTTTCACCGAACACCATTTATCTCATGCAGCAAGTGCTTTTTTTGCATCACCTTATAACCATGCAGCCATACTAACTATTGACGGTGTGGGGGAGTGGTGTACCGCTTCAATAGGACTTGGTGATGGTAATAAGATAAGCATTTACAAGGAGATGTTTTTCCCTCATTCTGTGGGCTTACTTTACAGTGCTTTTACATATTTTCTGGGCTTTGTAGTCAATTCCGGAGAGTATAAACTGATGGGATTAGCACCTTATGGAAATCCTGATTCAGCAGAAACTGCTAAGTTTATTGATATTATTAAGACTAAACTGGTTGATATTAAAGAAGATGGTTCTATTTGGTTAGACCAGCAGTACTTTAATTATGCAGAAGGTTTGCGGATGATAAATGAGAAGAAATGGGAACAGCTTTTTGGCTTTCCTGCGAAAGATGCAGATACTGAACTGCAACAGCATCATTGCAACTTAGCTCTGGCCATACAGAAAGTTACTGAAGAAATTTTTATCAAGATGGCTGAAGAAGCCAAACGTTTGACAGGTTCTGAAAATATATGCCTGGCAGGGGGTGTGGCTTTGAATTGTGTTGCTAACGGCAAATTACTTAAAGAAGGTATTTTCAAAAATATATTTATCCAACCTGCTGCCGGTGATGCCGGTGGGGCTTTAGGGGCCGCTCTTGCAACGCATTATATGTATTATGATGAACCAAGAACTGCAGATGAGAAAAACGACAGTATGTTTGGCGCTTATCTGGGACCTGAATATTCTGATAAAGAAGTGGAACTGATGAGCAGGAAGGTAAAAGCTGTTTATCAGAAATATGATAATTTTGATGATCTGACAAAAGATATTGCCACCAGAATAACAGAAGGCTTGGTGGTGGGATGGTTTCAGGGAAGGATGGAGTTTGGGCCACGGGCTTTGGGCAACAGGAGTATTCTGGGAGATGCCAGAAATCCTGATATGCAAAAGAAACTCAATATAAAAATTAAATACAGGGAAGGATTCCGTCCGTTTGCACCTTCTGTTTTAAGTGAAGATGTGCAGGATTATTTCGACCTGAAAACAGATTCACCTTATATGCTTATTGTGGCGCCTGTTGTAGAAAGCAGAAGGAATAAGCTCCCTGATAATTATGCTGAAATGGCTTTGTGGGATAGGCTTTATTATAAACGAAGCGACATTCAGTCAATCACACATCTCGATTTTTCTGCAAGGATTGAAACTGTTCATAGAAATACCAATCCAAGATACTGGGAGATAATAAATGCTTTCAAAAAGCAGACTGGTTACGGACTCGTGGTAAATACAAGTTTCAATGTAAGAGGTGAGCCTATAGTCTGTACGCCTATGGATGCTTACCGGTGTTTTATGAGTACCGAGATGGATTATCTGGTTATCAATAATTATGTGTATTGTAAGACAGAACAACCCGATTGGAAGAATAAAGAAAAGTGGATGGTAAAATTTAAGAAGGACTAAAATGATGAAAACGATAAAGAATATTTTAAAAAATACTTTATTGATTCTTATCAGTACCCTCATTACATTAATTATTCTTGAAGTTTTGGTAAGGATATTTTGTAACCAGGGGCTTTATACTGTTTCACAGTACCCCAAGCAAATGTTCACCTCTGCTTCACCCACTCAATTAACGCCTAATTTTGAAGGTGATTTCCCAAAGTCAGAGATTTCCGGTCATATAAAGATTAATTCTAAAGGCATACGTGATTATGAAAGGCCTTATGAGAAGAAAGGCAAGTTCAGGATTTTAGGGCTGGGCGATTCATTTACTTTTGGTCATGGTGTTGAGTTTAAAGAGATTTTTCTGACACTTCTGGAAGATAAATTACAAAAAGCCAAAGGTGATAAGGTAGAAGTGATAAAAGCCGGAATTCCCGGCATAGGGCCTCAGGAATACCTTTCTGTACTGAAAAATTATGGCGTAAAATATGATCCTGATGTTGTTTTGGTCAACTTCTTTGTAGGTAACGACATTTTTGATATAAAACTACCTTCTGCAGAGGCTTCTAAGAGCGATACTGCAAAAAAGGCTGATACGGTTGTTTTAAATTCTGATGAGATTAATGGCCCTTCAAAAGTAGAAGGGGTCAATCATTTCAAGGATTTCTTAAGGCGTCATGTGCATCTCTATTCTTTTGTTGTTGACAGGATTAAGACTATCCCTGCCATCAGACATATGTTGCAGAAGAATAACATTGCCAATTCAATAATAGGCTCATATATTATTGATATTCTGAAAAAGAATTATTCAGATGATTATGAGAAGAGATGGGCAGAAGCCTTTAATTGCATCAGCAAGATGAAGGAAATATGTCCTAACCTTGTGATTGTGATTTTGCCTACCAGGGAGCAAGTGGTTCCCGAGAGGCTGGAAAAAGCCTTAAAACAGTTAGATTATAAAAAAGTAGATATAGACATTTATAAACCTAATAAAAAACTTAGTGACTATTGCGTTGCAAATAACATTAAATGTATAGACTTGCTTCCTGAATTTGAGAAATCGAAGGACCAGTTATATTTTGAGATAGACCCACATTTTAACCTGAACGGGCACAAGTTGGCAGCTGATATTATTTACAATGCCTTGATAAAAGATAATCTTATAAACTAAAAAAAACTATAGACTATGGATTTTTTAAAAGACCTCTGGCACTTCATGAAAGAACGTAAGAAATTCTGGCTGGCGCCTATAATCATCATTTTGCTATTGTTGGGCTTGTTGCTTATTTTCGGTGGCGGCAGTGCTCTGGCACCATTTATTTACACCATATTTTAATTGTGAAGCATGAAAAATACAAAGACTAACCCTACGAAAACCGTTTTAATCATTACCTTAGGTTTTATCGTTGTTTTCCTTATCTCCAAATGGCATTGGGCAATATACGTATCTCTTGCTGTTGGTTTGGCAGGCGCTATATCTGATTATCTGAGCAAGATGATAGACTTTGTGTGGATGAAGCTGGCCTGGGTTCTTAATAAGATTATCCCAAATATTTTACTGGGCGCTATTTTCTATATTTTCTTAGTGCCTATCGCTACACTCTCGAAGCTTTTCGGCAAGAGCGACCCCCTGAACCTGAAGAATAAAAACTCAAGTACATTCAGAAACAGCAATAAAAATTTCGAGAAGGCTACTTTCGAGAAGATGTGGTAGGGGAGAAGTGAACTAATTAGGGTTTCCTTAGTAACTAATAACAGATTAAAATACAATATGTTATATGTATTAAATGAAATTTATTTTTGAAAGAAATAATATTAATTTTAATGACATATATATATTATCGATTAATATTTTAAATATATACAAATATATTAATAAAACAAGATAAAAATGTTTTCTTTAGAATATCTCGGAGCGTTGCAGCTGAATTTTTCAAATTATTTCTTAATATGAATACCTCCCCTAGTAGATGAGCGGGGAATTTACCCAAAGAGATTAAAAATTAATTTTCACAAGTTTAGTAGTTCGGGTCATTGTTCCAGTAATAATTCCATTCGATATTAAATTGAAGAATAGCGTTTCTTCAATCAATCCTTTGTTTGCAAAATACTGATAGATTGTTGGAGCAGATGTATCTGGTTGTCCGTTGTTTTCAAAGTATACTTTCAGTTTAATGCAATCAAAAACCCCTGCGCTTGTTGTTACTGTTTGATAGCTATCATACTTTCTTGTTTGATAATAACTGCCAGTTGTTCCATATTTAATCGAATGCCAAATATCATTTAATGCTGATGGAAATTTTTTAAAACAATAAAGAAGTATCAGGTATAAAGAGCGTATCAATTCCTTTTAGATATTGAAATTGAAAAGATTCAAAGTCTGGCAAAGTAAAACCTGATGTTGTTTTTAAATAAAACATAGCCCCGGTATTTTCTACGGCAACACCATAAAAGCCATTGGGTTGGTTAGAATAATAAGTGAAAGCAAGGTGTTTTGTTCCATTATAGTTGCTATCAAGTTGAGAAATTTTTGATATATTAATGCCATTAATAATGGTATCTGCTACAACTGTCCAATAACTGTTATAATATTCATTCTGGTAAATTACACCAGCAGAGTTAGCTAAATGTAGTTCCGTATAAAATTTCCATGAGTGCCCTATAGTTAGCGGAAATGAATCCAGTTGAATTGTTTTAGGCGTATTATTTCCACTATTATTGTTATTTTTCATTTTATCTTTTTTGCAAGCGACAAATAAAATAAAGAGAATGACTAAAATGAATATTGTATTTTTCATTACAATATTATTTATATAATTTTTTCAACAACAAATTTAAAAATATTTAAGATTAAATATGAAATATAAGCAAAATATTTCTTATGAAGGAAGAATTGAAAAGTGGTGGTTTGATTAGGCTTCGCTGCCCCTGACCCGTAACGAGTCAAACGCACCAAAGCCAATCTAATAGGGCTGACTTCCCCTTTAGAGGAATGAAGGGTGTGGGCGGGCAAACGATATTACGTAAAAACCCAAAAAGTTATAATTCAGTTTAGGAGACAGAACACAGAAGAAATGAAATATCACCTTTTCTCATTTGTATTTTTATTGTTGCCAGTATTTTTCTATTTCTACTTCCCCATGCTCTTTGTTCTGAAGGATTAAAGAGTCATTGGATAATTTTAAAATGATAAATTCTTTATAACTGAGTGCTTTGGTCAATATATGCAATGTGTCATTAGAAACTAAATATTTATACTTTTCAAAATGCTCGATATAGCTTATAGTATCTCCTTTTATATAAAAGGTAGCATGTTCGTCATATTCCTTTCCAAACCAAGCTCCTTGTAAGTGTATTTTTATACTGTCAACTTTATTTTTCAGTATTTTTTTAGTAGTGACCTGCTTTGCGGTTTGAGGGAAAACAAAAGTTGTAACGGTGAGTACCATAAGTGTGAAGATGATATTTTTCATTGTTAATAATCAAAGCGCTTAATTCCCCAACAACGGCACTTTCTCAACTTGAATAATTTCCTGGCTGTCAACATCGTATACAAAGCTTACCACTGAACAATTAGAGAGTTTCCAGCCTGGGGTAGGAACTAGCTTATAAGATTTTACCAGTGAACTGTCTGGATAAACCTGACCATCAGTAATGTTTTTGCCCCAGGTACCTCCTAAAACTTTTCTAAGGATGTGATTATGCTTATAGTCAGGAATAACACCTGAAGGATAATTAGTGAAATCATTGGTTGCCTGAGGAGCTACTATACTGTCTTCTGTAATAAATACACACAAATTGAATTCACCTTGCATATTTTCTAAGAAGTTAACTTTTGTATGAATGCAGAATGAAGTGTCGGGCGTTTTTAACTGGGTAATAGTCTGCAAGTACATTTTAGCAGGCTGGTTAATAATATTTGAAATGGCAGTATTCCAGTCACCAATATTGATAATAAATGCATTATTGTATTTCTTGCGGTTTATGATGCCCACAGGATTTTCTGTTATACTGAAATTTGAATACAGTTCATCGCCTTCTGGTGTTGTGAAATTTGCAGTAAAATCGCCGCTGCTTTCAGCAGTTGCAAAGTACCCTGCATGGATAGCAACAACCGTAAGCTGGTCACCATAAGTTGTCAGTAAAGTATGGGCCGTTGCTGCACCTGTTGGACAATTAGGACATTCGTGACCAGTATACTCCTCCAGAATAACTTTCCGCTTTGTAATAAATGAAGGAAATGTTGGGACAGGACATTCAGCTGTATCAACATTATTGTTGGGTTTCATATAAGGTCCTTCTATTTTATCGCAGGCTGTAATCATAGTCAGGATAATGCTTAAATAAAGTATAAAAAAAAGAGGCTTGCACATATTATTATTTAATATAAAATTAAAAACTGCTTGTTATTGTAACTAAAACGCCATTTGTAGCAGGCAAATTACGACATACACCACCCACACATACAATACCTTCCCTTTGTTTTCCATAAGTGATAGATATCCTGTTGGCATTTTTCACAAAACCACCGGAAACATTAAAATAGTGAATTCTTTTATCAGGTTTTGTATTACCGAAGTTATACTGGTCTGCAACTGCAAGGAACCATATTGATTTCAGATTGTATTCCATAAGCATCATAGCCCAGTCGCCATTGTCTTTTTTGGTGTTGAGATACTGCAATTCCGTACGCAGTGAGTTATTATCATTGAACTTATAACTTATATCAGCTATTCCTATATTAGCATGCAATGTGCCTTCGCCCACATGATTTTTAATGACATCAATATTATATAACTGGTTCATATACAAAATGCTGCTTTTTACTTTTTTACTAAAACGTCTACTCAGACTTACATTAAAATCCTGAAAGTACATATCTTTTCCTATTTTGAAAAATGATGATTTGTAACCCAGTGTTCCGTTTTGCTGAATGGCAGTCGTATCGTCAATTTTTTCCTTATAAATAGAATTTACTTTAGAAAAATTAATAGTAAATAAAGTACCATATTTACCACCCAATTTAGTATTTTTTTTAAAATTATAAGTTATCTCTCCCTGGGCGCCCATTTCAGCCCCACGAGGGCCGCCACGAGCACCCCGGCCAGCCCCTCCCCCGCGACGATCCCCGACGCGGCGAGGATGCCGGGGTTGCTCTCGTCGGTCGGGGCGGCGCCGGTCCGCCGGGCCACCAGGGCGCGGAGGCACCCCCCGAGGTAGACGGGAGCCATCGACGCCAGCGGCAGGTAGACCCCGATGGAGAACGCGAGCCCCGAGACGCCGCAGAGGCTGGCGGCCAGGGAGATCCCTCCGCCGGAGAGGACGAGGCCCCACGGCAGCTTTCCCGCCAGGACCCCCTCGATGATCGTCTTCATCAGCATCGCCTGGGGGGCGGGCAGCTCCTTCGTCCCGAATCCGTACGCGGAGCCCAGGAGGAGGATCGTCCCGGCGACGGCCCAGCACGCGAAGGAGGCCCCGATCAGCTGGCCGAGCTGCTGCCGCGCCGGCGTCGCCCCGACGAGATAGCCGGTCTTCAGGTCCTGGGAGATGTCCCCTGCCTTGGAGGCGGCGATCGCCACGATCGTCCCGACCGTCAGGACCGCGGCCCGGGCGCCGGGCTGGATCCAGCCGGCCGCCGCGAAGATCGACGCGATCCCCAGGATCGTCACGAGAGCGATCCCGGAGGTCGGCTGCGAGGAGACACCGACGATGCCGACGATCCGCGCCGCCACCGCGACGAACAGGACGCCGAAGACGCCGACTCCGGCCGCGCAGACGAGGCGCGGGACGAGCGGCATGTTCCCGGCGAAGACCCCGGGGACGAGCCCGGCCACGAGAACGACGAGGAGGATCCCCCCGATGACGAACCCCCCGTGCAGGTCCCGGTCGGTCCTCTCGACCTCCAGCCGGGGTCCCTCCTCCTTCCGGGCCATCCCCTTCGCGACGGCGCGGAATGCCGAGACCATCGACGGCAGGTTGTGGAGGACCGTCACGATGCCGCCGGTCGCGACCGCCCCCGCGCCGATGTACCGGACGTACCGGGACCAGATGTCCCCCGCGTCCATCTGCGAGACCAGCTTCACGGTCTCCGGGTAGAGCGGGGCGGAGAGCGACGCCCCGATCCAGGCGATGAGGGGGGTCAGGGCGAAGGCCGAGACGATGGACCCCGCCACGACGACCGCCGACTGCTGGTAGCCCAGGATGAAGCCGACCGCGATGAGGGCCGGCGCGATCTCGATGGCGGCCTCCGCCTTCGGGAGGAACGGGATCTTCGCCCCGATCTCGGACGGGACGAGGAAGAGGAGGGAGACGGCCAGCTTCACCGCGGCGCCCACCGCCATCCCGCGGAAGATCCAGGCGCTCCCGGAGGTCCCTTCCGCCGTCGCGCGCAGCACCTCGGCGCACGCCATCCCCTCGGGGTAGGGCAGGGTGTCCTTCTCGCGGACGATCAGCAGCCGCCGGAGCGGGATCATCGCGGAGACGCCCAGGATCCCGCCGAGGAGGCAGAGGACGGCGACCTGGACGAACGGCGGGACCATTCCCCACAGGAAGAGCGCCGGGATGGTGAAGATCGCTCCCGTCGCCAGCGCCGTCGAGGCCGACCCGATCGTCTGGGAGAGGTTCGCCTCCAGGATCGTCCCCTTCTTCCGGAGGACCCCGAAGACCGCGACCGTCATGACCGCGGCCGGGATCGAGGCCGAGACCGTCATCCCGACGCGGAGACCCAGGTAGGCGTTCGCCGCCCCGAAGACCGCGCCGAGGATGATGCCCGTGACGACCGCTTTCAGCGTGAACTCGGCGAGCTCCCCGTGCTGGCCCTTCGACATCGGCTGTCCTCACCCCCGGAGAGGAGGGCGAGCGTAGCGGGGAAAAACGGT
>Ga0118677_10009445_pt1 | contig 15226 bp, 2 predicted proteins | sample AliMusrvi5mmetaG_FD_86154 | JGI IMG/M metagenome (GOLD analysis project Ga0118677, IMG submission 86154)
ATCAACACCTATACAGAAAGAAGTATGAAAAATTTTTACCCAACAAAATTCGCTCATTTTTTTTCAGAAATTTTATTTTTAGTATTATTTATAATTGTTACAACAAATAGTACATTTTCACAGAACGTTCATGAACCTTTCACCAGCAAAGATAACACTGCCGGAATAGATGCACAGCGTGAAGATGTTTCTAAAGGAGGGACTACACTTCGGGACGTTCCTGAAAGATATAAAGCACATCCTGAATATGGCAAAACCAAATTAGCCAATCCGGATATGCAAAACAGCTATGAGCTGATACAAGAAAGAACAATAGACAGCCGTCTTTTTCAAAACCCTGATGGTTCCTTTACAGCAGTAAAGGCAGGAGAACCCATGCACTACAAAGATGCTGATGGTTGGTGGCGAACAATTGATGTTACTTTTGAACAAGATGCTATAAAACCTCAAGTTTATAATCTTAACAAACAGAGGTTACCCATGTCTTTCGATAGTAAATCAGGTGTTGTAAGCATGAAGCTAGACAGTGTCAACAGCATGAATTATGGTGATGATTTATCATTTATGCAAATTGATAACGGTGGCAATGTCATTTCAAAAAAATCAATAAATAGTTTTGATGCTTCTGTTGACTTAAAAAAAGCAAACGCTAATATCACTAATGTTTTTGATGGGATAAACATGGTTCTAAACTTCAAATCATGGATGTCAAAAACAAATTATATGATTACTTCCCGTTCACTTATAAATAACAATGCTGAATGGGTTGTTTTCAAAGAGAAAGTAAATGTTCCTTCAAACTGGGTGCTTGAGTATGATAAGGAGAATGGCACATTAAAAGATGGTAACTGGCAGGGAGACATATTGGTTAAAAACACCAATGGTGATGTCAAGTCGAAGTTTAAGATGCCTATATATTGCGATTCCGGTCACGACAGAAATATTAACAACATAACAGGTACGTATAAAATCGAAAAAATTGATAATTCAACTTATTATTTGTGTTTAATGGTTCCTGCCTCATGGTTGCTAGCTCCAGAAAGAGTTTTTCCTGTTACTTTGGATCCCATGGTACCAAATGATGACCCTACTGTTATAGCTTCTTGTTTATTCCCCTCTTACCAATTAAGCAATTTAAGTGTAGGCGTTGGAGTAGGAAATACAATAACCAACACCTATCTTTTATGGGAATTTACTGCGGTTAATTATGGGATTGCATGGATGGAAGACCAACGTTCTTATGTAACAGGTTCAAATGGTTCAACATCTGTTTATTATGGAGCTGGTCAAACTTTTGGAACAGAAACTTACTCTCTAAATTCTACAATTGGAAACGGTGCTGCTACGGGTACTGCCACTTACCAATTTTATGACGCAAGGGTATGGGGGGGAAGTGCCTGCGACGTTACATATAATTATATTAACAGGAGAGATATAGAAGTTACCTTTTTTTCAGGGGGTTGTAACAACTTTAATAATTTCCACAGCAATGTAAACGGTACAGGCTTTGCCCCTTGCGGCTCTTATGCAGTAACAACCACAATAGGACCCGGACAACACCAGAACCTTTATTGTTGTTTAGGGTCTTCTTATACCATCAATACTTGCGGCACATACAATACGCCCAGCTTCGACACCCAGATAAGTGGCTATCAAGGTGGGTCTGCAGTACTTTTTTATAATGATGATAATGGCGCAACATGTACTGGTAATGGTTTTCCTACAGGCAACTCTTATGATTCATGGGTTGACTGGACATCATCAGTTAACGGATGGATACAAATTCAGGTAACAAAATATACTTGTCTGGCCTGGGCTGCCGGAAGTACATCAGCTATATTAAGAGTTAAGGAAAACCCACCTCCAACACCTGCTGCCCCAACATTAACACCAGCAGGCGGCACTTATTGTACGGGATCATATGTTTTAATAAACGCAGTGGGTTCGCCACCAACAGGAATAAGCTGGTATTGGCAAACTTCTCCAACTGGTACCAGTACAGCCAATGGAGGCATTAATTATGCTGTAAGTACAAGCGGCACTTATTATTTACGTCCACAGTCATGTAGCGGATGTTGGGGAACAGCCTCTGCAGGTATTACAGTAACATTTTACCCGGGCATTTCAAACAATACGATATCTACAAACCAAACCATTTGCGCCGGGACAGCCCCATCAACCATTGTTGGGTCTGCTCCCAGCGGCGGACTGGGAGCCGGGACTTATAATTATGGGTGGGAACAAAGTACCGACGGGGGTTTAACATGGGGGAACTGCCCTGCGCCTAATCAGGGAATAAATTACTCTCCTACGGCACTTTTCACCACAACAAGGTATAGACGATGGATTAATTCCGGCCCTTGCCCTTATCTTGTTTCTAATGATGTTATTATTACTGTTCAACCGGGAATTGACCCTGGTATTATAGCAAACGACCAGAGTATTTGCTACAATACAATACCTTCAGGTTTAAATGGCTCTCCTCCAAGCGGTGGAACAGGCTTATACACTTACCAATGGCAACAGCAACCCGGATGCTCAGGAGCTTTTAGTGATATTGCAGGTGCAAATTCTTTTAACTATAACTTCCCTGGTAATCTTATTCAAACTACATGCTATATCAGACGGGTTTCATCAGGTGTTTGTCCTGATGTATACTCAAATATTGTTACTGTAACAGTTTATGCTGATTTGTATTCTGGGTCTGTAGATGCCAACCAGGCAATATGCTTTAATTCAATACCTGTTGGCTTTAATCAAACCTCAGCAGCGTCGGGAGGAACAGGTAGTTATGCTTACCAATGGCAAATACAGGTTGGATGTTCAGGAGGATGGTCTGATTTACCTTTAGGTACTGGAGCTTCTTACAGTTATCCCAGTAATTTGCTTCAGACATGTTGCTTCCGAAGAAGAGTTATCTCCGGAATTTGCAATCCTGTTTATACAAATACCATTACAGTTACTGTCTATGATGACGTAACACCCGGAACTGTAGCTGCCAGTCAATCAATATGCTACAATACCAGCCCTGCTACTTTTACAAATGTAGCCCTTCCCTCTGGTGGTGTAGGTGTATACGACTATCAATGGCAACAACAGACTAACTGTTTCGGTGCCTGGTCTGATATTACAGGAGCAACGAGTTCAACCTTAAGCTACCCTTCCAATCTTATTCAAACTACATGTTTCAGGAGAAGGGTTATCAATATGTGTAATACAGTTTATTCTAATATTCTGACAGTAACAATTTATCCTAATTTAACCCCCGGTTCTGTAGGTGACAACCAATTTATTTGTTACAATACAGCGCCTAATCCTTTCAATAATATACAGCTACCAACCGGCGGTACAGGGCCTTTCTCTTACCAGTGGCAAGAACAACCAGGTTGCATAAATGCATGGAGTGACATTGGGGGTGCAACAGCTTCAACCTATAACTATTCAAGTAACTTAATACAAACAACTTGTTTCAGAAGAGTTGTCATTAATGCTTGCGGCTCTGTAAGCTCCAGTCCTATTACAGTTACTGTTTACGGCAACCTGACACCAGGTTCTATTGCGTCTAATCAAAGTATTTGTTATAATTTTATTCCGGCTACATTTACCAACAGTTCATCCCCAACAGGAGGTGCAGGGAATTATTCTTATCAGTGGCAGATTCAGCCTGGATGTGTCGGCCCATGGGCAAATATTCCTTTTGCAAATAGCAACATATACTCACAGCCCACCCCCCTAATACAAAATACTTGTTACAGAAGGCAGGTTACTGATTTATGTGGAGGACCTCTTAATTCAAATATAGTCTCTGTTACAGTTTACCCTCTTACAAGCGTTAGTTTTACAGGTTTAGCAGGGCCTTATTGTATAGATCAATCAACACCTGTAACACTTATAGGGAATCCTCCGGGAGGTATTTTTACAGGTAACGGAATTCAAGGCAGTACATTTGTTCCTTATTTTGCAGCAGTAGGTAACAATGTTATTACTTATACTTTTACTGATGGTAATGGTTGCGTCAACAGTCAATCTCAAACAGTAATAGTAACAGGGCTGCCTGTAGTCAGTTTTACTGGATTAGCAGGTCCTTATTGTGTAAACAGCAGTACACCGGTACCTCTTACTGGATTTCCTCCTAATGGCATTTTTAGTGGCCCCGGCATTAGTGGTAATAATTTTATTCCTTCAATGGCAGGAAGTGGCTATTTCCAGATTACATATACTTACCATGATGCTAACGGATGTACTAATTCTAACACTCAATCAGTACTTGTTTCTGATTTGCCTTTAATAACATTTAACGGTTTAGCTTCAAGTTATTGTATTAATAGTCCAGGTGTAATATTAGTCGGGTTTCCGGCTGGTGGTGTATTCTCCGGTCCTGGTATTACAGGAAGTTTATTTACCCCTTCTGCAGCCGGTACAGGAGGAAAAACTATAATCTATACTTATACTAATGGTTTTGGATGTACGAATACAACTTCACAAAATACGACAGTAAATCCTTTGCCTGTTGTCAGTTTCAGCGGCTTACTAACGAATTACTGCTTTAACAATCCTCCTGCCGTCCTTACAGGCACCCCTGCAGGGGGGACATTTTCCGGGACAGGTATCAGTGGTAATTCATTTTATCCTTCAATATCAGGTATTGGCACTTTCAATATTACCTACACTTATATCAATGGTAATAATTGTACAAATTCCCAGACTAAACCTGTTACTGTTACTTCAATCCCTGTCATTACATCACCTGATACTATTGCAACATGCTCAGGACAAAATGTAAATTATACTATTATTTCTTCATTGCCAGGTTCTTCATTTACCTGGACAGCATCGCTTATCATTGGCTCTGCAACAGGATATTCTTCAGGCTCTGGAAATGTAATCAATAATATACTCATTAACAACACATTATCCGCTGCACTTGTCAAATATGTTATCACGCCTACGGCTCCCGGAGCACCACCTTGTACAGGAGCTCCTTTTACGCTTATTGTAAACGTAAGGCCATATCCGACACTTTTTGCCGGTAACAATGCAACAACATGTTCAAATGTTCCTTATACTGTTTCTGATGCCACTACAGATCCGTCAAACACCATTAACTGGACAACAAGCGGTTTGGGTACTTTTATCGACGCTTCACTGATGCATCCTACATATACGCCAAGCACCTCAGAATCAGGAAATATAGATTTGATAATGACAGTAACAAACCCATTAGGCTGTCCGAAATCTGACACGGTAACACTAACAATAAACTATGCTCCTATAGCCAATGCAGGCAGTGACCAGACAATCAGTTGCGGAGGCTCAGGTACTGCTATTGGAAGCCCTGCACAACCAAATTATATTTACAACTGGTCTCCAACTATCGGGTTGAATAATCCTAATATAGCTGACCCACTTGCTAATCCAATGGCTAATACAACCTATGGTTTAACGGTTACTAACACCAATAATGGTTGTTTTGACACCGATGATGTTGTTATTACTGTAAGTGGTGCGCCAGTGGCTAATGCTGGACCTGATCAAAGTATTAACTGCGGCGGAGCAGGTGTTGTTATTGGCTCTGCAGCTATTGGAGGAATGGGATACAACTGGTCCCCGGTAAATGGTTTAAGCAATCCGAACATTGCTCAACCCACTGCTACGCCGCTTTCCAATACAACTTATACATTAACTATAACTGATCTAGCTACGGGCTGCTATGCTACCGATAACATTACAATTACAGTTATTGGTGCACCCACAGCAAATGCTGGACCTGACCAATCAGTCAACTGTGGTGGAAATATCGGTGTTGTTATAGGTTCATCTGCTATAAGCGGCATGTCTTATAACTGGCTGCCTACGGCAGGACTAAGTAATCCTAACGTGGCTCAACCAACTGCTAATCCATTATCAAATACTACTTATGTTCTTACTGTTACTGACATGGCAACAGGTTGTTATGCCACTGATAATATGGTGTTAACAGTTATTGGTGCTCCTATTGCTGATGCCGGTCTCGACCAGTCTATCAGCTGCGGTGGCTCTATAGGTATACCTATAGGAACTCCCGGTATCAGCGGATTATCATATAACTGGCTCCCGTCAACAGGTTTAAATGATCCTAATATAGCACAACCTAATGCCAATCCATTGTCAAATACAACCTACCATCTTATTGTAACTGATTTGATTACAGGTTGTTATGCAACTGATGAAATGACAATAACTGTGGTTGGAGCACCAATTGCAAACGCAGGTATTGACCAATCTATAAACTGTGGCGGTACAGGCACTACAATAGGCAGTTCGTCTGTCGGGGGTATGGCATACAGCTGGAGCCCTTCAAATTCACTTTCAAATGCAAATATTGCTCAACCAACAGCCACTCCATTGGGAAACACCACATATACCGTTACCGTAACCGACTTATCATCAGGCTGTTATGCAACAGACAATGTCACTATTACTGTTATTGGCGCACCGGTAGCTGCTGCAGGACTAGATCAATCGATAAATTGCGGAGGTGCGGGTACTATTATTGGTTCTCCTTTTATTTCAGGAATGGCTTATACATGGATACCTTCTACAGGACTTAACAATCCAAACATAGCACAACCAACTGCCACGCCATTAACACCTACAAATTACACACTTATTGTTACTGATATGGCTACAGGATGTTATGCCACAGATAATATTTCTATCTCTGTAATTGGAGCTCCATTAGCCAATGCAGGACCTAACCAGACAATAGGTTGTGGTGGGCCGGGAGCTGTAATAGGCACAACATCTGTACCCGGAATGCATTATACATGGTCTCCTACTTATGCTCTTAGTGGTAATAGTATAGCACAACCTACAGCAACGCCTTTAGGAAATACAACTTATTATTTAACGGTTACAAACACATCAACCGGATGTTATGGTGTTGACTCTGTTACAATTACTGTTTCGGGTGCTCCTGTTGCAAACGCTGGTGTAGACCAAACCATCAATTGCGGAGGAGCTGGTGTTACAATAGGGAGCACTTCTGTTTCCGGAATGGCCTATAACTGGATACCTTCTTATGCACTTGTTCCTACAAATATTGCTCAACCAACAGCAACTCCATTAGGTAATACCAGTTACTATCTAAATGTTACTGATATGGCTACAGGGTGCTTTGGTACTGATATGGTTACTATAAATGTTTTAGGAACTCCTCCTGTTAATGCAGGGCTTAATCAAGCAATCGCTTGTGGAGGTCCAGGTGTAGTAATAGGAACTAATGGAATAGGAGGCGTTGGTTACACATGGACTCCGGTAACTGGATTGAGCAGCTCAATCATTGATAAACCTTTTGCTTTACCTTATGTAACAACAAACTATGTAGTTACAGCAACCGATATGAATACTGGTTGTTTTGCAACTGACAATGTACTCATTACTGTTGTAGGTGTGCCTTCTGTATATGCCGGTAGTGACACTTCAGTTTGTGCAAACACTATCTATACCATTACTGATGCAACCAGTTCAAATTCTTTTGTTCACTGGACACACTCAGGTGTTGGCAACCTGGCAAACAACACAACACTTTCACCGACATATCACCCGTTGCCTAATGAATTTGGGACAGTTACCCTTACCTTAACAGCCGTATGTAATACTGATACTGCCACTGACAATATGTTGCTGACAGTATTTCCGTATCCTATTGCTACATTCTCTGAATTAGATTCAGCCTACTGTATTGATAATCCTGGTAGTTTACTTATAGGTTACCCGGCAGGAGGAACGTTTTCAGGAGCTGGTATAAGTGGGGATTATTTCACGCCAGCTTCCGCAGGCGTTGGTATTCATTCGATAGACTATATTTATACAGATGTTAACGGATGTACTAAAGATACTACAAAACCAACAATTGTTAACCCACTTCCGGTTGTTTCCTTCACAGGACTTAACGCTAATTATTGTCCTTATGATGCAGGTTATTTAACTGGCACACCTCCAGGGGGTATTTTCTCAGGACCTGGAGTAGTTGGTAGCCTTTTCTATGCCAGTGTCTCTGGCGTTGGCACATTTACAGTAACTTATACTTTTGAAGATTCTAATGGCTGCATCAGCTCTCAGTCGCAACAAACCACTGTAACAGCTTTAGCAGCAGTTAATTTCTTTGGCCTGGCTCCTGAATATTGTGCTTATGATCCTGTTGTTACTCTGGTTGGCCTACCAGTCGGCGGTACCTTTAGCGGTCCTGGTATCAATGGTAATGATTTCGACCCGTCAGCAGCCGGTGTAGGCACTCATACAATAAATTATTCATACTCTGATGCTTATAGTTGTGTTAATGATATTTCTAAAACCGTTATAGTTCATGAAATCCCTCTTGTAAGTATAAGCAATTTAAACAGCAGTTACTGTATTAATTCATCTCCACAACTTTTAGCAGGATATCCTGTGGGTGGAACATTCTCTGGCCCTGGCATCACAGGTAGTACTTTTAATCCTTCTCAGGCAGGTGCAGGAAACCATGTAATTACATACACTTTTATGGATGTTCATACATGTGTAGGATCTATAAGTCTTAGTGTTGTTGTTTTTGGCTTAACACCTACTTCTTTTACCGGATTAAATCCCTCGTATTGTATAAACGATATGCCAGTTCCATTAATTGGAAATCCAGCAGGAGGAACATTCTCCGGCACGGGAATAGTAAACGATTTCTTCTACCCTTCTATTTCAGGAGCAGGGACTTATAACATTACTTATACAAAAACCGATATTAACGGATGTACAAACTCATCAACTCAATCAGTTATAGTACACCCGCTGACCCCCGTTAGTTTCACTGGTCTACCGGCACAATACTGCCTTAATGGCACACCTATAAGTTTAGTAGGCAACCCTACAGGAGGCACTTTTAGCGGCGCAGGAATAACAGGCAGCACGTTTAATCCTACTACTGCAGGTGTCGGCAATCACATTATAACTTTTTCTTACACTGATGGCTTTAATTGTACTAATCAAATAACACACACTGTAAATGTATTGCCCCTTCCTGTAGTTAATTTTATCGGTTTAAGCCCTGAGTACTGTATTGATGCTCCTAATGACACCCTAATAGGATTCCCTACAGGGGGTACTTTCTCAGGTGCTGGAATAACCGGAAACATTTTTGATGCTTCTGCCGCCGGTGCGGGATCTCACGTTATAACATATTCATTTACAGATGGTAATGCTTGTACTAATACATTCACACGTACTGTTATTGTTCATGATTTACCTGTTGTCAGCCAGACACCTTTTGCTGATGTTTGCCCTAATTATCCTCAATTTACGCTTACCGGTGGCAGTCCATCAGGTGGCACTTATTCAGGAGCCGGTGTCAGCAATAATATTTTCAACCCATCTGTTGCTGGTGCAGGCGTTCATCCAATAACGTACGCTTATATGGATACTAATTCATGCGTTAATACTGCAACTCAACCACTCACTGTTAATTCATTACCTGTACTTACAATTACTGGCTTAAGCTCAGAATATTGTTTGAATGCACCTTCTGATGTTTTAACAGGAACACCAAACAACGGGTACTTTATAGGTGCAGGTATAAGTGGAAATGTATTTAACCCTTCAGTTGCAAACGTAGGCATACATGATATAGGATACGTGTTTACTGATGGCCTAAACTGTACAGATACATTAATTCAGACTATTGAAGTTCTGGCTTTGCCGCATATTGCAATCTCAGGAATAGACACAGCATACTGCATTAATGAACCTGTAGTTTACATTGGTGGATTCCCTGTTGGAGGCACTTTCTCAGGCGCTGGCATTTCAGGCAATACATTTACACCATCAGTTGCAGGCGTTGGGTTTCATAATATTTTATATGCCTATACAGACACCTCGACAACTTGTACAGATACAATTATTTTTATCGTAAATGTACATGGCTTGCCTAACCTTACTTTAACTCCTTTCAGTAATGTATGTTTGTACGACACTCCATTTACGCTTATCAATGGAAGTCCGGTTGGGGGATCTTATTCAGGTGCTGGCGTTACTGGCGGGATTATTTTTAACCCGTTCTTTGCAGGCAGTGGCACTCATCTGATTACATATTCATATAAAGATAGTATCGGTTGTATAAACACAATTTCAGACAGCATTAAAGTTAACACCAATCCAACAGTAAACTTCGATCTCGGCTTTACAGAAATATGTTCTAATGATTATCCCGTTCTCTTAAGTGGTGGTACGCCTTTAGGGGGAACCTATTCTGGTCCAGGGGTTAATGATAGTTTATTTACACCATCTTTGGCTGGTGCAGGCATTAAATTTATTTATTACACTTATAAAGACTCTAACAATTGTGCAACAACAGATTCTTCATATATTAAAATTCATCAGGCTCCTGTTGCTGATGCAGGAAAAAACCTGAAAATATGTGCAGGAACTTCAACGAACCTTGTAGTTTCCGGAGGTGATTTCTACTTGTGGAATACTAACGAAACAACTTCTGAAATTATGGTAGCTCCTCTAGACACTACTGTTTATACTGTTATTGCTTACAATTACAACAGTAATAACAGCTTTATCTGTACGGATACTGACAGTGTATTTGTGTACGTAATTCCGCTTCCTGAAGTTGTGTTAACATCTAACGCCAGTAATAATGTTTCGAGCTATGGACAAGAGGTAACATTTACAGCAAATCCCTCATCATATGACCTTTATGAGTTTTACGTTAATGACATTCTTGTGCAATCAGAATTAATAAACGTATATATTACCAGTAAGCTCGAAAATGATAATATAATAACTGTTATAGCAAAAGACAGCCTGTGTATAAGCAATCCTGATTCTATGCTATTCAGGGTTAAACCTATTTCAAATGCCTTTACTCCCAATCATGACGGCAAGAACGACCTGTTTATGAAAGGCTATGATTTAAAAATCTTTAACAGATGGGGACAGCTTTTGTATGAAGGAATAACTGGGTGGGATGGCACTTTAAATGGAGATCCTTTACCTGGAGGCACCTATTTTTATGTAACTACAATTTATACTGATGACCGACAGGAAGTTGTATCTGTAATAAAAGGCTCAGTATTACTTATCAGAGATGAATAAATTTAATCACTTATCATTAAGTATAATGAGAAATAAAAATATATTATTAACATTTTTAATTTTCTTCTTTTATCAGCTTGTCTTTTCCCAGGCCATAACCACCTTGGATAAAGCGGATGTTGAATTTGGCGGGAAGAATTTCTACAAGGCATCTGACTTGTACAAAAAAGCCTTGAAAAATTCATCTAAAGATGAAATAAAAAGGATATATTTTCAGCTGGGAGAATGTTACCGTCAGGTAAACAATTACGGTCAGGCGCGCCAGTGGTATTCCAAGGCTGTTGATGAAGGGTATAATAACCCTGTTATTTATTTTCATATAGGAAATTTATTACTCATAGGAGGCGATTATCATAGTGCCAAGAATTATTTTGAGAAGTATCTTCAGTCGGACCCTGAAAATGTATTGGCAAAGAGTAAGCTGGAGTCGTGTAATTTCGGTATATCTCTCGAAAAAGACAAGCCTTTTTATGAAATAAAGGACTGCAAGGAACTGAATTCAGAAAACAGTGATTATTCGGTAACGTACATTAATGATAATAAGATAGTTATATCATCGATGCGCATGGAGAGTGGTGGTGGGAGGATAGACCCCCGTACCATGCAGGGTTTTTCAGACTTCTACGAGTCTACCAACGATGCCGGAAAGGGATGGGGTAAGCCCACACCTCTGAAAGGAGAGATAAACACCAGCTTCAACGAAGGCACTATGGCCTACAACGCACAAACCAAGACAGCGTATTTTATGCTTTGCAGCAGTCCCAGTGGCAAATTAGACAACTGCAATATATATACATCACAACTGGATGAAGCTTCAAACAAATGGTCTAAAAGCCATATCTTCGATTTTTCAAAAGACAATGTTAATCTGGGACATCCTGCTCTATCTGCCGATGGCAAAACAATGTATTTCGTTGCTGATATGCCGGGCGGTTTAGGAGGTACTGATATCTGGATGTTGAAATACGATGGCTTTGGTTGGGGTAATCCCATCAACCTGGGACCTAACGTCAATACCAATGGCAATGAAATGTTTCCTTTTATTCTGGACAATACCCTGTACTTTTCTTCAGATGGCCTTGTAGGCCTTGGAGGCCTTGATATCTTCTCATCGGAATACAAAAACGGACAGTTCCAGAAAGCACATAATCTGAAACCTCCTTTTAATTCGAGTGCTGATGATTTCGGACTTGTTTATAAAAACAAACAGAAAAAAGAAGGATTCTTTTGCAGCAATCGTCCCGGTGGCGTAGGTGATGATGACATCTATTCTTTTAGTTTAATTCCTGTTATCATAACATTATCTGATAAAGTTGTGGACAGCGAGACACAAAAACCGCTGAAGGATGTAATGGTTTATCTGCAAGGCGATGACGGCTCACTTGATTCTACTTTAACAGATAAAAACGGCGTTTATAAATTTACAAAACTTAATGCTAACACCGTTTACAAATTGTATGCGCAGAAGAGTGGTTATCTGGGCGATTCCAAATTTAAGGCTGTGGGAGATGAAAAGTTCAGCATTGACCTGGCCTTAGGGGAGAACTTCTCGTTGATTAAAATAACCAAGAAAGAAATTGAGATAAAGAATATCTATTACGATTATGCCAAGTGGGATTTGAGGGAAGAGTCAAAAGGGGAGCTTCAGAAGCTTTTGAAGATACTTAATGAAAACCCTGTGATAAAAATCATGATTAACTCACATACCGATGTCAGAGGTGCAGCCACTTACAATCAGGAGTTATCAGAAAAAAGAGCCAAGTCGGTTGTAGATTTTCTGGTGGCTAATGGCATTAGCATATCCCGTCTGAGTTTTAAAGGATGGGGCGCCGAACATCTGCTGGTACAAAACGCGGTGACAGAAGAAGAACATCAGGCCAACAGAAGAACAACATTCAACATAGTGAATGTTGATGAAATAAGCTCTAAATATGTTGTTAAGACACTGGAACCTGCCGATTTCAAGAATATTAAAAAGGAAACAACAAGTAAGGAGACAACAAGCAAAGAAACAACAAATAAGGAAACGACAAATAAGGAAACAAAAACCAATAAAGAAAACATAACGCCAGAAGTTATCAACACCACTATTAATGCTTTCTTTGAAGGTGAAACAACAAAGACTACTGAAGATATTTTAGAAATGATTAATAAACTATTTGAATAATTTTGTATTTTTAACGCTTTAAAACATATCCAATGAAAAGAAAATTTTTATTAACTGCTTTATTTTTTGTTATTATTACAAAAACTATTTTTTCTCAGGGCGTAGATATTAAAGTGAATTGCCCTTCTAATGTGCAACAAGGACAAGAGTTTGAAATAAAAATAACCATTACAAAAGGTGATATATCTGGTTTTGCCCGTCTGCAACTCGATTTTCCTGAAGGTTTTAATGTGAAAACCTCACAGGCACTGGGTTCTACATTTTCTTTCAAGGAAAATAAAGCCCGATTTCTTTGGATGTCTTTACCAGGAGATAATGTGTTAACAGTCAATTGTATGGTAACTGCTGCTGCTCCTTTAACCGGAAAGCAGGAGTTTGAAGGCGCATTTTCTTGTGTAATTAATAATGAAACACAGAAAACACCTATTGCCAAACAGAGTTTAACTATTGATGGAGCTGCTGGGTTGGTCGCTCAAAAAGAAACAAAAACTGAAAATACTGAGGCTGTTAATAAAACTGGTGATAAATCAACCGAAGATGCTGAAAAACTAGAATCTGAAAGAAAAGCAAGAGAAGTCGCTATTGCAAAAGCCGATAAAGAAAAGAAAGAAAGAGATGAACAAGAAAAACGTCTGAAAGAAGAAGCCGCTCAGAAAGCAAGAGAAGACGCTCTGGCGCAGGAAGAAGCTGAAAAAAATGCAAACAAAAACAAAGAGGTTAAAAATGTTGATAATAACAATAAAGACAATGAAAAAATTGAACAGGAAAAGAAAGCTAAAGAAGAAGCAGATGCTATTGCCGAGGAACAAAGACTAGCCAAACAAAAAGAAGCTGAAAAAATTGAACAGGAAAAAAAGACCAAAGAAAGTAATAATACCGTTTCAGATGAAGATAAAGCAGCTAAGCAAAAAGAAGTCGAAAAGATAGAGCAAGAAAGAAAAGCTAAGGAAGACGCTATTGCAGCAGCTGAAAAAGAAAAAAAGGCCAGAGATGCAGAAGAAGCCAGACTGGCTCAAATTCAAAAAGAAGAAGGGGTAAAAACTGAAGAATCATCAAATAAAGTAGTTGATAACAAAGTAACAGATAATAAAGTTTCTGATAATAACGTGGCTGATAACAAAGATAACGCTGAAAAGTTAGAAATGGAAAAGAAAGCCAAAGAAGAGGCCAAAGCTAAATTTGAAGCTGAAAGAGCTGCCAAAGAAGAGGCTGATAGAATAGAAAGAGAGAAATATGCTAAAGAAATGGCTCTTAAAGCTAAGGAAACAGAAAATAAAAAAGCAGAAAATAAAACAGAGATAGCTAAAAATAACACTGAGAAAAAAACTGAAATTAAAACAGAAAACAAAGCAGTTAATTCTAATATAAATAAGGCATCTGTAAACGGTAAAGTAGATTTCAGAGTTCAGGTAGGTGCATCAAGGAAAGTAGCCGACCACGGAGATTACACTAAACTGAACAAAGGAATGTCTGATTTTAAAGTGGTTCAGAACGATGGCGCTGATGGTTGGTACAGATATACTATAGGTTCTTTTAATGATGTAAATGGTGCTCAGAATTTGTTACCCAAAGTTAAACAATTGGGGTACAATGGCTTTGTTGTGGCTTTTAAAGATGGTAAAAGAATTACTATTCAGGAAGCTAAAAAAATGATAGGTCAATAATTTTTTAATAATATACTGATGAAAAAACTTTTAATCCTATTCTCCGTATTAATCTTAAGCTCATATTGCTTTTCACAGAACGATATCCTGTTCAGTCATTACATGTTCAATGAGCTTACCTTTAATCCTGCTGTAGCCGGAAGCTCCCCAACGCTTGATGTCTCGCTGCTGGCTCGTCAGCAATGGATAGGATTTGATGAAGCCCCTTCTTCTCAGGTGCTTAACGCCAACACCTTTTTAAAAGATATCGGAGGCATAGGTATGACCATCATTAACGATAAATTAG
>Ga0118677_10009450_pt1 | contig 15220 bp, 11 predicted proteins | sample AliMusrvi5mmetaG_FD_86154 | JGI IMG/M metagenome (GOLD analysis project Ga0118677, IMG submission 86154)
TCACCAGCGACAATGAGAACCCGTATGGCATTCTCTTTGAAGGAAGCGAGGGTTCGGTCTTCGTCAGCCGCGGAGGACTCCGTACAAAACCCGACAAGCTGGTCAACGTACATCTGAAGTCCGGTGACCTTCGGCTTTACGACAGCCGAAACCATCACGAGAACTTCCTCGATTGCGTGAAGACCCGCCGTGATCCGGTCTGCACAATCGAAGCGGGCCACCACGCCAATGTGATCTGCAACTTGAGCGACATCGCCACACGTCTTGGGCGGAAACTCCGCTGGGATCCGGCCAAGGAAACATTCCCGAATGATGACGAGGCAAACCGGATGCTAACTCGCGCCATGCGTTCACCGTGGCAGATTTAAGACTCATGAAAATACACATATTAGTTTGTTTATTGATGACACTCCCGCATCCTCGGGCGCTCAAGGCTGTTGAGGTTCCTGCCGGCGATCTGGTGAAAATCCAGCAGGCAGCTCCGGGCGAAGCACCCGTCAAGGTCGCCCGGCCCCGCAGACTTCTCGTTTTCACCCTGGCCAAAGGCTACCAGCATGAAGCGACACCCTGGGGAGTAGCCGCGTTGCGCATTATTGGCGAGAAAACCGGAGCCTTTACTGCAAGCGCCAGCGAGGATCCGAAAGTCTTTGAGAGGGATTCCCTGACAAACTACGACGCAGTCTGCTTTCTAAATACCTGCGGCACGCCTTTCACCGATGCAGTCTTGAAGCAAAATCTGATGGATTTCGTGAAAAGCGGCAAAGGTTATGTCGGCATCCACTGTTCGGCGCACACCTTCCTGGACTGGCCGGAGTTTGGCCAGCTTCAGGGGGCTTACTCCGTCGACCACCCCTGGCATGAGAAGATAACGGTTGCCATCGAAGAGCCGGAGCATCCGCTCATGAAGTGTTTCGGCGGCAAGTCGTTTGTGGTGGCAGACGAGATATATCAGTTTGATCAGGTGTATTCGCGCCAAAAACTGCGCGTGTTGGCCAGCCTTGATACCAATCGTTCGGCAAAGAAAGGCAAACGCACCGATGGTGACTTCGGCCTCGTCTGGATACAACTTTTCGGGCAGGGACGCGCCTTCTACAGCGCCTTTGGCCACGACAAGGAAATTTTCTGGGAGCCCACGATCCTGCGGCATTATCTGGCCGGCATTCAATTCGCGTGCGGCGACCTGGCCGCGGATGCAACGCCCAAACCACAGTAGAATCGACATGAATAGGGTGAATAGGATCCTCGCATTTCAACAATTGCTATGCGGAATCCGTTCTAGGGCTTCAATATTTGGCAATTGACGGGCATTCATTTGGTGGGCAATGGACATTCATGGCGGGGCAATTGAGGTGTTGCGGGCCGAATTGAAGTGGTATGGAAATGCCTGACTGACCTCGCCAAAGACATGGATAATTTCCCATCGGCGAACAAAACAGAAAGAAATCCCGCTGGATTGCGGTAATTCGATTCTCTGCCTTGCAATCCCGCCGGTCGCGGTGAATCCTCAGGTTTGCAACCCATGGGATCTGGAAAATGACGATCATGGAAATCGTGCCGCCCAAGCCAAACCAGGAATAACCACACAACACCAAATGATACATCCAATGAACAAACATCTGACAATCACCACCCTCTCTGTTTTGGCGCTTCTGCAAACCGCCTCCGCCCAATACCAGGGTTGGCGGCAGGCCGGTTCGTTCCATGTTCTAACAACACCGGAGGGCGCTGACCTGCCGGCCACGGCCACGGAGGAAGGTTTCCCGTTGCTGTTGCGGTTTGATAAGGAGACCTTCGATTTCAAGCAGGCGCAACCTAACGGCGGGGATTTGCGGTTTGCTGCGGGTGGAAAACCGCTGGCCTATCAGATCGAAACCTGGGATGCCACGGGCGCAACGGCCGTCATCTGGGTGCGGATTCCCACCATCAAGGGCAACGCGCACCAGAAGATCGACATGTTCTGGGGCAAGACCGATGCGAAAAGCGAATCGAACGGCAAGGCGGTGTTCAATGATTCCAATGGTTACCTCGCCGTTTTCCATTTGGAAGATCCGGCAAAGGACGAAACAGGCACTCTCCAAGGCAAGGACCAGGGTTCCACACCGGCAGGCGGGGTGATTGGCCAGGGCCGGCACTTTGAACCCGGCAAGGGGATCCATTGCGGGGACGACATCACCACCTTTCCAACAGGTTCCAACCCACATTCCACCGAACTCTGGTTCAAGGCCGAGAAATCGGGTGATCGAATCGTGTGTTGGGGCAATGGCGATCCCAAAGCCGTGGTGCAGATGATCCTGGGCAAGCCACCGCACATGTCGATGGATTGTTATGGATCGGGCGCGGCCATCTCAGCCCCCAGCACGATCCCCTTGAACGAATGGGTGCATGTCATCCACACCTGCAAAAAAGGTGACTCCCGGCTGTACGTGAACGGACACCTGGACGGCGCTTCGACGAACGAAGGCAATCCGTTGGATATCAAGAGTCCCGCCAAAATGTGGATGGGCGGATGGGGCGGCTATGTGTTCAAAGGAGACATGGACGAGGTGCGCATCTCGAAAGTGGCGCGCTCCGCCGATTGGGTGAAACTCCAGTATGAGAATCAGAAACCCATGCAAACCGTGGTCGGACCTTTGGTGCGGCCGGGCACCGACTTCGCGGTTTCGGCAAAAACAATTGCCCTGGCCGAAGGCAAGAGCCTTACCGTCATGGCCAAGGCCGGCGGCGCACAAAAGATCTATTGGATCATCAAACGTGCCGGGCAGGAAACCATTGCCGCAACGGACCGGTTTTCCTTCCCCCTGGATGCCGGCCGGGTGACCGGCGACACCTCGTTCACACTTCAGTTCAAGGCGGTCTTCGCCGACCAGGTGAAGACCTTGGATATTCCCGTCACCATCAAGGAAGACATCCCCGATCCGGTATTCACCTTGCAGGCACCGCCGGCATGGAATGGCCGCGATTCCATCGACGTGGTGCCCCAAATCACCAATCTGCAGGCAATGCAAGCCAAAGGCGCGGCCGCGTTGAAATATGACTGGAAGGTTTCCGGATTGGCCGTAATCAAGGAGGAAACCCCAGGAAAGCTCGTGCTCAAGCACTCGCAAAACAGCGGCAAGCTGATCGTGACGGCAACCGCCACCAATGGCGGCAAACCCGTCACCCAAACCACATCGATTGCGATCAAGGAGCCCGCGAAGGAAGTGTGGGTTCAACGCACTCCTGACAACGATGAAAAACCCGTGGACAACCAGTTCTATGCTCGTGATGACACCAACGAAGGCACGCTCTATTACAATGGAACCCTAACGGACAACGCCGACCAGGTGTTCCTGAAACTCTATGCCGACAACAAGCTGATCAAAACCGAAACCCAGCGTCCCAAAGCGGACAAAAGTTATGCACTCGCCGTCAAATTGACGGCCGGGCTGGTCATCTACAAGGTCGAGTTCGGAACCAAGACCGGCAGCACGGAGAAAATCCAACAGACCGTCAACAACATGGTGTGTGGCGACGCCTACATCATCGAAGGGCAGTCCAATGCCGTGGGTTACAACTACGAGGGAACGACCAAACGCCAGGATCTCACCCATACCGACAGCCCGTGGATCCGCAGTTTCGGTGGCAACGGCGAAGTCGGCGGTGAACCCACCACCGGCGGCTGGGGAAATGCCAGGGTGGAACGCTTGACGCCCGATGCTCCCGACCGCATCCACTTCATCAGCGCCTGGGGCATGGCCATGGCCAAGAAACTTGTCCAGGACACAAAGATCCCCATCTGCATCCTCAACGGAGCCGTGGGCGGCACCCGCATCGACGAACACATGCCCGATCATGTCAAAAACGCCGGCCAACCCAAGCGGGAACGCCCGATCTACGCCAACCTCAAACAGCGGGTAATCGCCGCCAGACTCACCCATGGAATCCGCGGTGTGCTGTGGCATCAGGGTGAGGCGGATCAGGGGTTTGACGGTCCTGACAATTGTTACGGTTGCGAGATGTATCAGCAGTATTGGCTTGATTTGACCGCCGCATGGAAACAGGACTACCCGAATCTCCGGCATTACTATCTGTTCCAAATCTTCCCCAACGCCTGCTCCCAGGGCGGAACCCGAAACAGCGACAAGCTGCGCGATGTCCAACGCCGCCTGTCACGCCTCTTCTCCAGCCTCAGCGTCGTGCCCACCCTGGATATTCCCAGTGGCGCGAGCTGCCATTTCAAAACGGATGACTATGAAAAAATGGGACTGCTGATGGCACCGCTGTTAGAGCGTGACAACTATGGCAAGGTCTTCGACCAACCGGTTTCGGCGCCTGACCTGCGGAAAGCATGTTATGCCACGGCCAGAAAAGACGAGATCACGCTCGAGTTCGACCAACCGGTGGTCTGGTATGACGGATTGGCCAGCCAATTCCACCTGGACGGGGAGGTGGCCAAGGTCGCTTCGGGCGGCGTGTCCGGCAACCTGCTCAAGCTGAAACTGGCGGAGCCATCCACCGCGAAAACCATCACCTATCTGATTGACAGGAAGTGGGATCCCAAGAGCCTGCTCTATGGCAAGAACGGCATCACCGCGCTCACGTTCAGCGAGGTGCCGTTGGAAACCGCAGGGCCGAACCCCTGATCCTGCAAGCCATCAGTCGCAAGACGGCAACTGGCCATGTGAATCAACTGCGGCTTGCAAAAAGTCAGCCGCATTTTTCCGCCCGGATGGGCGGCGCTGGGGCGCGGCTCGTGACAAGCCAATGACCCTCGCCCTCGGCGGGTGAAGTGGGACCAGCGAGGCCGCTTGTCCCTACCGGTTCAGCGGCGGCGAGGGATCGTTGGCGGAGGTCGAACGACAGCAGGGTTTGTGATCCCATCAGCAACCTTTGATCAAACCCACGTTTGATTCCATCGCAGGAAAAGCGGGAAAAAATTTCCGCATTTCTTGCTTTTGGTGTCAGAATCGCTATTTCTGCTTCCGGTTCGCGCGAGATTTCTCAAGGATTTGCCCGGAGAGGTTTCCGGCGCTAGGCTGATCGGGTTCCTGTCACGGGACATCCGATTCGGGTAGGGGCACGCAAACTGCACCAACCGACGGATTTTCCGAACCAAATTTCATGATCTATGGCAATTGACCCCAAACTGGCGGAGGACCTGAAGTCCCAGGGCGTGCATGTCACGTCGTTCGAGCAGCTCATCAACTGGGGCCGCTCGAGTTCGCTATGGCCGCTGCAGTTCGGGCTGGCCTGTTGCGCGATCGAGATGATTGCGGCGACGATGGCCAGGTACGACATGGCGCGCTTTGGGGCGGAGGTGTTCCGGCCGTCGCCGCGGCAGGCGGATTTGATGATCGTGGCCGGCACGGTGACCAAGAAGATGGCCCCGCAAGTGGTGCGCCTCTACAACCAGATGGCCGAGCCGAAATACGTCATCGCCATGGGTGCCTGCGCGATTTCCGGCGGGCCCTTCAAGGACGGCTACAACGTGCTCAAGGGCATCGACCGCTTCATCCCGGTGGATGTGGCCATCCCCGGTTGCCCGCCGCGCCCCGAGGCCCTGCTCGAAGGCCTGATCACCCTGCGCGAACTCATCGCCAAGGAAAAACTCATGGGCAAACACCGCGCCCGCCATGCCGATCCCGACGGGACCGCCGCGTTCCCGGTGCCCGAATTCGGCGAACACGACCTGATCCCCACCGCCAACCGCGAAATCTGGAACCCGCCCACCGTGGTCCGCCAAGCGGAAGGAGGTGAGGCATGAGCGCTCCTGATCGAAATCCAACGGACCAGATTTCAACGGACCGCGAGTCTCCAGACTCGCACGCTGGTGAACTGCCCAGCCAAAGCGGTGAAGCGGGCTTCACCGCACTCCAAAGCGAGGCTCCAGACTCGCCCGCCGCCCTCCTTGCCCGCCTGCGGGATGCCCTCCCCCAGGCCGCCATCACCCTCCGCTCCAACCCCGGCCCGGCCGCCCAGCATTCACTGCTCGTCGAACCCGCCGATCTAACAGACGTGTGCCGGTTGCTGCGCGATACACCGGACCTGGCATTCGATTTCCTGTCCAACGTCACCGGTGTGGATTGGCCGGATCCCGCCAAGGCCGACGCCGTAGCCGTGCCCGCCGATGGCGAAGCCACCACCCGCACCGCAGGCGGCTTCCTGGAAGTGATCTATCATCTTTATTCGACCAGCCGCAGGGTGGGTCCGCTGGTATTGCGCACCCGCACCGCCGACCGCGGCGACCACGCGAAAATCCCCTCGCTGGTTGCCATCTATCGCAGCGCGGAATTCCAGGAGCGCGAGATCTTCGACCTGTTTGGGGTGGAGTTCACCGGCCATCCCGACCTGCGCCGCATTCTGATGTGGGATGAGTTCGTGGATCACCCGATGCGCAAGGATTACGTCGCGCCGGATGACTACCAATACGAACCCACCCCGCACGACGCCGTGCTGCAAAAAGCCAAACGCCACTATCCCGCCCAACAATGATATCCGACTTGTCCAGGTTCTCCCCGTCCGCCGCCCCGGCGCTGGACGACGACCAGTTGTTGCATGTTTCGTTAGGGCCGCAACACCCGTCCACCCACGGGGTGTTCCGCATGAATGTGGCGCTCGACGGCGAAACGGTTGTAAGCCTCAAGCCGGTTTTCGGATACCTCCACCGCAACCATGAAAAAATCGCCGAAAACGCGACCTACCTGAGTTCGATGCCCTACACCGACCGGCTCGATTACATCTGCCCGCTGAGCAACAACTGGGCCTATGCCCAGGCCGTGGAGAAACTGGCGGGCATCGAGGTGCCGGAACGCGCGGAATACATGCGGGTCATCCTGGCGGAACTCACCCGCCTCATCAACCACACCGCGTTCGCCGGATTCATCCTCGGCGACATGGGCGCGTGGGGCTCCGCATTGATGTATGCCTTCCGCGAACGCGAATTGATCCTCGACCTGTTCGAAGACCTAACCGGCGCCCGCATGATGGCCAATTTCATGCGCTTCGGCGGCTGCCGCAACGACCTGCCCGCAGGGTGGGCCGGAAAAGTCAGCGCACTGGTCGATGGCTACGGACCTTTCCTCGACGAAATGGAGGATCTCCTGATTGGCAACGAAATTCTGTTATCCCGGACCCGCGATGTCGGTGCGCTGACGAAGGAGGTGCTGATCAACGGCGGCATCACCGGTCCGATGCTGCGCGCCGCCGGCGTCAATTATGACATCCGCAAGGTGGAACCCTACGGGATCTATCAACGATTCGATTTCCGTATCCCGCTCGGTGAAACCGGCGATTGTTACGACCGCATCATGATCCGGTTTTTGGAAATGCGCGAGTCCATCAAGATCCTGCGCCAAGCGCTCGACCAATTGCCGGATGGACCGTTCGTCCATCCCAAGGCCAAGATCCGCAACTTCAAACCACCGGTGGGCGAGGCCTACGCCCGGATCGAGGGACCCAAGGGCGAACTCGGGTTCCACCTGATCAGCGACGGCTCCGCCAACCCCTACCGCTACCGCGTCCGCCCGCCGAGTTTCATCAATCTCACGCTGCTCGAAGACATGTGTCTCGGCCTCGACCTTGCCGACGTGGTCGTCATCCTCGGCAGCATCGACATTGTGTTGGGGGAGGTGGACCGATGAATCTCTTCGGCAAGTGGCGCGGGCATTCTGCCAGCCGCCCAGGTTCCGGGCAAAATGCCCGGGCCACAATTGGGGCACCGCCCCGCTGGTCGATGCCCGGGCTCGGTTTGTTCAAGGGTTTGGTGGTCACGGCGCGCAACATGATGCAAAGCTATTACCGCAAGGATCGCATGACCACCGTGCAGTATCCCGAGGAGCGCGTGACGATCAGCCCGAATTTCCGCAATTTCCCGTTTCTCTGTTATGATGGCGATGATCCGGTGGCCGGCCTGCGCTGCACCGCCTGCTCGATCTGCGAGAAGGAATGCCCGCCCCAGTGCATCTATATCGTGCTCGACCGCGATGAGAACGGCAAGTCGCTCAAGCGCCCGAAATTGTTCGATATCGATATATCGGTCTGCATGAACTGCGGCATCTGCGCGGAAGTTTGCCCGTTCGATTCGATTTATATGGACGGCCAATATGAAATGAGCACAACCGACCGTTTCGGCGGGTTGTTGTTAGGCCTCGACCGCTTGGCGAAATCCGCCGACTATCACCTGAAACTGCGCCCGCTCGAAGCGTCCGAAGTCGCCGCCCGCCGCAAGGCCGAAGAGGCAAAGAAACTCGCCGCACAGGCCGCCAAGGAAGCCAAGGCGAAAACCGACAAGGAAGCCAAAGCCAAGGCCGCCGCCGAGACGCAAACCGCAGCAACCGGGAAAGGAGAAACCGCGTGAGTTTGTTAGCCATGTCAACCGCCGAATCGTCGTTGTGGTCGCCCGAGTGGTTGCCCCGCCTGCCCCAGCGTCTGGTGGAAATGTTATTGCGGAACTGCCACGCCCCGGATTGGCTGGTAACGCTCGCCGGATACGCCGTCGCCGCGGGCACGGTGGTTGCCGTGTTTCTAACAGCCTTCGCGTTGCTTTCGCTGATCGAACGCAAGACGCTGGCGCGTATCCAGAACCGGCTCGGTCCCAACCGCGCCGGTTGGTTCGGCATCCTGCAACCGGTGGCCGACGGCATCAAGATGCTGACCAAGGAGGACATCGTGCCCGCCAAGGCCGAGTGGTTCCTGCATTTGATGGCACCCATCCTCATCGTGGTGCCGTCGATGCTCGCGCTGGGCGTGATTCCCTACGGCCGCGAGTGGGTGCCTGTGAGTTTGGACCTCGGCTTGTTGTTTTTCTTCGCGGTGGGCACCTTGACCGAAGTGGCGGTGTTCATGGCGGGCTGGGCGAGCGGTTCGAAGTTTCCGATGTTGGGCGCGATGCGGGCGATCTCGCAAATGGTGAGTTACGAGCTGCCGCTGATCATTTCGGCGCTGGGCGTGATCATGGTGACCGGATCGCTGTCGTTGCCCGCCATCGTCGAGCACCAGGGCACCTACCATCTGGGATTCATTCCCGCATGGAATGTCTTCACGCCATGGGGGCTTACCGCGACACTCGTCTTCTTCATCGCCAGCATCGCCGAAGCCAACCGCTGCCCGTTCGATTTGCCGGAAGGCGAGTCGGAAATCGTCGCCGGCCACATGACGGAATACTCGGGTTTCAAATATGCCCTTTTCTTCATGGGCGAATACCTCGGACTGTTCGCGATTTCCGGGTTGTTCATCACGCTCTTCCTCGGCGGCTGGCAAGCGCCGCTGCCGGGACTGACATTCGTCCCGTCATGGCTCTGGTTTTTCGCCAAGCTGGTGGCGGTCATCTTCACCCACCTGTGGATCCGCGGCACCTTCCCGCGCGTTCGCATGGATCAACTGATGCGCTTCGCGTGGCTTTGCATGATTCCGATGGCGCTGCTCACGATCCCCGCCGCGGGCATCTGGGTGTTTACCGGCGGCGGACTCAAAGGCTGGCTGGTCATCATGCCGCTCCTACTCATTCCATGGCTGATCCTCACCACCATCCATAACCGCCGCTTGGCCCCGCAAACCAGGACTTATACTTTTGCGGATTCATAGGACGTGATGAAGAAAATGGACCTAAGGGACGCAATGGACGCAATGGACAAAATGGACATCCAGGACCGATAGCAACACACACCCCTCCATGATTCCACTAATTCCACTTCTGATACTTTCGCCGCTGATCCTGCTGGCCGCGCTGGGCGCGGTGTGGAATGCGCGTCCGGTGCATGCGGCGTTGCTGCTGGCCCTGGCGCTGGCGCTCACCGCCGGGTTGTATCTGACCATCGGCGCGGATTTCATCGGTCTCGTCCAGTTCATGGTCTATGTCGGCGCGGTGGCGGTGCTGATCGTTTTCTCGCTGCTCATCACCCGGCCCGGCGACGAAGCTGAGGAACTCGCGCGGCGCCCGGGTGCGGCGGTCAGCGGGTTGGCCTGCGTGCTGCCGGTTGCCACGGTGCTGCTCTATGCGGTTTCGCATACGCCTGACCTTTCATCCGGCGCTTCCGAATCCCCCACCCTGCCGCTGCAAACCCTGGGCAAGGCGTTGTTCACCGATTATGCTCCGGCCGTGCTGGCGGTGGGCGTGTTGCTCACCGCGGTGATGGTCGGGGCGGTGTTGTTCGCCCGCGATCCCGACAAGAAACCACCCACCCCACCCGGACCATGACGCCGCTCGCACTCTTGCTAACAGTTTCCTCGCTGCTGTTCACCTGCGGCCTGTTCGCCGTGCTCACCCGCCGCAACGCGATCCTCATCCTCGTCGGCCTCGAACTCATGCTCAACGCCGCAAATATCAATTTCATCGCCTTCTGGCGCTACGGTCCGCCCGATCCCGACCTGACCGGCCCGCTGCTCGTGCTGTTCTCGATTGCCATCGCGGCCGCCGAAGCGGCCGTGGGCCTGGCCATCATCCTGATGGTTTTCCGCCACACCCGCTCGACCGATCTCAACCGCCTCAACTCGCTCCATGGCTGAAGCACTCCGCCCCTATCTGCCCTTCCTGCTCTGGTGGGTGCCGTTGCTGCCCTTGCTGGCGGGCGGCATCATTGCGTTCCTTCCTAACAGCCGCGGCCGCGTCGCGTCGCGGTTGGCGATCGGCGCGTTGTTCGTTTCCTGCCTGCTCGCGCTCGGCGCGTTCGCCTGCACGCTGCATCCAGGGGAACCCGAAAACGGCGGCGCGTTTCCCGCGCTCACCTGGTTCACCTTCGGCGATGTGGCGCTCAGGATCGGGCTGATGCTCGATCCGCTGAGTGCGGCGATGACGGCGATGGTGACGTTTGTCGCGCTGTGGATCTTCGTTTACAGCATCGGTTATATGGAAAAGGAGGAACGCTTCGGACGGTTCTTCGGGTTCCTGTCGTTGTTTTGCGGCGCGATGTTGTTAGTCGTGCTGTCCAACAGCCTGTTGTTGTTGTTCATGGCATGGGAATTGGTCGGTCTGGCGTCCTACATGCTCATCGGCTTCTATTTTGAAAAACCCTCGGCTGCCGCCGCCGCGCAAAAGGCGTTCATCACCACACGGGTCGGCGACATGGCTTTTTTCCTCGGCATGATCTGGCTCTACCGGCAATCCGGCACACTGCTATTCCACGACCATGGGCACGGATTGTTGGATTCCGGAGTGCTCACCTCGCTGGCGGGCGTGACCACCATCGGCGGACTCACGGTTTCCGCGGGGGCTTCGTTGTTATTGCTGGTCGGAGCCATGGGCAAATCCGGCCAGGTGCCGTTGCACACCTGGTTGCCCGACGCGATGGAAGGCCCGACTCCGGTATCCGCGCTGATCCATGCGGCAACCATGGTCGCCGCAGGCGTATTCCTGGTGGCCCGCACCTATCCGATCTTCGGCAATGGCGGCGGCGTGACCACCCCTCTAACAGCCGCCGCGTGGATCGGCGGCATCACCGCGCTCTATGCCGCACTGGTGGCGCTCGCGCAAACCGACATCAAGCGCATCCTCGCCTATTCGACGGTGTCGCAACTCGGCTTCATGATGGTGGCCCTGGGCACTGGCGGGGTGGCACCGGCGATGTTCCACCTGATCGCCCACGCGTTCTTCAAGGCGTTGCTATTCCTCTCGGCCGGTTCGGTGATCCACGGTTGCCATGAGGAACAGGACATCCGCCGCATGGGCGGACTGCGCAAGCAGATGCCCAAAACCTTCATCACCTATGCCATCGGCATGATGGCCCTGGCAGGATTCCCGTTCCTGTTTTCCGGCTTCTGGAGCAAGGAGGCCATCCTGCACGGCGCCATGAACTGGTCCGGCGGCTGCGGGCCATTTCTGTTAGCCGTGAGCGCCGCGCTGCTGACAGCATTCTACATGACGCGGCAGGCGCTGCTGGTGTTTTACGGGGAGCCCCGCCAGCCGGGTGTCCATCACCCGCACGAAAGTCCGTCAGTGATGCTGGTGCCGCTGTATGTGCTCGCCGCCGGCGCGGTTCTGTTAGCCATCGTCGGGACTCCTGCCTGGCCGTGGTTTGAAGCGTGGATCAACGGAGAAACCGCTCATTACAAACTGGCCGCCCTCTGGAAACCCGAAGCCATCAAACTGATAGGATTGTCGCTGGCCATCGTCACCCTGGGTGTCGGCGCATCATGGGCGGTCTATCGCAGGGTTGCCACCGATAGCAACGCGCCGGATCCGTTGGCGGGAAAACTTGGCGGGATTTGGGGATTCCTCGAACGGGCGATGGGATTCGACGCGCTTTACGAGAAGGCGATCATCGGTCCGCTGGCGTTTTTCGCGGGGGCCATCGACGCCCTCGAACGCCAGATCTTCGTGCCGCTCATGGGACTCGGCGAATCCTGGCTGAAACGCTGCGGCCGCTGGACCGGCATCACCGACGAGGCAGGTCTCAACTGCGGGTTCAACACCATGTGTGCCGGGCTGCAAAGCGGTGCCGATGGTGCGTCGCACAGGCAGAACGGCCGGCCGCAGGGATATCTCCGGGCCATCGGTCTCGGCATGTCGGTTCTGCTCATTCTCTATTTCTGGCTTACCGCATAGTCACACCATGTTGTTACTCACACTTCTGTTACTTCCATTGCTGGGTGCCGCGCTGATCGCGGTGCATCCCGGGATGCACCGTGCCTGCGCGGGCCGCTTCGCTATTTTGTGGGCGGTGCTGCCGGTCGTGCTGGTGGCGATGCTCGCCATTCACGGCGAGTCTGGAGACTCGCGGTCCAACGGGGTGATGGCCGCATGGTCACAACCGTGGCTGACCGGAGCCCATATCAATCTCAGTTTTGCGGTGGATGGCACGTCGTGGCTGTTTCTGTTATTAACATCTTTGGTCACCTTGTTTTCGCTGGCTGTTTCCGCCAGGTTTGAAATCGGTGGCCGGGCGTATGGCGGGTTGATCCTGGTGATGGAGTCAATGTTATTCGGGGTGTTCACCGCCCGCCAATTCATTCCGTGGTTCCTGTGCTGGGAAATGACGCTCATCCCCGCCTACCTGCTGATCCGGTTGTGGGGCGGCAGGAACGCGCCGCGTGCCGCGTTGCGGTTTTTCATCATCACGCTCGGCGGTGGTGTCTGCATGTTGTTAGGATTTCTGGCGCTGCAACTCTCGGCCGGCACCATGGACTTCGACTGCCTCAGCCAAATGGCCGCGCACCATAAGTTGGCCACGGCCATGGGCCAGTCGTTCGTTGCCACCGGCCTTGGCGGCGGCACACTGCTGACGATCGCGGCGGTTCTGGTGTTTCTCGGGTTGGCGGTGAAGATTCCGATCGTGCCATTCCACGCATGGTTGCCCGACGCCTATGCCGAGGCGCCGACGCCGGTGACGATGCTGCTCACCGGGCTTCTATCAAAAATGGGGGTTTATGGTTTGCTGCGGATTTTCCTGCCGGTTTTCTCCGAGGTGTTGCCGGGATTCGCGCCATGGCTGAACACCCTGGCGGTCGCGACGGTTTTGTTAGGATCGGTGGCGGCGCTGGCGCAGAAGGATTTGAAACGCATCCTCGCCTATTCCTCGGTGAACCACCTCGGTTATTGCGTGCTGGCGGTGGCGGCGGTGGCCGCATCCCAAGCGGACCGTTCGTCCTGCGCGTCGGCCGTGTCGGGAGTGGTGTTGCAGGCCTTCAACCACGGCATCATCGCCTCGGCCATGTTCTTCGGCATCGCCATCCTTGAGCAACGCGGTGGCGGCGCGCGCAATTTGAACGACTTCGGCGGCCTGCGCTCTAACATGCCGGTGTTCGCCGGAGTGATGGGCATCGCGGTCTTCGCATCGTTGGGGCTGCCCGGCCTGAGCGGATTTGTGGGCGAGTTTCTCATCTTCAACGGGGTCTTTGGCCTGGGTCCGTGGGCTGCCGCCGTTTCGCTCATCGGGTTGCTTCTCACTGCGGTTTTCCTGCTCCGCCTGATCCGCCTCGTGTTCCACGGTCCGGTGTCGTCCACCATGGCGAAATGGCAGGATCTCACCACCTGCGAGCGCTGGTTATTCGCACCGGCCATCGCCCTGATCGTGATCCCGGGGTTATTGCCGCAGACGCTCCTGCACTTCGTCAATGCCGACACGCTTCGTTTGTTAGAACATTTCCACACGCTCCCATGACGCCAGCCTGGACCATCATCTCCGCCTTCGCCGGGGCATTGCTCGTGCTCCTGTTGCCCGCCCGTTTGGCCGGTTTTTCCCGGATGGTCGCGCTGGCGGCCTCGCTGGTCGGGGCGGTGGCCGCTGGGGCCGCCTGTGTGGAGCGGTTGGCGCATCCGGCCGCGGCGGTGTGGGATTTCAAGCGTCCGTGGATCCCCGGATTCGGGATCGACTTTCATCTGGCGGCCGACGGGCTGTCGCTGACGCTGCTGGCTCTGACCGGCATTGTGGCGGTGGCCGGGGTGTTGTTTTCATGGAATGTGGAACGCCGGCCGCGGGCGTTCTTCGCGTTTTTCATGACGATCATCGGCGGGGTTTACGGCGTGTTCATGAGCCGCGACGCGTTCCTGCTGTTTGTCTGTTATGAAATCGTGATCCTGCCGAAGTATATGTTGATCGCGATCTGGGGATCGACCAACAAGGAATACGGCGCGATGAAACTGACGATGTTCTCAATCGGGTCGAGCGCGCTGATCCTGATAGGGCTGGTCGTCGCCTACGCGGCGGCGGGCGGCACCAGTTTTGATATCAACCATCTGGCAAGCGCGCATTATGCGCCGGCGCTGCAGGTATGGGCGTTTCCGGTATTGTTCACAGGTTTCGCGGTATTGGCGGGCATGTGGCCGTTCCACACCTGGGCGCCGACCGGCCACGTGGCGGCACCGACGGCGGCGTCGATGTTGCTGGCCGGGGTGGTGATGAAACTCGGTGCCTACGGCGCGTTGTGTGTGGCGATGCCGTTGTTTCCGCAGGGTTTCGTCGAATGGAAACCGGTGATCGCCGGACTGGCGGTCATCGGCGTGGTGTATGGCGCGTTCACCGCATTGTCACAGAAGGATCTCAAGTTCGTGATCGGTTATTCGAGCGTCAGCCACATGGGGTTTGTTTTGTTAGGTCTGGCGGCGGGCACGCACTGGGGTCTGCGCGGCGCGGTGCTGCAAATGATTTCGCACGGCATCATCGCGGGGTTGCTCTTCGGCATCGCCGGTCGGGTGGTATATGAACGCACCCACACCCGGGATCTAACGGCACTGCGGGAATTCGATTTGTGGCGGGCTTTGCCCGGTGCGGCGGTGGCGTTCACGCTGGCCACCGCGGCCTCGATGGGG
>Ga0118677_10009451_pt1 | contig 15218 bp, 14 predicted proteins | sample AliMusrvi5mmetaG_FD_86154 | JGI IMG/M metagenome (GOLD analysis project Ga0118677, IMG submission 86154)
GGACCATCCCTGGGGCCTCGGCGTGCAATGCCACCCAGAGTTCAAGTCGAGGCCAGTCCAGCCGGCGCCTCTTTTCAAAAGCTTCATCGGGGCGTGCGTAAAGAATGCCAAAAGTTGAGCGAATCGATTGCCATCACATTGCGACCCTGTTCGCGGTGGTGGCCCTATTCTCCGCCTGCAGCTTGGCGGGCTACACGGTGCAGGATGCATCGGCTGGGGAAGAGATGCCGATCGGCGTCTTCACAAATTACTCGCACACAGTGGTGGTCAGAGGAAAAAAGAACTTCGAGCTGAAAGCCATCCGAGCCGAACTTTACGAGAAGAGCAAGAAAACGGTGCTCAGAGGCGTCAGTTTTTCGGAATATGATTCCGATACGGGCGAACTGCTTTCGCTCGGTCATGCGGATGACGCCATATATCATACAGACACTAAAGACGCCGAATTCGTCGGCAGTGTACGGCTCGAATCGAAAAGGCAGGATGCGGTGCTCCAAGGCGAGTACCTTCGTTGGATCGACAAGGAAAAGAGGCTCGAGGGTCGCCTGGACAGGACGGTGATCATCAGCCGGGCTGATGGCTCCCATGTCAGCGGCGCGGGCTTCGTGGCCGATACGCGCAAACGTGCCTTCAATTTCCGCGAAAGTGTCGAAGGGCGGATCGAATCGAAGGCCCTGCCCGAGTGAAAACACCCATGGACCCGTACCGCGTGAGGCGGCTTCTGGCCACGCTTATCTGCGGTCCCTTCCTAGCAGGGTCATTGGTCGCCGATCCCATCACCTTCAGTGCGGACAGCGTTCAAAGCAGCCTGGCAAAAGACAAGGAAAGGACGGTCCTCAAAGGCAAGGCGAGGGTCAAGACGGGCTCGATCTCCATCCTCGCCGACCGCATCGAACTCTTCGGCAAGGACTTCGTCTACCTCGATTGTTCGGGTTCGGTTTCGGTGGTGGACACCGAACGCGAAATACACCTCGAGGCACCAACGCTCTATTACGACCGTACGAGGAAGCTCACGAGGACACAGGGGCCTTCGGTTCTGCGGGACGACAAGAACAAGCTGGTGCTCAAGGCTGAATGGATCGAAAGTGATGGGGAGAGCGAAATCACCCTGGCCGAGGTGGCGGTTCGAATACTCAAGGACAAGCTTGCCTGCCGTGCGGAGTATGCCCTCTACCGGCGCAAGGAAAACACCCTGGAACTCACCGGGTCACCCTCGGCCTATAAAGATGGGGATAAATACGAGGCTTCCAGGATAGTCGTCAACACCGAGACGGAGGATATCCAACTCGAGGGACAGGTCAAGGGCAGTGTTTCGGACAAGAGTCCAAAGGCCGAAAAATGATCGCGCCAACGGGCGACGGCGAGCCCCACTTCCTTGAGACTTCGGGCTTGCGCAAGCTCTACCGAAAAAAAGTGGCTGTTGGTGATGTCTCCTTCTCGATGTCGACTGGCGAGGTGGTCGGCCTCCTCGGGCCCAATGGCGCTGGAAAAACCACGGTGTTCTACATGATCGTCGGCTTCATTCGGCCAACCGCAGGGAAAGTATCGGTCGACCATCGGGAGATAAGCGGCCTCCCGATGTACAAGCGCGCGAGATTGGGCATCGCCTATCTACCCCAGGAGCCATCGATTTTCCGGAAGCTTTCGGTCGAGAACAATGTTCGTGCGGTATTGCAGACACGGGCCGACATCTCTGAGCGCCGGAAGCGTGAACTCCTTGAAGAACTCCTCGAGGAGTTTGGCATCGCACGCTTGCGCAAGCAAAAGGCCTACACCCTCTCGGGCGGTGAGCGCCGCCGAACGGAAATAGCGCGAGCGCTCGCCCTCGAACCAAAATTCCTGCTCCTGGATGAGCCTTTCGCAGGCATAGACCCGATCGCCGTGCACGAGATCAAGAGCATCGTCCGACGGCTCTCCGAGGCAGGCATCGGGGTGCTTATAACCGATCACAACGTGCGCGACACCTTGGACATCACTCACAGGGCACACATCATCAACCTCGGGAATATCGTCGTTTCGGGTAACCGGGACGAAGTCCTTGCCTCCGAGACTGCGCGGAAGATCTATTTAGGGGAGGAATTCAGGATGTGAGGCCGGGATACAAGGATTTCCCGCAAGCTTCTTGACGCATCCGCGGCTGGATTGGTATAATTCTCACTGGAAAACAAACGGGAGCAGTTCCCGCCTAACTCATTTGGCCAGTATATAGTCATATATGCCGAGTTGACGACTGCCTCGGCTCATGCTACATTTACGGTACCCCGTTTGGGACTCTACATCACCACCAGTGCACATACGGAAGACAGATGCAGTATTTTGACACTCACGCCCACATCGGGCTTATTTACGATGATCCGATAGAACAATTACTAGTTTGCCAGGAGGCGAAACAGGCCGGAGTCTCGCGGATCGTCAGCATCTGCAATAGTCTCATGGACTTCAAACAGGTCTACGAGAATCTAAAAACCATGGAGCACATATTCCATGCGGTGGGCGTCTCCCCCTCAGAGGTCATGAACCCCGGGAAAGAGTGGCACCGCACAATCGAGGATGCGGTCAAGTTGCCTCGCGTCATGGCCATCGGAGAGATCGGTCTCGATTACTACCATAGATTTGGAGACCGAAAAAGCCAGATCGAGCTTTTCATCGATCAACTGGATCTCGCGGCACGTCTGGAGTTGCCAGTCATAGTGCACAACCGCGAGGCCGGAAAGGATGTCATGGACATCCTGAGGGATCGGCTGCCCCCCTCCGGCGGTGTGCTTCACTGTTACTCCGAGGATGCCGATTACGCTCGCCGGGTTCTCGCCCTCGACATGAACATCTACTTCTCATTCGCGGGCAACCTGACCTATCGCAATGCACGCAACCTGCACGAAACGGTGGGTGTGCTACCTCTCGATCGCATCCTCATCGAGAGCGAGGCGCCGTTCATGGTGCCCGCCGATTTCCGTGGCAAGCGAAACAAGCCCGAGTTCCTCCCCTCGACCTGTGCCTTCCTCGCCGAGATACTCGAGATGGATCCCGAGACGGTTTCGCGGGCGATCTTCGAGAATGCCTGCCGCTTCTTCAAGCTTCCGGTGCCAGTCTGGTCCTGACGGCCGTTTTCACGAAAAGACAGGATTCACCACAGAGACACGGAGAAAGAGGGAGAGCACGGAGTGGAAAAGATAGTATCAAGGCATGTCTGGTAGTTTGTACCATCCGGTGGTCGTCGGGAATGTCGAGCTTCCGGGGAATGTCTTTCTCGCCCCCGTGGCAGGCTATTCCGACGCGGCCTTCCGTTCGGTCTGTTTCGGTTTGGGCGCCGACCTTTGCTACACGGAGATGGTCAGTTCCGAGGCACTGACACGGCAACACCCCAAGACTCGATTCCTTTTGGACAGGGCGGAAAATGAGACCCGGTATGCGATCCAGCTTTTTGGCTCAAAGCCCGGGACACTCGCGGCGGCTGCCCGCATCGCAGCCGAATACAATCCCATTCTCATCGATCTCAATTGCGGGTGTCCCGTTCCCAAGATAGTGAAGGCCGGGGCAGGTTCAGCCCTCATGAAAAACCCCGAACTCATTCGGAACATTGTTGCCGCAATGACAGAGGCCCTTGGATCAAGCGGTCCCCCCGTGACAGTGAAAATACGTTCGGGGTGGGACGAAGGCAGTGTGAACTACCGTGAAGCGGCGCACGCCGCCGTGTCGGGTGGGGCCGCCGCCGTGACTCTCCATGCCCGCACACGCGCGCAGGGCTACGCTGGCCTGGCCAACTGGGAACACATCCGTGACCTCGCCACGAACATCGATGTACCCGTATTTGGATCGGGGGATGTCTCGACCCCGGCCGATGCCGGGCGCATGGTCGCTGAAACCCACTGCGCGGGTGTGATGATCGCGCGTGGCGCTATGGGCAATCCCTTCATTTTCCGCCTGGCGAAGGCTGCGATGGAGGGCAAGGCGGGAGAGGCCCCCACCGCGCTGGATAGTGTCAACGCCGCGAGGCGGCACCTTGCCCTCTCCGTGCGATTCCTCGGCGAGAGGACAGCCTGCATTGAATTCCGCAAGCAGTTCTGTTCATACACGCACGGCACGCGAGGTGGCCCCAGACTTCGCGCGGCTGGCGTCAAGGCATGCAGCCTGGAGGATTTCGAGACACTTTTCGGGGAATGGCTATCGGCATCCGACCCTTGAAGGGGTCCACGCCCTCAAATTTTTCCTTCACTTGTGGACAACTCGCGTATTTCCATGAAGTGAGCTATACTTCTTGGACATGCAGATCAAGAACCCTGAGATATTTGCGGCGGTGGAAGGGATAGGCGAACATTTCCGGACCAATATTTCCAACCGATTCACCCGTCGCGGGATTTCCTCATTGATCCTCGATCCGGGGACGTGGAACCTCATCGAGGACCTCACCGAAAAAGTGGAGAACTTCCGCTATCAAGGTTATCATTTCGATGAGATATACTCCCAGATTCTCGCGATGGCCAGGTTCATCTATCAAGCGAGGCGCGATCTTCTACCGAACATGCGTTTCCTGGCCTCTGGTGGCAATGATCACGTCGGCGCCTCGGATAAGGTCTTCCGCGATATGGCAATCACGAACTTCGGCCCCAATCTTAAAATACTCGCCGATAAAGTGAACGAGCTCTACATGAAGGTAGTTGCGATCGACAAGGAAAACGCTGGGCTCAAGAGCCCCGCATTCAACCAGATACCTGAACTCAAGGAGATCGGGCGCTACTTGGTGCAGTGACCGTTATGCCCGCTTATTGACAATGACCCTGCAATCGCGTATGTTTTGCTACCGTGTTTAATGGAGCGGTGTCCGAGGGGTTTAAGGAGACGGTCTTGAAAACCGCTGTGCCGCAAGGCACCGAGGGTTCGAATCCCTCCTGCTCCGCGACCGTAGTGTGTATCTAGTTGGAGAGGTGCGAGAGCGGCCGAATCGGGCTCCCTGCTAAGGAGTTGTATCCCAAAAGGGTACCGAGGGTTCGAATCCCTCCCTCTCCGTCACGAGGTTATAGCTCAGATGGATAGAGCATCAGATTGCGGATCTGAAGGTCGGTGGTTCGAATCCACTTAGCCTCATTGCCCATTGGAGAGATGCGAGAGCGGTTGAATCGGGCGGTCTCGAAAACCGTTGAACCCGTAAGGGTTCCGGGGGTTCGAATCCCCCTCTCTCCGGAAATGTCACTCCGGAAATGTCACTGGTTTACTTGGAGAGATGGCCGAGCGGTCGAAGGCGCACGATTGGAAGTCGTGTTTACTCGTAAGGGTAACTAGGGTTCAAATCCCTATCTCTCCGTTTTGGTTGTGTTCTTTTCGAGCGCCCGAAGCCAGGCACTGCGCTCGTGGCCGCCGCCTAACCCCGCCAGGTCCGGAAGGAAGCAACGGTAAGCGGTAGGCGCGGTGATGCAGAGCGCCTGGCTTCGAGCGCTCGAAGTCTTTACCGACTCCCCGCCTTGTGCTATTTTCCTTCCATGCCATATGAGATAACCGCCACCCGAAAGCGCCCCCAAGGTTTCGAGCAGCTCGCAGGTCAGGAATTCGTGTCGGCCACGCTGGAAGCAAGCCTGGATAGTGGACGGATTGCCCACGCATACCTTTTTTCGGGCCCACGAGGCTGCGGAAAAACAAGTACGGCGCGCATTCTTGCGCGTGCCCTCAACTGCGAGAAGGGGCCATCGGCAAAACCCTGTGGATCATGCCTCTCCTGTGTTGAGATGGCGCGGGGCGCCAGCCTCGACGTGATCGAGATAGATGGCGCTTCGAACACATCGGTGGACAATGTCCGCCAGATAAAGGACGAGGTGCTTTTTCCTCCCAACGGGGGACGCTACAAAGTGTATATCATCGACGAGGTGCACATGCTCTCGAACAGCGCCTTCAACGCGCTGCTCAAGACCATAGAGGAGCCGCCGCCTTACATCGTCTTCATTTTCGCAACCACCGAGCTTCACAAGGTGCCTGCGACCATCAAGAGCCGGTGCCAACAATTCGCCTTCCGCCTTCTCCGCATTGACACCGTCAAGTCACTCCTGGCCGTCGCAGCGGCCGAGACTGGCGTCGAGGCTGATGACGACGCCCTACTCTGGATAGCCAAGGAATCGGGCGGCTCGCCACGGGATGCCTACACACTCTTCGACCAGGTGGTCTCCTTCGCCGATGGAAAGATCACCTATGCCCTCATCCGAGACAAGCTCGGGCTCACCGGTCTGGACGCGCTGGGCGGTCTTTTCGGCGCCTGCGCGGCGACGGATACAGGGGCCGCCCTCACCGCCTTGGACGAAATCCTTGCCCGGGGTGTTTCACCTGAGCAGGTCGCCACTGAGGCGGCCGAGTATTGCCGTTCCCTTCTCCTCATCAAGAACGGCATCACCAAAGCCACCCTGCTTGGCGCGCCCGCATCATCCTACGATCCGGTTGCCTTGGAGGCATTCTCAAGCGAGCGCCTGGAACGCGCACTCGCGCATCTGCTCGACCTGTACCGTGACATGCGCTACTCGGTTGATCCCCGCTTCGAACTCGAACTCGTGATCGCCAAGCTCTGCCGTCTCGCCGACTTTGTGTCACAGTCCGAACTGGCGAAGGTGATCGCCTCTCTCAAACGCCGCATTGCGGGAGGGGGCGCGAGCGATGACCTCGGCGCTGACGTGATGACGACATTCGTTCCCCAAAAAGAAAAACCAAAGTCCGAGCTACCTTCGCAGATCAGCGCGTCCTTTGATGGCCTCACCACAGCCGACCCGCTCCGAGACGCGGTGATAGATGCCCTCGGCCGATCCAGCCCCTTGCTCAAGTCGGGTCTGGCCTCATCCCTGCCGTGGCGCATCGATGAGACAAAGGTCGTCATTCCCTTCCGCTCGGGAATGGAAGAGAGTGTCGTTCGGAGCAGCATCGCCGATATCGCTGTCAAAGCCTCGGAGCATGCGGGAAGACAGCTCCGGGTCGAACTTGTGGTGGAACCGAGGCCAGATCCTGCCCGCACCGAGGCCTCTCAAAATGCGATCGCAGCCGGATCCGATTCCGTGGCTATTGTGGAAAGGGTTTTCAGGGGCACCCGGATGCCCGATGCCGGACGAGGAGTGCATGATGAACTTCACTGAGATCATGGAGATGCTGAAGAACCCCCAGGCGATGCAGGCCCGGATGACCGAGTTGCGCGAAAAGACCGAAAGGATACAGGTGACAGGGAACTCTGGCGGCGGCATGGTGCGCGTGACCCTGAATGGTGCGATGGAAATGATCTCGTGCGAGATATCTCCCGATATCGTCGCGGAGGGCGACACGACCCTTATCCAGGACCTTGTCCGGGCCGCCTTCAACGACGGGGCCGTCAAGGTCAAGGAGTCACTTCAGGCCGAACTTTCTTCGGGGATGGGGGGCATGCCCTTCCCGCCCGGGATGCTCGGGGGACTGTGATGAAGGCCCTCGAGGAGCTCGTTGGCCTATTGACGAGGCTCCCGGGGATCGGTCGAAAGAGCGCCCTCAGGGTGACATATTATCTGCTCAAGACGGACCTTTCCTTTTCGGGTGCCTTGGCGGACAGGATTCGAGACCTCAAGGCTTCCATATGCTTTTGCTCTCTCTGTGGCTCGTATACTGAGTTCGATCCCTGCCCTGTCTGCTCCTCACCTGCCCGCGACCGTGCCCTCATCTGTGCCGTGGAGCAACCGCAAGATGTTGTCACCATCGAGGCATCTCGCGAATACCATGGTCTCTATCATGTGCTCGGCGGACTCATCTCTCCATTGGACGGAGTCGGTCCCGAAAACCTGAAGATCCGTGAACTCATCGAGAGGGCCAGCACCGGCGATGTGACCGAAGTGGTGGTGGCTACGAATCCGACCGTCGAAGGGGATACGACCGCGCTTTATCTGAAACGCCTCCTCGAACCAACCGGTGTCGCCGTCACGCGGCTCGCGACCGGCATCCCGGTGGGCGGCGACCTGGAATACGCTGATAGGCTGACGCTGGCGCGATCGTTCAGGGGCCGGACAAAATTATAGCACTCGTCACAGCTTCTTGAAGCAGGCCGCAATGATGGGCATGAGGCTCGGCATCGTGAAACCAAGGGCCTCGACGACAGTGCGCTCCGCGGAGTTCTCCCAATCCATGAAGGGATCGTCGTAGTGCGCGGTGATGAATCCGTAAACCTGATCTTCGGCGTCATTGGTGGCCGTTCCAAATATGCCATGGCTGCGCGTCTGGCTGGATAACAGTGTTCTATGGATGTGGTCGCGCACCTTCTCCAGGAATATTTCCCTGTAGACATCGTAGGTGCGACCTGAAAGCTTGCGGATGGAGTCGGAGATGGAGCCGTGTTTGGCGCGAATTTCCCGCACAGGTTCGGGACCTGTCGGAACACGCGCGAGGAGCCGACCACCCTTGGCCTTGACTGCCGGACGAAGCGTGGGTGAAATCACCCTTGCCGGAGTTGCTGGCACGACAGGTCGGGTACGAACCCTTGCCTCGGGCGCTGGTCGGGGACCAGCGCGCGTGGTCGCCACCGGACCTGGTGCGGCGAGGCGTTCGGCCACCATTTTTTCGTCCATTCGCGCCCGAAGTCGACGCCACATGATCTGCATGTAGAGATCGCCGCTCACCGAATAGCTGTAGCTCGTTGTCAGGATACCCGAGACCGCGCTCAATATTTCGTCGTCGGTGGATCCGCGCATCCGTCCAAGCTTGATGGCACGGAAGACCTCGAAATGACTGCCGCCGAATTTTCGCGAATAGAGGAAGACAACCCGTTCAAACGCCGCATCCTTTGCCTGGGGCCAGTACTTCGCACAAAGGGCGATGACTTTGTCCTCGCGTCGGGTCAGGGAAGGGGATATCTCCACGCGGGTCTTTTCAGCTTGGGTGAATTTGATGCGATCAGGATCGAAATAGCTGTGGTTCGGCTTCTTGGCATTCTTGTGCTTCTGCTCAAGAGTCGCACTTCCAGAAACGAAGTCATAGCGCTCCTCCGTTGCGTCTGCCCCGGAGGAAGGCCGTGCGACAGCCCGGCGGCGCGCCTCGATGGCGGCACTGCGAGCGATGAAGTCATATTCTGAGGGCGCATCGGCCCGGCTCACGGCATCATATTCCCGCACAAGGTCGAGGGCACGTCTGACCAACAGTTCGCGATGACCCAGGACACGGGCGAATTGGTCGTAGCGTGTGAGGAGATCGAGAGCCCCCTCGGTTTCCCCCGGCAGGCGAGACAGTACGGACTCGACCGCCTTGAGGGCGCGCAACGCGTCCGAAAGATCGGCTCGCTCGAGAGGTGCTACTATGAGGTCAATATTTGAACGGATGCGTACCGATATCAGTGTGGCGAATTCGAGGACCAGGCTTTCCTGGTAGGAAGGGTACCGGGGATCATTCTCGCGGTAGAGTTTTAGCAACCGGACTCGTGAGGCATCGTCGGGATAACGAACGCGAAGGGACCTGTTGTAGATGGTCAAGGCGTGACTCAGCTTGCCCGTCTTGCGAAGCTCGAAATAGCGCTCTATGTCGGGGTCGCCTCCGTAGCGCAGGTCGGGGAAGACCAGCTTTATGATCTCGTTCATCGCGGCGATTATACGCGGCAAAGGGAGGACACACAACGGCAAAAGAAGGTCGTTCCATCCCAACATTGCTGCGAAGCGATGTCATTGATCGGAATCTAAATAAAACGGCCGCCCCGTTTGGGGCGGCCGTTGCGCCGTGCGCCGGGGGGTTTACTGGAGGAGCGACATTACCTGCTGGGTCTTCTGATTGGCCTGAGCGAGCATTGCGTTTCCGGCTTGGGCGAGAATGCGGTTCTTGGTGTAACTGACCATTTCATTGGCCATGTCGGTGTCCCTGATCCGGCTTTCAGCGGCTTGGAGGTTCTCAGCCCCCACGTCGATGCCCTTGATGGCATGCTCGAGGCGGTTCTGGTAGGCGCCGAGGTCGGCGCGCTGCTTGTTCACCCGCTTCAGGGCCTGGTCCAGGGTGCCAATGGCTCGGTTGGAACCGTCAGGCGTGTCGACCGAAATGATCGTGTCATCGCCGATGTTCCTTACGCCGAGGGCCTTTGAGGTCATCGTCCCGATGTAGACCTGCATTCTCTGGTCCATGTTGGATCCGATGTGGAACCACATTGAACCGGTAACGGCATTCTCCCCGGTGGCACGCGCGAAGCGTCCGGTGAGGAGATTGAGCCCGTTGAACTGCGCGTGGCTGGCTATCCTGTCTATCTCATCGACGAGTTGGCTGACTTCCACCTGGATCTGCGCCCTGTCCTCTGCGGTGTAGACACCGTTCGAGGACTGGACCGCAAGCTCGCGCAATCGCTGTATGATGTTCTGCGACTCAGCGAGGTAGCCTTCCGTCGTCTGGATAAACGATATTCCGTCCTGCCCGTTCTTCGAGGCCCGCTCGAGGCCGCGGATCTGACTGCGCATCTTTTCGGAGACGGCGAGCCCGGAGGCGTCGTCTCCCGCGCGGTTGATCCTCATTCCAGATGAGAGTTTTTCCATTCCCCTCGTAGTCTCGTCGTTGACGGTCCGGAGAGAACGATCGGCGAACATGGCGCTGAGATTGTGATTAATAATCATGCCTTACTCCTTTAGTGGCTCAACGGCGGCCTTATGATGGCCGTCTCGGCTTCCTTGCCGGCTTGTAGCGCGCCGGTCCCGTTCGCGTCCTCCGCGATTCCTTCCGCGGCGTCGACGCGCAGGAAGCCCCGGTCTCGCGTCGTACACGCTCACCCCAGGTATTCCTACCATCCGAATATCGGAATCGGGTCGGTTTGCTTTAGCGGAAAAGTTTTCAAAGTGATGCACGGCGACTTGCCATGATCGAAGCGCCTGCGAAATGGTGGAGTTCGTTGAGGGTCGTCTCGAATTGAAGGTTGTACGAAGCGGATCTCTGTGGCGGTGGGATAAAGGAAATTGAATGGGGAACGACACCCTTATTGTTGAGAAATGGCCTCGGGATCGGAAAGAGGAGTTGAAGATTGAGTGGAAGGGTTATCACCGACCGAAACGCCCGCGCGCGAAAAGCTGTAAAGAATTTTGTAGCCGTCCTTGACGCGCTTGGCGATAAGGCCGCGTATTGTTTTATCCTTCTCGAGAAGGGTCTGGAATCGGTGAAGACGCTCCCTTTCCTTTCCAAGACCGATGCGCCATGAGGCGCACAGGGAGTAGGGCGAATCCAGCACGGGTTGGCGGTCGTGGATGGTGTAGTAATGAGTCGTGCCGTCCCGGCCCAACTTGTACAGGGTTATGATCATCGCAGTATCCTATCGGCTGTCGGCATCGAGGGAATGAATATGAAAAAAGGGGCCGACGCCTGACGGCGTGACCCCTATTCCTGGCTATTGCCGCGTTGAGGACCGAAGTCCATCCAATTTATTCGCGGCGAGCCAATGCCTTGAAAAAAGCATTATGGAGCCTTGTGGCTCAAAAACCCATGTGCATTAAGAGAAACGCAGCGCAACTTCAACCCGCCGCTCTTTCGGCGGATGCGCGCACACAGTTCCGAAGCCCTAAAACCCTGGTTTGGTCGTAAAACCAAACGGAAACAGTATCAGATCGTGGCCGGCATCCCCAGACCTGTGATTCTCCTGAGGCCGGCTCGGATCTTTCGGGTGGAGTTTCCACGTCGGACCTCCTCTCGCAAGGATATCTTACTTAAAAATAGGCTATTTGACACATTAATCAAGAGCGATCGAATCAACATTTCTCACTTTTTTTCAGCGGATATGTCTTGACAGGCATGGAATATGCTAATTTTGCATTCCATTCAATTTGACAAAGGTCCTAAAGGATACTATATTTATTTCCTAACCAAAAATGCAGTTTCCTAGAAAAGCGTAGAAAATCCTGCGGTATCTTCCGTTCCTCGTTGCGAGGCGGAAGTTGGATATAAGGGGTTCGTCTTTGAACAAACGGGATTTTCCGCGTGTGCATTTTTACGACCAAGACTTCGTCGAGGTTTATGATCGCACGTGGGCATGGATAGCGGATTGTTGGGCTTCCGGTGGCACCGGGACAGCGATCGAGAAATGCAGATACTTTCAATACAACAACGAATCCGTCATCGATCTGCTGGACCAGGTTTTCTCCTCATTCTTCCTTGTCTACTCCAACAGGATATACGCCGCATCCAGTGGTCTTGATACACTTTATGCGCTTCAAGAGGCCAATGGCGCCATTCGTTCACGCTACGATGCGGAGACGGGCAATCCCATCTGCCCCAAGGACAATCCCGAAGGACTCGGCCTCCCGCTTTTCGCTTGGGCCGAATACAATCTCTATCATAAAACGGCGAACAAGAAACGTGTGAAGGAAGTGATGCCCACTCTCCAGCGTCATTGGGCATGGATGGAAGCGACCTTCAAGCGCGAAAACGGCTTGTACGAGGTTCCTGTCTCGGCCACTGGGATGGAGAACTCTCCCCGTGCCAGCGCCATCTACCTCTCGGACTTCAACGCGGCGATGGCCATGAACGCCCTTTACCTGTCCGCACTCGGCGACATCCTCAACGACAAGGAAGCTTCGTTCCAGTTCAAGCGCTCGTATTTCTCACTCAAGACACGCATTAATTCCCTTATGTGGAACGCCGTCGACGGTTTCTACTACGACCTCGACAAGGCCGAAAAACAGGTGCCGACAAAGACAATAGGCGGCTATTGGCCCCTGCTCGCCGAAATCCCCAATGAGGAACGCTCCGAAAAGCTGATCGCCCATCTGAAGGATCCAGCAATTTTCGGTACCGAGCATCCCTTCCCCACCCTGGCCGCCGATCAAAAGGCTTACGACAAGCGGGGCATGGGCTACCGGGGGTCAGTCGTTCCGCCATTCACCTACATGGTCATCAAAGGCCTCGAAAAATACAACCAGTACGAACTGGCCCGTGACTGCGCGATACGGCACCTCTATTTCGTCCTCGATTCAATGCACCAAGGTGGCGAAGAGCGCGACGAGGACGGCGAAAAGCGTTCCGGGAAAAACGCGCCCGAGCATAGGCCAACCGTCTGGGAGGCCTACCAACCGCAGAACGAGGGCAAGGCCGTGTGGCCGGATCATCCTGGTTGGCCACGTCCGCAGTTTTTGGCCTATACGGGATTGTCGACCATAGCCCTCATGATCGAGAACATCGTCGGGCTCTACATTTCCCTCCCACGCAAGACCGTCGACTGGATCATACCAAACCTCGAGATCATGGGCATCGAGAACCTCTCGCTGAAGCGCAACCTCGTGACGATACTTTCCAACAAATCCGGCAGAGGCTGGGAAATCCACATGGAGAGCGAAAAGCTCTACTACTTCACCATCAACGTGCTCGGCAAGAAGAAGAAAACCCTGCCCATCCCATCGGGCAAGTGCTCGATGTTGATAGACAAGATCTAGTCAGCGTTCGAGCTGGGACAGGATGGTGCCACCCAGCATAAGCACACCCCCTGCCACAAGTCGCACAGTCACCGGTTCTCCGAGCAGGATGATGCCGCCCACCGCAGCGAAGAGGGACTCCAGCGACAGGATGATCGAGGCGTGCGCGGGATGGGCGGTTTTCTGCGCGTAGATCTGGAGCGTGAAGGCGACGCCGGTCGAGAGGATCCCGCTGTACAGGATGGGCAACGCTGCGGAGAGGGTTCCGGCGAATGGGGCGGCCTCGAAGGCCAGGGCTCCGCCGAGGCTCAGAAGGGAACAGACGATGAACTGGCCAATCGCAAGCTCGATGCCGTCCATCACGCCACCGAAACGGCTGACGACAAGAATGTGAAAAGTCCAGAACAGGGCGCTGGCCAGTACAAGCAGGTCCCCTCGGGACATCGTGAAACCGGAGCGGATGCTTAGAATATACAGACCTGCGAGCGCGAGCAGGGCACCCACCCAAATGCGCGGCCCCGATCTCTTGCCGAAGGCGAAGCCAACGATGGGGACGAGCACAACGTACAGGCAGGTGATGAATCCTGCGTTCCCCGCCGTGGTGGTGACCAGGCCAATCTGTTGGGTACTCGTGCCGAAGAAGAGCACCACGCCGGTGATCGTCGCGTAGGCCAGCTTTTGGGAGGGCCGGAGCCGGGGGCCGCCCGAGGGGCCGGCCGCGCGGTTGCGGCGCCGCGCGAAGAGGAGAAGGGGCAGCACGCTGAGTGCGCCGATCCCGAAACGGACGGCGTTGAAGGCGAAGGGGCCGATGCTTTCCATGCCGCTGCGTTGGGCTGAAAATGCGAAACCCCAAATAACGGCCGTGAGTACAAGAAGGCCATCGGCCCTGAGCGCTGTTTCGGAAATTCGCATAAGGGCGAGACTATGCGAACTGGGGCCGCAAGGGCAAGCCTTGACCTCAAGGTGCCCGCGCGGTATAAGGGATGTTCGGCAAACTGTCACGGGAGGCTCACTATGGCAATGGGCAATAAATACGGAACGCATCGAGTGATTGAACCGGCAGGATCGATGCCGCAGGCCGCGCAGAAGCTCGACAACGACATGTCAAAGCTCTACGACAACGAAATCCTCATCGACGTCCTCGCCCTCAATATAGATTCCGCGAGTTTCACGCAGATCGAGGAAGAGGCCAAGGGGGATGTCGAAAAGATAAAGGCGACAATCCTTGGCATAGTCGCGGCTCGGGGCAAACAGCAAAATCCGGTCACCGGTTCGGGCGGCATGCTCATCGGAAAAGTGGCGAGGATCGGAAGCGCACTCTCCGGCCGTGACCTCAAGGTCGGGGACAAGATCGCCAGCCTGGTGTCCCTCTCGCTCACACCCCTCAACATCAAAAGGATAATCAAGGTTCATGTCGAGATTGATCGCGTCGAGGTTGAGGCACAGGCCATCCTTTTCGAGTCCGGCATCTATGCCAAACTGCCGACCGACATGGACGAGGGCCTCGCGCTGGCGGCCCTCGACGTCGCGGGCGCACCCGCACAGGCGGCCAAGCTCGTGCGGCCCGGCATGTCCGTCCTCGTGCTCGGCGCGGGCGGGAAATCCGGCATCCTATGCTGTTACGAGGCCATGAAGCGCGTCGGGCCCACCGGCAGGGTCATCGCGGCGATCCATTCCGACAGGTCACGGAAGACGCTTCAGGATCTCAACCTGGCCCATGCGATCGTCACCGCCGACGCGACCAAGCCGATCGAGGTGCTCGAGGCTGTGCTCGCGGCGAACGATGGCAAGGAAGTGGATCTCTGCATCAATTGCGTCAACATCCAGGGTGCAGAGATGGCTTCCATCCTCCCTGTCCGCGACGAGGGCACGGTGTATTTC
>Ga0118677_10009452_pt1 | contig 15216 bp, 22 predicted proteins | sample AliMusrvi5mmetaG_FD_86154 | JGI IMG/M metagenome (GOLD analysis project Ga0118677, IMG submission 86154)
GGCTATGCCTCTATGCCTCTAGGCATCTGCCAGCAGCCGTCTTCATCCTCGCCTCTACCGCTATGGCCGCCTCTGTTCTTCATGGTCAAGCAGGCATGGCAACCTCTGAATCGACAAGCTCTTTCGTTGCCAATGTGAGGTGCGGCGGGATTCCATGCGGGCCTTCATGCACGAGTTTCACCTGTGCCCGCCAGATCCGCGAGCCTGGGCTGATGGCCAAAGAAAAGGCCAAACCGCTAAACAAACCAGTCGTTATGGGGGCAACGGGTCGATTAGTCCCCAGCCTTTGGTGGTTCGTTCCCCAGATACTCCCCAGCTAGTTCCGTGACAAAAACGACAAGATTGGGTAGATTAAGTATGGTGCAGAATTTTCTGAACCCGCAGATTCACTTGCCTGCAAAGCGGGTTGCAATCTGGTCCGCAGTCCTTGACGCAGACCTCATAACCGTCGAGTTTACTTCAATGTTCCAACGTTTAATCTTCGCCCCGTCACCATTGTTTTTGATTGTCCTCCTCGTAGTCGCTTCTTCCGCCGAGGCAGGCCAGATGAGTTACAGCATTGTTAACTACCCGATGTCCTTGGGCCCCGACACAGGGTGGTATCCATTGGACGGTACCGCCACCTTATCGGGCACAATTATTACGGACGGAGCCACGGGAGCCCTGGCCCCCTCCGACATATTGTCCGCCTCCTTCACGGTTATGATTCCTGGTCAGGGCACGTTCTCCGGAGATGCCACCTCAATAAACTTCGCTCAGGGTTATGGCCTCTTCGCTGGCGTGCTTGGATCAGGTGCGAACAATGGGGGAACACAGTATGGGCCGAGTTTGTATCTTCAACCCGGTGCGGCATACGGCTTATTACAAGGCATCGACATGGTTTCCTTTGCGGTGCCCGTCATGGGCCCCAACAATGGACTATCTGGGATTGCGTATAGCAACATCGGGGTTTTGAAAGGTTTTGATCTCTCATCATTGCAGATCTTGGACGGCAACTCCGATCCTTACGTTAACACGAAGGCGTTGTTCTCGAAACCGGCCCAAAACCAGGAATTATCAACCGGGGCTTCAGCCCCCGGTTCCTACATCGGCGAGTCCTACATGATCGTTGCCGACAACGGCACACCGGTCGCGGTCCCCGAGCCATCAACCTTCATGCTTTTGGGCTCGGCACTGTTGGGACTTGGGGCAGTGTATTTGCGGAAGATTTGACGACTACTGACAGTTTCACGCTTCTCGCGTTCGGTGCCGTTTAATTTTGTTATTGTGAACAATATTCATTCTGGCATGATCGGGGTGGCCCTGGAAATAAACGTCGTCGCCGTGGGAATTATCGACGCGGCCCTGGGAACGAACGTCGCCAACCCCGCCGGCACGAGTTCCATGCCCGGATTCGCCGATAATACGCAAAAGACGGGCCGTTGGGGCAATATGCTATGCTTCATCAGCACCCTTCGATGCCTCGGATCAGCAACTTTATGTCGATGGCCATTAACCGAGTTTCCGCTGCCGGCGTCGCCGCCATGCTCTACCCGGTAACGAAGCCAAGCCGTGTGGCGAAGGTCGGCAGCGGTCGCACGTCGTCGGCATCGACGGCGGACGCCCAGAGCAAATCTCGGCCGCAGACCATCGACACGTCCAATACGGCTGAGCAGATCCACACGGCGTTCGCAGACGCTCTGGCGGCGTTGGGCAATATGGCGGCGACGAGCAGCACCAGCATGACCCAGGCGAACACCGAGGTGCAATCCAGCGTTGTCCAGCAGGCCGGCAGTGCATACACCCAGGTCGAGCAGCAGGCGGGACAGACGCTGGATATTACTGCGTAACGCTTCTAATCGCCGATGCCAGGATGCTCGCGAGGGCGAACTCGACTCCCATCGCGATCACGATTGGCCTATGAAGCGAGTGGACTCTCACTTCCCGGGCGTGACAATACCCACAAACAACCGGCCGTCAGTTTCCCAAGGATCGCCGCCGCCATTCTTGCCTTTCCGTACCTTGTGGAAATCATCCACGACATAGGTCTCAGACAGGCCGCCAGACTGCTCCAGACATTTGAAAAGATAGTCTCGCTCAACATACGCCACCAGCAGATACAGCACAATGATGCCGACGACGAGCACCAACAGGCGTTTCGACCGCAGACGTGCCTTCGATGACGATTGCGGCTGCGGAGTTTGGGAGGATGCGTGATTCATATTTCACCTCGGGGATACCGCAGACGACGTTCTCCTTGGCGGACAACGGGTATCCCATGACCCGTAGCGATGGCACCGGCCAACCGCTTGATGGCGGCAAGCACAACTACACGCTCACCTTCGCCAAGGGTCAGTTCCCTCCGGTGAACGCCTTCTGGTCGGTGACGATGTACGACGGCAAGACGCAACTGTTGATCGAGAACCCAATCAACCGCTATCTCATCAACTCGCCCATGCTGCCCAACATGAAGAAGAGTGAGGACGGTTCGCTCACTCTATACGTTCAGAAAGATTCGCCGGGCAAGGACAAGGAATCGAACTGGCTGCCTGCTCCAAATGGCCCGATCTATCTGGTGATGCGGCTTTACTGGCCGAAGACAGAGGCCCCGTCGATCCTGCCGCCAGGAGAGGGCACGTGGCAGCCGCCAGCGGTCGTGCAGGCAAAGTAAGTTCATGGCAAGTGATCATCGCCACAGCACGGCTGACGAATACTGGGGTAGGAGCGACAAACTATCGCTCCTGCCCTTTGCCCATCCCGCAGAAGATCAGTTATTCGATGGATCAGTCCGCCGCAACTTGCGGCTGGGCTTTGACGGCGTGCTGCTCTGGTAGATCCCGCTGCACTCGGCATCCAGGCAACGACCCGATGCCCACGATCGCAGCCGCTCCAACGATTCAGCGGCAGTAACGGCAACAGGCACAACATTTTGGGCAGCCGCAGTCAGCGGCAAGTCCAACAATGCAGCCAATCTGCAACAGGCTTTTATTTCAGCACCTGTCCACTGCTGATCGTTCGGCATGGCCTGATCGGCGTCCAAATCGAAGAGCTTCAAGTAAATCGACCAAATCTTTTGCCGCTGTTCTTTGCTGGGCAGATCGTGGTCAAGGACAACGAAGTGCTTTTCAAGCTCGGTAGGGATTTGCACGACGGCCGACAGGACCACAATGAAAGTTCGATTCTGCTTGCCGGTGCTGATCTGCTTGGCGAGAGCCTGGACGATCTCCGGCGAATTCAGGAACCTGTGGAAGTTCGTCAAGCAGAGAATGGCCGAGCTACCTGGATGGTCATTTTGATCGAGCCGTCTGCGAGTTGGCTTTCCGTGACGGTATGCCCTTTCCGCCTGCTTTCGATCTTCACTTTCTCTGCCGCATACGCTTGCAGAAATCTATCGAGTTCTTTCCGATCGCCCCAGCGTCCACCGAAGTCGTCGAACGACAGCTTTCCGGTGGGGATGTCGGCGACAACTGGGTAAACCCAGTCCGGCAGTTTTACTGCCAAGCCTTCAACTGTGCCGCTGAAAAGCTCGTGCTTGCCCTGTGCTGGGGCAGGAAGCTTGAGGCGATCGCACGCGGCCCGCACGGCGGCGGCGTCTCTGATTTCCGTCTTGATGGTAACTGTGTGGCTCAGGTGTTTTCTCCTTTTGGTTGCGATGCGGATTGCATCAATTGGATTTCTGTTGGCGGGGCGGTCGGCGTCGTGGCCATTGCAATTCGAAGCGGTGTTGCCGCGGACCGCTTTACAGCCGGCATTTGGGGCGTTATCGTGGATGCGAACTGTCCGTTTTTCTTCTTCCCGAAGGAGTGTGCCATGCAAGCGAAACACATAATTCTCGGCATCCACATCAATGACCGCATCCGCGAGGTCCAGCCCGTACAGCAGGCGTTCACCGAATACGGCTGCTACATCAAGACCCGCATCGGGCTGCACCACGTCGACGAGCATGTCTGCTCCCCGCGGGGCTTGATCATCCTGGAGATGTACGGCGACGACAGCAAATCCCGCGAACTGGTTGAGCGGCTTGCAAAGATTGAGGGCGTGGAAGTCCAGCAGATGGTGTTCGATCATCCCGACTGACACGGGCTGTCGCCTGTTCGGCATCAGCGTTGGCCCATTTCGGCAGTGACTGCTTTCGCATCGCTGGCACCTTGGGCGGTCGGCGTTTCCTCCCAGACGACCTTCACGTCCCAGCCGACGTGCTCGAACAACGCTGCGATGATGACCTCCGCAGAACGCTTGGCATGTTCGATGTTCTCACGAGAGCCAGCGGTCTGGGCGACCATTAACTGGGCCTGGTGGAAAACCTCGTCGCGAAGTCGGTCCTGTTCCTCACGCCACGGAATCCAGGTTGTGCTTCGCACTTCCCAAGTTTTGGTCTGCTCGTGATCGACGCGGGCTTGGAGAACCTCCGGTTGTGGCAATCGGATGGTAGCACGCTTTGCGGGTTCATCTTTGTCAGCAATGACGGCCTTGCTGAGGTCTACGGCTATCAAAGCATCACCGCGGATTAAGAATGCCCCTTTTGAAGTGTCTGACTGGCCGATCAGAACGTCGGCTACATACACGCGGCCGGTACAGAGTTGCGAAAGGCGTTCCAGCCGCTCGACGGTCGGCCCCGTGGAAGACACGACGATCGGCGGCGGTTGTTCGACCCGAAGTTGACGAAGGCAGACCAGCAGGCCGGCGAACACGGCAAGCAGGCCAAAGGCTAAGATTATGGTTTTCAAGGTCCCTCCTTGTTGTCGGGCGGCAGAGCAGTCTCGGCGGTGTAGCCGGTCTCCGGAGCCCGCCAGTGAATGGGATGTCGTCTGCCTCGCGGCGGTCGAGCCGCTCCACTGTCAGACATTTCAGCCGCTGGCAATAAGGCGACAGGACATCGTGGCAATTGAGGCTGCTCCCCACGCGGCGGCCGTCCTTGATCTGAGCCACGGCGTAGCGGGCCAACACGGACGGATAGGCCAGATCCATCTTGCCGCGACGGACGAGTGCCTTGAACGCGACGAAGGAGTTCGCGATCGTTTCCTGGATCATGTCCTGGTAGTCTTGGCTCCGCCGCAAGTGGCGGAACGCGTACTTGGCGTGCCGAACGATCTTCGGGACCATCGAGAGGAAAACACGCTGCCAACGGCGGCGGGGAGCGGGAGAGGGGGATGCACAGACCATTTAAGATCTCCTACGGCCGCCCCAAAGCCAGGAGCGGCATTTTGGGGGGTGGAGGCCGTCGATGAAGCAGTGCCCAGAAGCGGCGAGAACCGCGATTTTTGGCTCCGGAGCGACCCGCTGACGGTTTAAGCAGGGCTCAGGTTATACTGCCATGCGGAATGCTTTCTTTTAGCATTTGGGCGGCACTTGCCAGCGACGAAGCGTGCTGGTAACGTATGCAGGCACCATGACCAACACTTACGTCACCGACATTACGCACTACCTGAATGAATCCGGCGACCTGGCAGAAATGCCGGCCGCCGCTCGCAAGTTGGCCAGCTTCCTTGGCTTGCTGATCGACGCGGCATCGCAAGTCATGCCGATGGCAGATCACGACACGAGAATCCGCTGCCGCAAACGCGGCTGCCAAGGATCGGTCCGGGCTTCACTTCCGACCCGCGATAGCGAGATTACCTGGCACTGCCCCGTCTGTGGCCTCAACGGCATGATTCACAAGTGGCAAGGCTCGAAATGGGACCAAAGCGGCCAGACGGTCGAAGGGAACGCAGATCGTTCACAGGAGAAACCCAAGCCGGCCCCCAAGTACACGCTGAAAGAAGGCCAGTACCTCGCCTTCATCTACTGTTACACGAAGCTCAACCGCCAGGCTCCCGCCGAACTCGACATGCAGAAGTATTTCCGAGTCACGCCGCCCGCCGTGCATGACATGATCGTGAAGTTGGAGAAGCATGGCTTCATTAGCAGGGAGCCGGGCGTGTCACGGTCGATCCGGCTGCTGCTGAAACGAGAAGAACTGCCGGACCTGGAATGAAGTATCATGTCGAACAAGGCCGACAGGAGGACAGCCGTGAAGAATAATGAATGCACGATCTACATCACGACCAAGAGCGGTTGGACACAGAAATACCGCAAAGAGAAGGACGGCTGGACTCAAACTGGTCCAAACGGCGTCGTCCGCTCGCTCAGTGCGGAGCAATTGTTGTCGCACATCTTGCCGCTGCTCACTGACGGTTCGGACCACGCAAGCGTCAAGGTGGAACGCGATGCAAAGGTTGAGGGCGAGTAGAGCGGCGTAACGCACCGAGCCCGCCGGGATCTTCATCTCAACAACAACATCTTAACTCCAGTCTCATTTATGTCTCTTACCCAAGGAACACTCCAATGCATCCTCTGATCGAATACGAACAGAGCACCGGACTGGTACGGGAAGTCTATGACGACATCCGGGCCACCCGCAAAATCGACGACATCAACAACTTCTGGAAGGCCATCGCCAATCATCCGCCTACCCTGCAACGGACGTGGGCCATGCTCAAAGAGGTGATGGGCGGGCCAGAAGAACTCGACCCGCTCGTCCGCGAGTTGATCTACATCGCCGTCAGCGTGACCAACGGCTGCGATTATTGCATCGCTTCCCATCGGGCTTCGGCCGCATCGAAGGGCATGACCGAGGTCATGTTCGGTGAGTTGATGAGCATCGTCGGTGCTGCCAATCTGACCAATCGTTTGGCCACCGGGTTCCGTGTTCCGCTGGACGAGAAGTTCAAGTAACCTCTGCCCAAAGTCCTGTTTTTTTAGGATCGTTGTCAACTGCAAGCCGCCGCAGTAGGATATTGCTTCATGAAGAATGGATGATGCCCGGAAATGGAAAAGAGACTAGTGTCAATGCATCCCGACCGAACGCCCGATGGCCACAGGAACTCAAGAGCACGCGTGGAGGAGGTCGTAATTGCAAACGGTCTCTGGACATGCCCCGCGTGCTGCGGGACGAACTTTGAGGAGCAACGCGAGTGCTTGGCCTGCGGCCAACGGATCTTCACCAATCAGTCGGAGGAATTGCCGGGGGAACCGGCGACTCAAGCTGAAACGGGGCACGGTATCGCCGCCGGAGGCGGGCACGGCGACATTGTCGATGCGATCGAAGAGATTCGCGTACTGTCGGCCGTGGCCAACGACTGGATTTGTCCGTTCTGCGGCGTGACGGTTCGTAGCCATACACGCCCGAATTCCAGACTCGGAATGAAGGCGAGGCTGTTGTTGGCATGCAACATCCCCGTGACCGCCGTCTGGGTTGCTGCGATGATGTGGGTTAGTGCGGAAATTGGCATGAGGATTCCGGTGTTTGCGATGGTCCTGCCGACAGTCGCATTGAGTTGGTGGGCGTTATCGCTGCCGCGGGTCGTGTTGCTGCGTTGCGTGAAATGTGGCTCCGTGCATCGCCAATACCGGCTTGTGCGTGGTTTTTTCGGACGTGGCGTGAAGTGCTGATTGGAGTAGACATACCGCGTGTTGAGGCCGACCAACCTCAGCCGCCTGGGCTGCGGAGAGCAATTGCAGGCGGGCAGCGGCGGGCGTAGGATACCGACAAGTGGGACCATGCCCAAAGACAAACGACAGAAACGCGACCTGCACGCTCTCGACGCCGAGGGAATGGTTCTGTGCAATCCCCGCGACAAGGAGGCCGCCCATCGGGCTGAGATGGAAGGCATCGCCACCGTGGATCGCGATGCGGTGACGTGCCGGAGGCGCCTGTCATTGATGCTTAAGAGCGGCAAGACGGATAAGGGCGATACTCGTGCAGGCGAAACCCAATAGGAAGAGCGAGGAGACTGCCGAACATGACCACGATTGGCATGGTGCTTTTTCCACAATTGACACAACTGGACCTAGGTCAGCTTTGCCAGCGTGTTGAACTTCGCTATCTGGCGGCTAAACACATTCTGAAAGGTTACACGTCTCGGAACTTGCGTATGGGAGCCACTCTATGTGCGGACGATTTACACTCAGAACACCGATGTCGGTCCTCATCAAACAGTTCTTTGCCGAGGGCGGCGAGATGCTGTCCCCCCGGTACAACATTTCGCCCAGCCAGCAGGTTCTCTGCGTGCGAGAGCGACGCTTTACCATGTTTCAATGGGGGCTGATTCCATCTTGGGCGAAAGAGCCCCGCGGATTCATTAACGCCCGTGGCGACACTGTAGCTGTAAAGCCCACATTTCGGCACGCGTTCCGCAAGCAGCGATGCCTGATTGTTGCTGATGGCTACTACGAGTGGCAGACGCGAGGCAAGAGCAAGCAGCCCTATCTATTCGAGTTTCCCGACAAGCGGGCCTTCGCTTTCGCTGGCCTCTGGGAGCGGTGGAATGACGTCGAAACCTGTGCCCTCATCACCACCGAGCCCAACGAGTTCTGCCGCACCATCCACGACCGTATGCCGCTGATTCTTCGTTCAGAGGATTACGATAGGTGGATGCTCCCGGCAACCGAAGTGCCGGTTCTGGAGGCAATTCTCAAGACGACGACGGAAGGATTAACGGCACACCCCGTTTCAACGCACGTCAACAGCCCAAGGAACGATGATCCGAAATGCGTGGAACCGCTCGGCGTATGGTAGTGGCTGATTGCCGTCATGTTCGGCACGATGAAGGATGCAATTCCGGGAGTGGTATCGCCGATCCAGAACCGGGCTGATTTCGAACATCTGGAAATGAAGAGACAGCAAGCTGACTATGGCATCGTGGCGGGCAAGATCGCCGATTATCAGGCCAATCTGAAGAAGCCTGAGATTGAGGAAGAATAAGCACCAAAGCCAGCAACATTTTGTTATCAAGATCAAAATGTAGCCAGCACTCTTCAGCCGATCCGCTCGCCCACTTCGATCACGCGGCGGAAGTGGTCCGCTGCCAGATAGGCTCTAAACTGCCCCTTGCATACCCCTCCATTGTCGAAATCACCTGAAAATTTGTGCGGGTTGGTCGCGATCTGACCAAGCAATGCTTTATGATCTGGGTGGGTTCGGTGAGGCCAGCCACCAAGCCAATCTTGGCAGAAATGAGGATTCCCGATTATGACTTTGCACATCCACTACGATCACAAGTGCCCCAAGTGCGAGACGCCCTATGTTCCCTACGATGCGGAAGTCGCTTGTCCGAAGTGCGGCTTGCTTGAAGCAGACCGCTACGACTTTGTGAGCGAAGCGGCCAATTCGGCGTTATTCAATCTCAACGAGTTCGGCCAGTATACCCCCATGATGTGGATGGTGCTCAGTTTTGGAGACGAGTTGCTTTCCCAAGCGTTCTACATGCTTGAACTCCATCGCATTGCATCCGAGTTGCCGTTTAACGACTTGGGCCAAATCTATTACGACAAGTTCGCTCCACCTGATTTTCCCGGTAGCGATTACATGCGGCAATACTTCGCCCGCCTATGCGAACGCATCTCCGAGAAAACCGACGAACTGCTCGCCAACGGCTAAGAGGCTAAGAATGTCCGAGCTTGACTTAAAACACTGGTTGTACCAACTCGACTTGGGAGACAAAGACGAGTTGATTATCTCGATCAAGTCGATTGCCGAGTCCGGTTGTTTTTTCTACGGGGACTCGGGCCAGCTTGGTCATATGGCTGAGCGGCATCGCAGGACGAATGGATCGAGCAACTTGGAATTTCACGAGCACGAGGTCGGGCCGGAGTGGTTGTTCGTATTGATGCTGGCTGATGGCGGCCTGGGGGTTGCGGAAGCGAGTCTTGGCACCGTCAAGAGCATCACGGACATGGTTGCATTCGCCGTCAAGACGGATTGGGATGGGCGTAGGGCACATTGCGATCCTCCCGAGTCTCTTTTCGTCGTCGTGTGGGGTTTAGATCCCATGGGTGTTTATGCTGAGTCGCCCGATCACGAGATCAATCTTTATGGCGACGCCCCGGACGTGGTGGAAAAGGCCGGCGATATAGTTGCCTGCATGATAAAGTCGATCGCCGAGGTGCGGCGACTCGCAGACGAGGACGATGCGGAAGATGATGGGGACGAAGAAGCTGGCGAAGGCCGTGGCGAAGAAGGTCAGGAGTAACAGGATTATGAAATTCTTCCGTTACCGCCGCCCATCCTTGAAAACCCTTCTCGGCATCACGAAGGCCAAGAAGGAGATTAAGAAGGAACTTGGCATCACCGCCTTCATGAAGCCGTTCCGCTGGTGGACGAACACCAAGCGGAAGATCAAACGCGATGTCGGTTACGAGTCGGACACCGGGCGGCTGATCCGCAACGGACTGCCCAGGCCGGGCGGCTGCTTGGTCGTGATAGTTATCGGAGGGGTGGTGTTGAGTGCCGTCGCGGCGGTCATGGCAAGATAAAGAACTCGCCGGATTTGGATGCGGTTAGGTCGTTTGACGCATGGCCTTCCCGCAGTCTTTACCGGGCCTGCCCGACCGGAACTAAAATCAAGGCGGCAAACAACTTATTAAGATCGGGTTGCTTGCCAGATGGATATTCGCGGGATTAGAATCAGGCTTTAAGGAACAGGCAGTCTTGGATACGACCAGCCTTCCAGCGTTGCCAGAAGGCTGGTGCTGGACGACTTTGGAAGCTGTTGCCGAGATTGAGGGTGGCATTACAAAGGACCAGAAACGGCCGTGTTCGCCGACCACGCGGGAAGTGCCGTACCTGCGTGTTGCCAATGTTCAGCGGGGCTTTCTCGATCTGGCAGAAATGAAGATGATCCTTGCCGACGAAGACGAAATCACATCGCTGCGGTTGCAGCCCGGCGATATTCTATTTACCGAGGGTGGCGACCGTGACAAGCTTGGACGCGGATGGATCTGGAACGGCGAGATCGAAGAATGCATCCATCAGAACCACATCTTCCGTGCCCGTCCGAATCGTGCTGTTGTCGATCCGAAGTTCGTATCTTACCACGGCAACCATTTCGGGCAGCAGTGGTTTGTGAAGACGGGCAAGCAGACTACAAACCTTGCTTCGATTAACAAAGGCGTTCTGCGGCGTTTTCCGATACCTATTGCCCCGACCAACGAGCAAGATCGCATCGTCGCCAAGATTGAAGAACTCTTCTCCGACCTTGATGCCGGCGTAGCAGCCTTGGAACGCGTGAAGGCCAAGCTGAAGCGTTACCGGGCCACCGTACTCAAGGCTGCCGTCGAGGGCAAGCTTACTGAAGCGTGGCGAAAGAAGAACCGGGCGAAGGAGACTGGTCAGCAGTTGCTTGATCGCATACTGGTCGAACGTCGCCGCAAGTGGGAAGAAGAGCAACTGGCCGGTTAAACGCGTGGAATGTTGAACCTTATCGCGTTTTCCGCGTGTCGAAAAGAGTTGCACTCCTTCGGAGTGCTGGGTACGGATGCTTCGCATCCCAGGGTGCGCTGCGCGACCCTGGGCTATGCTGTATAACCGCTTCGCGGTTGAACACGGTGCAAGCGGCAACGCGATTTCAATGACAGATTGCATTGACAATGTTGATACCGGTAAACGACAATAGCAGCACCCTGAACCGCCCGATAACCGCGAAGCGGTTCAATAACAAAGCCCAGGGTCGCGCAGCGCACCCTGGGTTGGCAACCCGCGAAAAGGTTCCCGTACCCCGAATGGGCACAACCAAACCGCGAAGCGGTTAAACGCGTGGAATGTTGAACCGCATCGCGTTTTCCGCGTGTCGAAAAGAGTTGCACTCCTTCGGAGTGCTGGGTACGGAAGCTTCGCATCCCAGGGTGTGCTGCGCGACCCTGGGCTATTCTGTATAACCGCTTCGCGGTTGAACACGGTGCAAGCGGCAACGCGATTTCAATGACAGATTGCATTGACAATTGCATTGACAATGTTGATACCGGTAAACGACAATAGCAGCACCCTGTACCGCCCGATAACCGCGAAGCGGTTCAATAACAAAGTCGGCAACCCGCGAAAAGGTTCCCGTATCCCGAAGGGGTACAACAGCCGAAAGCGAAACGTGTCACAGTCCCTGGTCCAAATTTACCTTCACCTGATCTTTTCGACGAAACTTCGACAGCCGTTTTTACGGGATGGGGGACTACGTCAGCGCACGCACGCCTACCTTGCCGGAATTTGCAAAAACATCAATTGCCCGGTGCTGGAAATTGGCGGTATTGAAGACCATGCGCATATTCTTTGCCGGTTCGGCAAAGGAATTGAAGTTCAAGACCTATTGCGCGACCTGAAACGCGATTCGTCGAAATGGGTGAAGGCTGAGGATCCTCGCATTGAAGAGTTCTATTGGCAGCTTGGGTATGGAGCTTTTTCGGTCAGCCCGTCGCATGTGGAGGTGCTGACACAATACATTGCCAACCAGGAAGAGCACCATCGAAAAGAGAGTTTTCAGGATGAATTCCGGCGACTTTGCAAGAAGTATGGCGTGGAAATTGACGAGCGATATGTGTGGGAATAAGAGTTGTACCCCTCTTCGGGCTGCTGGTACGCGTGCTTCCGCATCCCAGGGTGTGCTGCGCGACTCTGGGCTATGCTGTATAACCGCTTCGCGGTTGCATTGAAGGTATTGAGTCGTAAGGAAAAACAACATCCAAATGAGCACCGCATCCCAAAACATCGTCAACAAAGCCTGGAACTTCGCCCACGTCCTGCGTGACGACGGGCTGTCGTACATGGCCTACACCGAGCAGATCACCTTCCTGCTCTTCCTCAAGATGGCGGACGAACTGACGAAGCCCCCCTACAAACGGCCGGCGATCGTGCCGCCCGCCTTGGGCTGGCCCAGCCTGATGAAGCTCGACGGCGACGACCTGGAAGCCCATTACCGGCATGTCTTGGAAGAACTGGGCAAGAAGCCGGGGATGCTGGGCGAAATCTTCAAAAAGGCCCGGCCGGAGATCCAGAACCCCTCGACGCTCAAGCGGCTGATCGTGGATCTGATCGACACCGAAAGCTGGTCCTCGATGGAGGCCGACGTCAAAGGCGACATTTACGAGGGCCTGCTGGCCAAGAGTGCGGCCGAGTCGCCCAAGGGCGCCGGGCAGTATTTTACACCCCGCGAACTGATCAAAGGCATCGTCGATTGCGTCCAGCCCACGCCGGCCGACACCGTATGCGACCCCGCTTGCGGCACCGGCGGATTCCTGCTGGCCGCCCATGATTACGTTGCCAAGCACCACGGCAAGGACCTCGACACCGACCAGAAGAAGCACCTGCGAAAAACTTTCGTGCAGGGCTGGGAACTCGTGCCCAACACGGCCCGCCTGTGCATTATGAACCTCTATCTGCACGGCATCGACGCCGATCCTTGCCCGATCAAGTCCGGAGTGGATAGCCTGGCTGGCGATCCGGGCGATCGGTTTTCCCTGATCCTGACCAATCCGCCCTTCGGCAAAAAGTCCAGCATCGCGATCGTCAATGAAGAGGGCGACCTGGAAAAGGAAGAGCACAGCTACGAACGCCAGGACTTCTGGACGGCGACGAAGAACAAGCAGCTTAATTTCCTTCAGCACGTCAAAACCCTGCTGGCGATGAACGGGCGGTGTGCGATTGTGGTGCACGATAATGTCCTTTTTGAGGGTGGTGCCGGCGAGACTGTACGGAATAATCTCCTGAAGCAGTTCGACGTCCATACCCTGCTGCGGTTGCCGACCGGCATTTTCTACGCCCAAGGCGTGAAGGCCAACGTGTTGTTCTTTGACGCCAAGCCGGCCCAGGAGAAGGCGTGGACAAAGACCGTTTGGGTCTATGACCTGCGGACGAACATGCACTTCACGCAGAAGACCAGCCCCTTGCAGCGGGTCGATCTGGACGAGTTCGTGAAGTGCTATAATCCCGAGAACCGCTACCGCCGCCGCCAGACCTGGAGCGAAAAGAACCCGGAAGGACGCTGGCGGTCGTTCGACTACGCAGAGATCTCCAAGCGGGACAAGGTGAATCTCGATATCTTCTGGCTGAAGGACGAGAGCCTGGAAGATTCCGATGATCTGCCTGACCCGGACGTGTTGGCCCAGGAGATCGTCGACGACATGCAGACCGCGTTGGAGCAGTTTTCGGCGGTAATGGAAGGGTTGAAGGGGTAATACCATGTACGACATAATCGGCGACATTCACGGCCACGCTGACGCTCTCGTCGAGCTGCTGACGCTGCTCGGCTATGAGCGGATCGGCACCACATTTGCCCACCCCGATCGAAAAGTCATTTTCCTGGGTGACTTCATTGACCGTGGGCCGAAAGTCCGCGAGGTTCTTCAAATTGTCCGGCCGATGGTCGAGCAAGACAAAGCGTTGGCCGTGATGGGCAATCACGAACTCAATTCCTTGGCGTACCATACTCCCGATCCAGATTCGCCGGGCGGGTTCCTTCGACCCCACAATGAGAAGACTTTCGGGCAGCATCCGCATTCATTAGACGAAAAGAACTTTAAGCAACACCGCGAAACGCTAGACCAAGTGCCTGCGGCGGAATTCGCCTGCTATCTAAGATGGTTCCGAACGCTGCCGTTATCGCTCGATCTCGATGGATTACGAGTTGTGCATGCCTGCTGGGATTCGACAGATATTCAGGTGGTCCGAGAGGGACTGAAACAGCATAGCGGCGTCACAGATGCTTTCTTGCAGCGGGCTTGCATCGACGGCAATCCGCTCTTTACGTCAGTCGAGGTCCTGCTCAAAGGCAAGGAACTCAAGCTGCCGAAGGGTGTTTCATTCCAGGACAAAGACGGCCATGTTCGTAAGCACCTCCGTGCTTCATGGTACTTACCTAGCCAGACCGTGTTGACGGCCCAGTATCGCTCGGATTTGGTCGGTTGCGACTTGAACATCGAGGCTATGCCGAAAGACTCTGAAGTCCGCGTAGAACCGTATCCAACACAAGCGAAGCCCGTGTTCATCGGCCACTATTGGCTTCGTGCGAAGGGTCCTTCGATCCTTGCCGGTAACGTGGCCTGCCTTGATTACAGCGTCGCGAAGGGAGGATTCCTTTGTGCTTATCGTTGGAACGGGGAGCAGACCCTGACCAACGAGCATTTTGTATGGGTTGCCAGTGCACCGCTGCCATAATTGCGAGACCTGAACCACCATGAACCACATTAGCCCCGCCGTTCAGACCGTCCACGACCTCCGGCACCGTTGGAAACCGCAGAAAGAGCGGCTCCACGCTGCCGGCGGCGACCAGCCGACCGGCGGCCAAAAGGACAGACAAGTAGAGACACCGGGATTAGTCCGTCATAAACCCACGGCCTACGGCCGTGCGACCCTGGGGGCTAAGCCGTTCCGGCGTGCCCCGAAATAGCATACGCTCTGACTCCTGGGAAAGCCCTGTTGGGCAGGAGAAAGAG
>Ga0118677_10009455_pt1 | contig 15215 bp, 10 predicted proteins | sample AliMusrvi5mmetaG_FD_86154 | JGI IMG/M metagenome (GOLD analysis project Ga0118677, IMG submission 86154)
ACCCTGATTTATCCGGAGAAATAGTATTACCAAAAATTATTGGCCATAATATGGTGCTACAACAGCTCAAAACAATACCTATATGGGGTACGGCTGCTATTGGGGAGAAAATAACCGTAGCTTTCGGTGGTCAACTGAAAGAAACTATAGCCGGCGATTCAGGAAAATGGCAGGTAAACCTGAATCCAATGAAAGCTTCTGAAATACCACGGGAAATGATAATATCCGGTAGCAACACGATAAAACTGGAGAATATCCTGGTTGGTGAAGTATGGCTTTGTTCCGGACAATCAAATATGGAATACAGTATGCGTAAAAACAGTAAGATTCAGCCAACTGTGAAGGGTAAAAAACCACTTGAAGATGATTTATCAACGGCCAATAATCCCAACATTCGTCTTTTTCTGGTGAGAAGAAAATATATGTCTCCCGATTCAACACATGTTGGTTGGGATGTGGCAAGTGGAACAGCATTACGTGATTTTTCAGCAGTAGGGTATTTTTATGCTAAAGAGCTGTATCAGAAACTTCATATTCCTATTGGAATGATATCGTCCGCAGTTCCAGGAAGCCGTATAGAACCATGGATTGAATCCAGTAAGTTGGAAACATCCCCTAAAATGAAAGATGGGAAAGTGTTGAAACCTCTTAACAGTGACAGCGGCGATCCGGGAAAGTTTTACAGCACTATGATCCAGCCGCTGATTCCATTTAGCCTGAGAGGTTTCCTTTGGTATCAGGGAGAATCAAACTGCTTCCTGAACGAAAACATACGTTATGCCTATAAGTTTAAAACCCTTATTGAAAGCTGGAGGAATGATTGGGGAAATTCAACTATGCCATTTTATTTTGTTCAGATTGCACCCTATAAATATTCAGCCTCCAAAGATGTTCGCCCGCATACTCCGGAAAACCTTCCTGAAATGTGGGAAGCACAAAGCCTTGTACTAACTTTGCCAAATACCGGCATGATCACGATTACCGATCTGGTGGACAGCCTGGTGGACATTCATCCGGGATATAAATGGGAAGTAGGACGACGTTTAAGCCTGGTTGCATTAAACAATACGTATGGATATAAAGACATAATCAGTTCGGGTCCAACCTTCAAACAAATGAAAATCATTCTTATTTAGATGTTAAGATGATAACCATTCTCATTTGATATATTTGATATTTCATGCCTTTAACTAACCGCCTGATGGTGCTGGGCACTATTTTTATTGCCCTGGCGAGTGCAGGCCTCTCTCTGGAGGCTATTGCAGCACCACCACCAATCAATATTTCGGCTATGAATGATGATAACTACGCTTCTAGTAAAGGATTTTGGGGATTTACCGATGGAATCAATCGAAGTAGCGCTCTACTGGGTGATATGTGGGGCCTTCGTACCGACCTAAGTAAACATGGCATCTCCTTGGCGATTTTAGAAACAAGCGAATACATGGGCAATGTCAACGGCGGCGTAAAGCAAAGCGCTGCTTATGATGGCCTTACTCAGATCGTGGCACAAATGGACACAAATCGCGCCTTTGGTCACTACGGGGGGTTGGCTAATGTCAGCGTTCTAAATCTCCATGGCAATAACCTGAGCGCTCAAAACCTATACACATTACAAACGGCGAGTGGCATTGTGGGCGATCAAGCCACCCGGCTTTGGGAGATTTGGTATGACCAAAAGTTCCTAGATGAAGATCGCCTGAGTGTGCGCGTTGGACAGCAAAGCTTAGATCAGGAGTTTATGGTTAGTACAAACGCTCTTTATTTTATTAATACGATGTTTGGCTGGCCCATGCTTCCTTCTGCCAATATGCCCTCCGGTGGGCCCGCCTATCCATTGTCAGCATTGGGGGTTCGTTTTAATGTCAGACCTGTTGATGGCTTTAACTTATTGGTCGGCGCATTTAATGGTGATCCAGTTAAAAACAATAACGGGAGCGATCCACAACTCCAAAACCGCTATGGAACTAGCTTTCCCACTAACGGCGGACAGCTTTATATCGCCGAAGCCCAATTCTCCTACCCCACATTGGGCAGCATGGTTGAGCCTGGACAAACCAAATCGCTAGGCTATACCTATAAAATTGGCGCCTGGTATAACACCAATAATTTTTCGAATATGGCGGTCGATACCAATGGGCTATCTTTAGCGGACCCCAATAGCAATGGTAATCCCCTTCAGCATCAAGGTAACTATGCTTGGTATGCAGTGGCTGATCAGCTGATTTGGCGTGATGACAAAGACCCCAATCGAACCGTAGGAATATTTGGCCGTGTCATGGGAACTCCACTGAAAGCCTATAACCTGATTGACTTTAGTGCAAACATTGGTGCTGTGATGCATAGCCCATTTAAAAATCGCCCGGCTGATACCCTAGGCTTAGGCGTTGGTTATGCCCATGTCAGCAATCAAGTAGCGCAGCTCGATCAAAATACCGCCAACTTCACCAATACTTTTACATCCATTCGCAATAGCGAAACGTTTGTGGAGTTAACCTATCAGTATCAATGGAAGCCGTGGATTCAGATTCAGCCAGACATTCAATATGCAATGAATCCTGGCGGTGGATTAGCTAACCCCAATATTCCCAATTCAAAAATTAAGAACGAGCTGATTTTAGGCATCCGAACCAACATTTCATTCTAATGAAGATTAATACTTCCCTTACCAATAAATTGACTATGAACATCTTTTTATCAATGCCATCCAAGCAGTCGACCATGTTGCCACCACAAACGTTGTCGATGACTGTACTTTCATGTATTGGCATTTTTTTAATGTGCCTATCTTCCGCCCATGCCGAACCAAAGGGAATGTTAGAAACCATTAAGCGTCATCAGTTTTTAACTTCAACGATTCCAGATAATGGGGACGTAAACCCATACGCAGTAGTGGTGGCACCCGTTTCTTTCGGTGCAATTGAAAAGGATGATGTGCTGGTTGATAACTTTAACAATATCTCCAATCTTCAAGGTACTGGCACAACGATTATTCGCTATCGACCCAGCACCAAAGAAACAAAACTGTTTGCACAGGTGCCCCAAAAATTAAAAGAATGTCCAGGGGGCGTAGGACTTACGACCGCGATGACCATGCTTAAAAGTGGCTGGGTGATTGTGGGAAGCACCCCAAGCACCGATGGCACAACCAGAACGAAGGGAGATGGTTGTATTTTGGTATTTGACCCCAATGGTAAGCATGTTTCCACCTGGAAAGGCCCCACTATTAATGGACCCTGGGGGAATATAGCCACTATTGATCGCGGTGATAGCGTTACGCTCTTTATTAGCATGGCTGGCTTTGATTTACCAAGCCCCGATGTGATTGACCCAAAAACTGACTACCCTGTTATTGTGAACAAGGCTACGGTATTGCGCTTAGAGCTCACCATTCCAAATGGCAAGCCGCCGGTCCTCAAAAGCCAAACAGTCATCGGGGATGGTTTTTCACATCGTTCAGATCTTGCAAATTTTTTACTGGGGCCCACAGGCCTAGCTTTAGGTTCAGATGACACGCTTTACGTCACCGATGGCCTAGACAATGAAATTACCGCCATTGCCCATGCCAGCACCAGAGTAGATAGTGCCGGTAAAGGGGAAACAGTGGCCAAAGAAGGTTTATTGGCATGGCCATTAGCAATGATTATGACGCCTGAGGGTCATTTAATTGTCGCCAATGGAAAAAATGGGCAGGCTGTGGAAATAGATCCGATAGAGAAAAAGCAGATTTACGCCCATTGGCTCAATGCCAATCAAGCACAGTCTCCGCCTGGCAATGGCAATCTTTTTGGACTTGCGCTTGCCCCCGATGGAAAAAGTTTTTATTACGTTGAAGATGACATCAACTCATTACGGATTGCTAAACCATGAGTACTTTTAAGCCACAAGGGCGCCGATCATTTCTAAAAAGCGCAGCAATATCGGCAATTGCATTGCCCTTCACCTCAAACGCGCAGGCTGCTGACTGCAAAGCGAAAAGACCAACCGAATTATTTTGGGGCAAGCATCAATCAGGTATCACTACCCCACAACAAACGAATACGTATTTCATCGCTTTTGATATGGTCTCAAAAAATCGAGAGGATCTGATTGAGCTGCTTAAGCGCTGGACACAGGCGAGCGCTCAAATGATGGGCAGCTCAGAGCAATTTGATTTAAAGACAAACCCTGATCTACCTCCAACTAGCCCAGGCGAGGCCGTTGGACTATCCAGCGCTGGACTTACCTTAACTTTTGGCTTTGGCCCCGCGCTATTTGAAAAAGACGGCATTGATCGTTTTGGAATATCTGCGCAACGACCAGAAGCCCTCAAAGATTTACCAAGATTTGCAGGCGATCAACTTCTTCCTGAAAAATGCGGGGGAGATCTTTCTGTACAAGCCTGTGCTTATGATCCCCAGGTTGTTGAATATGCCGTTAGACGCCTTGCAAAACTCGCCAATGGCATTGCCGTTATGCGCTGGGCTCAAATGGGTTTTAGCGGAGACTTCGCCCCAAATCAAACCCCAAGAAATCAAATGGGATTTAAAGATGGAACGATCAATGTCTTAGGCAAAGATCCCAAAGCATTGGATCAATTTATATGGGTAGGAAATGAAGGCCCCAAGTGGCTTCAAAATGGCAGTTATATGGTCATCCGCCCCATACGCATTTCTGTTGAGCATTGGGATGAGATGAAACTTTCCTTCCAAGAAGAAACTGTAGGTAGGCATAAAGCATCTGGCGCGCCAATTGGAAAGAAAAAAGAGTCTGATCCTCTTGGCTTAGATCGAGAAGATAAAGATGGCAATCCGATCATCAATGAAAATTCCCATGTTGCTTTATCAGCACCAGAAAATAATGGCGGAGCGCAAATCTTAAGACGAGCTTTTTCTTATGACAATGGGATTGTCAAGGTGGCTGAGCGTTGGCCTCCATGGCGCCAAGTAACCACCTTTGATGCAGGTCTTTTATTTCAGTGCTACCAAAAAGATCCAACCCTTGGGTTTACTCGAATCTTTGCTAAGATGGCGCAGATAGATATGCTTAATCAATTTACAACCCATGTAGGCAGTGGTTTATTTGCATGCCCTCCCGGCGCCAAGGAAGGTGAGTTTATTGGACAAGGGCTCTTTATTTAAATTCATAAAAATAGCAAATCTTGAGAAGTTAGATGAATAAATCCTTTGCGCCCTCACATATAGTTCCACTAATTGTGGCGACGGCCTTCTTTATGGAAAACTTAGATGGCACAGTGATCACCACTGCACTGCCCCAGATGGCTCAAACATTAGGAGTAAATGCCATAGATATGAGTGTCGGCATAACTGCATATTTGATTACGCTGGCAGTCTTCATTCCAGTTAGCGGATGGCTCTCTGATCGCCTAGGATCTCAAACCGTATTTGGCTCAGCTGTTGGCATATTTACCGTTGCCTCTGTTCTGTGCGCCATTAGTCAGACGGTAAATCAGTTTATGATCGCTCGAATTCTTCAGGGGATTGGGGGAGCAATGATGGTTCCCGTTGGACGATTAATTGTCCTGAGAACCACGCCTAAATCGGAGTTGGTTAAAACTATTGCCTTAATCACATGGCCAGGATTGGTAGCTCCTGTAATTGGACCTCCATTAGGCGGCTTCTTGACTACCTATCTCTCATGGCATTGGATCTTTATTCTTAATGTGCCGCTAGGCCTATTAGGCATCTTTCTCATTAGAAAATATGTGTCTAATGCTCATCAGCTCGAAAAGCGCCCTCTTGATTACATTGGATTTTTGATCATAGGGAGCGCCCTGGGGTTCACAATCATTGGTGTTGAGCTAGTCGGCAGCGAGGGATTTAGCAAGCAAGCTATTGGCTATACAGCCTTTGGAATTATCTGCGGAATTGCTGCCTGGTTTCATGCTAAAAAGCACACCCATCCTTTGCTCGATTTTTCTGTACTCAAAGTTCCCACATTTGGCATTACATTTTTCTCGGGCTCATTTACGCGAGTCCTATTAGGAGCAACCCCGTTCTTGGCACCCTTGATGTTCCAAATTGCCTTTGGCTATAGTGCTTTTATGTCAGGCCTTTTATTTTTTGCGGCCATGCTTGGCAATATTGGCCTCAAACCTCTAACCCCCATGCTTTTAGAGCGCTTTGGCTTTCGCAATATCATGCTTGGCAATGGGTTTATTGCAGCCATTGCTGCCATGATTTGCGGCATGCTCTCTCGCGATTCGAGCATTATCGGCATTATCTTGGCCATGTTTATCTATGGCGTTAGTCGATCAATGCAATTTACTTGCATCCAAACCCTAGCCTTTGTAGATATACCGCCAGAAAAAATGAGCGGGGCAAATACCCTTTTTAGCACTATTGGTCAACTTGCCCAAGGTATCGGGGTTGCCTTGGGGGCAGCCATTATTCACATTACCGTTATAGCTAGAGATGGGAATATCAATAACCCATCAGCATTGGATTTTCGTATTACCTTTTTTGTCGTAGGGGCGCTTATATTTATTTCGCTCAAGGGGTATTTAAAACTTAAACCTGATGCTGGCTCAGCAGCAAGCAAGCATCGGGTTTCGACTTCCGCCTAATTTAATTTATACGGCATCCCATGCTTACCCACATTGGGATAGACATAAGTCGTCTTGACTGGACGCATACCAATAATTTGCACTTCAACTGGTTCTTTTAAAGAACCAGTTGAAGTGAACTGCATTAGCCGGATGAAACATGATGCTAGCACTAGATGCGCTCATCTTTCTAGCAAGCTCCATCTTTTCATGCCTATCCATTCGAAGCAATTCAAAGAAGGTTTATTTTGAAGATACTGCGGATAAGTTCTTTATGCTCGCATTGCTCTGCATGGGTGCTGCAGTCTTACTCCTGACATATGAGATTGTGTAGGCGGTGCGATGGCTGCTTCTGGCCGATTTGAGACTCCTGAGTCAATTTACTCAACTAGACTGCTCTCGACCCAAAACAGTCACCCAGAGCAACAAAACCACCCGCAGGTGGTTTGTAGAATTTTGGTGGCCCGGGGCGGAATCTAACAGGGCCGAGGATGACTGACTCTACATCTAGGCTCTCGGTATAAACGATATTCAAATTATTTCTTCAACTCTATTTCAGGCAACGCCCATGAGCGATCGAAGAATGCTTGGGTAAATGGTTTAGAAAATCTCAACTACATTTGAAGGTTCCTTTAGCTTGGTCAAGGGCATCCATCTACTAAGACAACTTTACGCGCAAGAAACGATACTAAACACCTGTCATATGCTCACTACACATATTTAACCAACCTTTAGCTTTAGCTGTGACGTAAGAACTTGGAGAACTTAATCGCCATGACTGTTTTGTCCTGAAAGTCTTGGCTTCAGCAACACATCTTTGAAGGGTCCAATACCCACGTGGCTTCCGTGTTTTAATCATATGGACAGTACATTCATCTACCCACCCATAGCGACAAGCTGCCAAATAGGCTTGAGGGGAATTTCTTCGCCACTCGCTACAAGATATGAAATTTAGAGCATCTGCCTTACATGCCCCGATAGACCACCTTCTAGGGCGGCCGCGGGTCATAGGACTCCTCGACGAAAGTACTGGAAAATTCATACCTGCCTCAAGTTCAATGCCTGAATAACCTATCCAGTATTTCTGAGTCCGGCCGCAATTCCATTAATCGCAATATGGATACCTCTTTGCACCCTATCGTCATGCTTACCTGCTCGATAGCGCCTTACCAACTCGACCTGCAAATGATGCAGTGGGTCGATATAAGGAAAACGATTGCGTATCGATCTTGCTAGGGAGGGATTCTTAGCCAGACGCACTTTTTCTCCAGTAACCAAGTTCAGGGCATCTACTGTTTTATTCCACTCAGCTTCAATAGAATTAAAAATCTTCTTGCGAAGCTTAGCATCAGAAACCAATTCGCTATAACGAGAGGCTAATGCTAAATCACTCTTGGCTAGAGCCATATCCATATTAGATAGCAAGGTCCTAAAGAATGGCCAATCCTTATACATCCTTTGCAAAAGAGCGAGTGCCGCTTTTTTATCTGCAGCCTTAGGGTGATTTAAGAACTCCTCTACGGCAGAACCAAAGCCAAACCAACCTGGAAGTGTTAAACGGCACTGACCCCAGCTAAATCCCCATGGAATCGCCCTTAGGTCTTCGATTTTCTGACTGGCTTTACGGCTAGCTGGCCGAGAACCGATATTCAGTTTTGCAATCTCTTGAATAGGTGTCGCATCAAAGAAATATTCTGCAAATCCCGGGGTCTCATATACAAGACCACGATAAGCATTCATGCTGGCTTGAGAAATTTGCGCGGCAGCATCCAAGAAAGCTTTGCTGGCTTGTTTGGTTGACTTTAATAAAGTGGCTTCTAGTGTGGCGGCTACTAGGGTCTCTAGATTGCGCCTACCAATCTCTGGGTTGGCGTACTTTGAACCAATTACTTCGCCCTGCTCAGTTAAACGAATTTGTCCGCGTACCGTGCCTGGAGGCTGCGCCAGGATTGCCTCATAACTTGGACCACCCCCACGACCTACTGTGCCACCCCTACCGTGGAATAAGCGGAGTTTCACCCCATGCTTCTGCTCCAAAGGCTCAAACACCTGAACCAAAGCAAGCTCCGCGCAATATAACTCCCAATTGCTAGTGACAATACCGCCATCCTTATTGGAGTCGGAGTAGCCCAACATAATATCTTGCTCAGCGCCAGATCGCTTTACTAGATCAAGAATACCTGGCAATGCATAAAAATCCTGCATGATTGGCGCCGCATTGCGTAAATCGTCAATCGTCTCGAATAATGGAACGACTATTAAGTCGGCCGATGACTTCTTGCCTAAAGTTTCATGCATCAAGCCAACTTCTTTTTGAATCAGCAGAACTTCTAACAAATCACTTACAGTTTCGGTGTGACTGATGATGTAATGGCGGATGGCATCTTTACCAAAGAGCTCTCGCATTTTCTTAGCCATCTCAAAAATGGCAATTTCAGAGAGTGCAAAATCAGAGTATTGATGGCCCACAACCCGAAGAGGTCTTGGATCTTTTAATAGAGATAACAAGAGCACACGCTTTTGCTCTTCAGAAAGACTCGAATAATCTTTTTGAATTGATGCTACACCTAGCAACTCAGCCAAAACAGCTTCATGCATATCTGAACTTTGGCGCAAATCCACAGTAGCTAAATGAAAGCCAAAGACCTCCACTGCTCTTATCAAGCCACGCAGCCGGCGATCTGCTAGTGCCTTTGCGCCTTGAGAAACGAGTGAGGCTTCGATTATCTTGAGATCAGATAAAAATTCTTGCGCGCTGATATAGGGGTTTTGAGGCGAGACGGCATGGCGCGCAGCATCTGCACCAGTGAGCTGCTTCAAAGTAGCCGCAAGTCTTGAATACATGCCAGTGAGCGCCCTTCGATAGGGCTCATCCTGGCGATGCTCATTGGTGTCTGGTGATGCAGCAGCTAGCTCTTGCATCTTCTTCGGGAATTTTAGGAGCAATGCAGATACTGATAGATCTCTACCTAAGTAATGCACTTCAGTTAAGTAGTGGCGTAGCACCATTTCTGACTGTCTTGAAACAGCATACTCAAGCGTCTTAGCGCTGACATTGGGGTTGCCGTCGCGATCACCGCCAATCCACTGACCCATCTTCAGGAAGCTTGCTACAGAATTACCTGCAAGCGAGTCTTCCAATTGTGCGTAGATTTTCGGAATTTCTCTCAAAAAAGTAGTCTCGTAATACGTCAGAGCATTCTCAATCTCATCAGCAACCGTGAGCTTAGTAAAGCGCAATAAACGGGTATGCCAGAGTTGAAGTACACGTGCACGAATTTGCTCTTCATTGGCCTTCAGCTCTTTATTTAGCAATGCGTCTTTTTGCGGGTTATTTGCTTTAGAAGACTCTTTAATCTGATCACGAATAGTCAATAAATTGGCAATATCACGTTCGGCCTCCAAAATACTGGTTCTTTGCACTTCGGTTGGATGCGCAGTCAGCACCGGAGAAATCAAACTTTCTTCCAGCGTCTTAGAGATCATCTTGCTTGTCACGCCAGCGGCATGAAGCTTTTTCATGGCCATCGGAATGCTGCCATCTTGATAGCTGCCAATGCGCTCATAAGCTACGCGGCGGCGAATGTGATGTCTATCCTCGGCTAAATTGGCCAAATGACTAAAGTAAGTAAAAGCACGAAGCACTTTTACGGCGATTTCACTACTAAGCCCCTTAAGCAGTTTGCTCAGTTCGTGATTGGCCTTCTGATTTGCATCACGATGAAAGGCCACAGATAATTTTCTGACCTGCTCTACTAGTCCATAGACAGAATCACCCTCTTGCTCACGAACGATATCGCCCAAAATCTTTCCTAAGAGGCGAATGTCATCAATTAAAGGTAGTTCAGTATTTTTAAGCTGTTTATTTCTAGAAGGATTTTTTGTCACTATCATTTTCTTTAACTCTTTCTACGGATAGAGCTTTCAATACGCTCTTGGTCTTCAGCGCTCGCCTTCATACTTACCTTGACATAATCGATGTGACGCTTGGAGGCCTCTAATGCTTTTTCTGGCATACGATCTTTGATTGCCGTCCAAATTGCTAGATGCTGATCTTCTAATTGGCTGCGATCTTTAAGACGACCATTTAAATATTTAAGATTTCTCGTAACATGCTCGTTAATTAATTTTAATAATGTTGCCGATAAATGGATTATCAAAACATTGTGAGAAGCTTCAGCGATTGTCTGATGAAATGCCACATCGGCTTCCACCATTTCCTTTAGTTCACAGACTGCATATGCCTTAATTAGATTGTTATAGGCTTGTTCTAAATTGTGCAAGTCCACTTCAGTTGCTCGATTAGAGGCGAAATAGGCAGCCTGCCCTTCAAGCATGTCACGAAAATCTAATATGTCGACTTGAATATTTGGGTGCTTTATAAGCATGTCCTGCCAGGAATCAGTAAATGAAGCGGCAAGCTTGTCTGTAACTATTGTTCTACCACCATGCCTTGTATGCAGCATGCCTTTTGTAACTAAGGATTGAATAGCCTCTCTAACACTAGGCCTAGATACCCCTAACTCCAATGCCAGATCCCTCTCTGATGGCAATTGATCGCCAGGTTTTAAAGAGCCCTCTAGAATTTGCACCTCCAGGCTTTGAACGACCTTGTCAGATATACGCTCGGTATGTTTAATTATTTTCATTTATTGGTCTTACCAGTTTAATTTATAGTTCCATAAAGTGAAATATATCTTCTAATTGAAGAAAAAACCTATATATCTAGGGTAATTATCTACATATTTCTTTACACATCGGCTTCAGACTAGATTTATTAATGGTCTTACCAACTTACCATAATATTTCTAATTCATAAAATATGTCAATTATCACCAACATCGAAGACTTAAGAGTGCTCCATCAAAAACGCACCCCTAAGATGTTCTATGACTATGCAGACTCTGGGTCTTGGACTGAATCGACCTATAGGGCAAACGAGTCCGATTTTCAGAAGATCAAGTTGCGCCAACGCGTTGCCGTGGACATGACTAATCGCACCACCAAGACCACAATGGTCGGTCAAGAGGTTGCCATGCCAGTTGCGCTAGCACCTACTGGGCTAACTGGCATGCAACATGCCGATGGTGAAATTTTGGCTGCCCGTGCTGCAGAAAAATTCGGTGTGCCCTTCTGCTTATCCACGATGAGTATTTGCTCCATTGAAGATGTAGCGGAGCGCACCACTAAGCCTTTTTGGTTTCAGCTCTATGTCATGAAAGACCGCGGCTTTATTGAGCGCCTCATTGAGCGTGCCAAAGCTGCCAAGTGCTCCGCGCTGGTATTAACCTTAGATTTACAAATCTTAGGTCAACGTCATAAAGATTTAAAAAATGGTTTGTCTGCACCCCCTAAACTGACCATTGCCAACATGATCAACATGATGACTAAGCCACGCTGGTGCATGGGTATGGCAATGACTCCCCGCAGAACCTTTCGCAATATTGTTGGTCACGCCACTGGTGTGGGCAACATGTCATCCCTCGCCTCTTGGACTGCCGAACAGTTTGATCCAGGCTTAAGCTGGGATGATGTGGAGTGGATCAAAAAGCTTTGGGGTGGCAAGCTCATCATTAAAGGCATCTTAGATGAAGAGGACGCTCGCTTTGCTGCCAACTCCGGTGCGGATGCTTTAATTGTTTCCAACCATGGCGGCCGCCAATTAGATGGCGCCATCTCTAGCATTAAGGCTTTACCTAGCATCGTGAATGCCGTTGGCCAAGATATTGAAGTGTGGATGGATGGTGGTATTCGGTCCGGACAGGATGTTCTCAAAGCCTGGGCACTGGGTGCTCGTGGCACGATGATTGGCCGCCCTTTTCTCTATGGCTTGGGCGCCATGGGTGAAGCAGGCGTTACCAAGTGTTTAGAAATTATTCACAACGAGCTCGATATCACGATGGCCTTTACAGGACACCGCGACATTCAAAATGTGACTAAAGATATTTTGTACCCAGGAAAGTATTAATTTTAAAAACAATATTTAAACATTTAGAAAAGGAAACACAAAATGATCTGGCAGCAAGCGTATAACCCAATGGGGAATATGTTCCTCTCAACCTTATGTGCATCAATACCCGTCATTGTCATGTTAGTTGGCCTTGGCTTTTTACATATGAAGGCGCATATAGCCGCAGGACTTGGCTTGCTATTTGCTATTCTGATAGCCGTCTTAGTTTTTGGAATGCCTCTTGAACTGGCAACCAAATCTGCCATCCTTGGCGGCCTGACTGGCCTACTTCCTATTGGATGGATTGTTCTAAATATTATTTTTCTCTACCAATTAACCGAACAAAACGGCTCCTTTAAAATTCTGCAAGATTCTATCGCCGGGATCACCGAAGACCGTCGCTTGCAATTGCTCTTGATTGCATTCGCATTTGGCGCATTCTTTGAAGGTGCAGCTGGTTTTGGCACACCAGTAGCCGTTACTGCAGCAATCTTAATTGGCCTTGGTTTTTCGCCACTAGCGGCCTCAGGACTCTCTTTAATTGCCAACACCGCGCCAGTGGCCTATGGCGCTCTTGGCACCCCAATCATCACAATGGCTAAAGTACATGGTTATGACCTAATGGCCCTCTCGGGCATGGTTGGACGTCAATTACCCTTCTTTTCTTTCTTGGTGCCTTTCTGGTTAATTTGGGCATTTGCAGGTCGTAAGGCCATGATGCAAATTTGGCCAGCCATCTTAGTTACTGGGCTATCTTTTGCTCTCTCCCAGTTTTATGTATCCAATTACATGGGCCCCGAGTTAGTTGATGTAATAGCAGCACTTGTATCAATGGTTTGTCTGGTGCTCTTCCTAAAAGTATGGTCACCAAAGCAAATCTGGAGATCTACTAGTTTGAAAAATCATAAAGAGACGCTAGTCTCTGAAGATGGTTTAAAAGCGCCAACAGTACATTCGCGTAGTGAAGTAATTCGCGCATGGATGCCCTGGATTATTTTGACTGTATTTGTTTTCATCTGGGGATTACCTAGCGTAAAGGCATACCTCAACGGGATTTATGCTCCAAAATTCCCTATTGATGGCCTACATAATATGATTGAAAAAGTAGCACCGGCGGTAGTAAGCCCAACCAAAGAGGCTGCTATTTATGTGTTTGGCTTATTGTCAGCTACAGGCACAGGCATCTTACTTGCCGCAATTGTTGGCGGCCTATTCATGAAGTACAACCCCATTAAACTCGTCACAAGTTACTTTAAAACGATTTGGGATGTTCGCCTCTCATTGCTAACGATTGTCTTAATGCTTGGCTTGGGAACCGTCACAAGATATTCTGGTCTTGATACAACATTAGGTCTAGCGTTCGCAACTACTGGAGTCTTATATCCATTTTTTGGAACTTTGATGGGCTGGCTAGGTGTAGCTCTAACGGGTTCAGATACCGCATCAAACGTGCTGTTTGGCGGAATGCAAAGAGTTGCTGCTGATCAATTGGGGCTTAGCCCGAACCTAATGGGCGCTGCGAATAGCTCTGGCGGTGTTATGGGTAAGATGATTGATGCGCAGTCAATTGTTGTTGCCTCAACAGCCACCCGTTGGTATGGTCATGAAGGTGATATCTTGCGGTACGTATTCTTCCACTCTATTGCCCTTGCATGTTTAGTAGGTATTTTTGTGACACTTCAAGCCTATATATATCCATTTACCTTGATGGTTATTAAGTAACAAGTTGTAGCTCCCTTTCAAGACCGCTATGCGCGGTCTTTTTTTTGACTTGGCGGAGGAGGTGGCACAGCTGCTCTCGAAGGTCTCTTATTGGCCGTTTTCTGTCTGTCAAAACCCTCTAAAAAACTAAATTTGAATGACCGTAATTGAGTGGCAAGCGGCCAAACGTGGTGGCGATGAGGGTTCTTTAGGGTATGCAATAAATAAATTGAGGCATGCCAATCCAATTACAGATACTTAAAATGAGCGCAAAAGCCCTAGGATAATTGTTTCTATGGAGAGATTGAAAAATCAATTCCGATGAGGAAATAAATTCTATTATCCAAATGAATTCGAGTGAGACAGACGGGAGAGCCCCGTTTTATATGGATCCAATGACGCAAAATTGAGAAAATAACCCCAATCTATTATCCAAAAATACACTCTATTATCCAAAAGGTAAGGGCCCCCGACAGGAGGCCCTTATAGTTGGTGCGGCTGGCAGGAATTGAACCCACGACCCCTTGGTTCGTAGCCAATACACCTCAGTAGCATATTACCTATATAGAACAACGAGTTACAGAGTTAGGTTTGCACTATAGAATCAATGGTTGTGAGCCTCTAACCCCTTGTTTCTATTGACTTGATAGCTCTTCAATAGTGCAGATTTAGAGCCGCTTTATGCAAACCTTCTCTTTGCTCTGGTGTGTTCAACTAGCATTGGATCTCATCTTTATTTATTAGGCCCGAAACATATAAGTCTACTTTTAGACGTAGAGCAGACTATCACCCCACCCTATGATTTATGCCATTCAAGTTTAATGACCTGAATAACAACATTAGACTGTTATGAGCTTGATAAGAGTCATTCACTCTACTTTATGGCCGCTGGCAGAGATCGACCCTAAGCCGAAGTTGATGACAATAAAAACCTCTCGAAGGCATCTCTGCTAGCTCTTGCGTGATGCTAAAGGACTTGAGGCTGAGCCTAGGAGACCCTATCTAATTCAAGATTAAGCT
>Ga0118677_10004548_pt1 | contig 15213 bp, 30 predicted proteins | sample AliMusrvi5mmetaG_FD_86154 | JGI IMG/M metagenome (GOLD analysis project Ga0118677, IMG submission 86154)
CGAGCCTACGGCTTCGTTGACTTCCAGTATTTCGTTCTCAAGATCCTTGATGCCACCGGCGCTCTGCCACCGCTATCCCAGGTGCCCAAAGTCACTCACCCACACTCGTGAAGAAAGAACCTTATTATGCCGATCCCATTATCACTGATAAATCGGGCCGTATCCGTGGCAATGGGCTGGTCTATTCAGTCAGTCCCGGCCAGAAGGGCAAAGGGCCTGCCGTAGTGTCCCAAAATCATTTTCCAAGTCCCCGCAACCAATCACACAGTCTTGCGAGTGGGGACGACTCTCTCGGCATCGTTATTGGTGGCGGTGTTGCCGGAAGAGGAGGTGGTTCATGATTTTCCTGTGCCGCCTCCTGACGAAGCATCTCGTCAACTGATTCCAACGCTTGATCGCATTCACCAGCGCATTTTGTACATATGATGGAATTGGGATTTTTGGGTATGCGATGCTGTTCAATGCATTCCATATGTGGGATACCATAGTCACGACGATTGATCTCCAGACCAATCATCCTTACGGAAAATGCGACTTGCTCGTCAGACTTCTCTTCGACCCCGCCGAGACCGCCGTGCTTCTGACACAAAAGGTGTCCGCAACGGCAACAAACACCGACTGCAATTCTGCCGCAGGTACAACGTTTCTGCGCATCGGCAACGTTGATCTTCATTGTTGTCATTGCTTTTCTGTTCTTTCTGGTCTGCCGAACTTCCTATTATGCCGACCCTATTATCACGGATAAATTCGGATGAGCGGCCGTAGCCGGTCAATTCCATCCGTGCTGGCCTACTGATATAGCGCTGGGCGATGTGCCGTCCATGAAATTCGCACGTAATCGAGCCCCGGCACTCATCGTTTCGGCCTGAGTTACACCACCCCGAACGTCCTGAGAATCGCAAAGGCCATCATAGGCCCAACTGTCCCTGTTGCGCCGTTGCCCTCGACGTTGATGTCTCTGTGCATATCGGCCCTGCCTCTTCGATCTGTTTGATCTGTTTCGCCAGCCATAGCCGTATGATCCCCAACACCCGTTCCTGTTCGGCCTGCGTCAAGGGATGCCCCATCGTGATTCCGTGCCATTTCGCCAGACATTTCCGGCAGCACGTGGCCGTCGCGTGTTGGGCTACAAACACGGGATGACCGCGCATGGGTGTCTGATGACCGTCGTTGGCGGGGTGAGCCGGGAAGAGCCGCGCCTCCAGAAATCCCCGCGCATGGTCAATCATGCCGTCCAGACCCTTCGTTGCGAGACAGGATAGATCCTTGCCTTTCAACCTGAACCGGCTGCGAAACGTCGATTTTGCCAAGGATGCGAATAGGCGTTCAACGTCTACAGACGGATCGGCAAAGCCCGTTGGGTTCACTGTGGCCGCTATCATGGCATCGTCCTGTGGGGACAGTCAGTCCTTCAGCACAACCTTGCTTCCGGCCCCCCAACCCCTGCCAGCCAATAGTCCCTTGAAGGTGGGGGACGACTCGAAACAGAATACGACCTTTCCCCGAAACTCGCCCTTCTGCTGAATCCGCCAACTCAGGATCTTGCCGCCGAAATAGGATGGGCTGGATTGCTTGGCATGGAAGTAGATCGAGCCGCCGACCAGTTTGTCCGCCGTGTCCGCCCCGACGACCCAGTAGCCGCATTCCCAAGTCGTACCCTCAACGCGCACCATACGGCGGTCGTTTTCGATTAGGTGGATACGGCTCATGGTTATGCTCTGCCTGACTTTCGTGGATACCTGTAGACTTTCACCGTCAAATGCCCCAATCCAAGGCTCTGGCGGTATGGAGCCATCTTCTCGATGGTGACGCGGAATACCTGACGGTCATTGGGGATGATGGGATTCAACGTCAGTGTTCCCTTCTTCCCGCCAGCCCGTCCCTGTAGCGCATCCATGATGTCTTTCAGCCGATTATCCACGTCATGGACGAACAGGGCGTCCCCAGCCAGATAGAGCACAACGGTCAGCTCAAGAAGGTCGGTGGGGGCGTAGGCGATACGGCCCTTGGTTGCAGCCTGTCGGACGGCATCATGTAAATCATGCCGCCATGCCAATCGGGGATGCCGATACGGCGGGAGTCGGACTTTCAAGGTAAGGCGTTTCTTGGGCATGGCGTATCCGAACGACTGGACTGCATGGTCGGTTTCCCGCGAGAAGATTAGGTGCCGTCTCTCTTCGCTATTGCCTGCCTCGCTGACTCTGGGACTATGTTCTGGTAAAGGCTCTCGACGTGCTTGGGCTGGGTGATCATCACGTCGGCTACCAAGTTGATTAAACCGAATAGTCGAGTGGCAGTGTCAGCATCATCCCTGATATCGATCTGTCCCGGGTGGACGGCGTTGTTTCCGACCACACGAACAATGTCCATTGCCTGTTGCACCTTTGCAGGGAGCCCCTTCTTGACGAGGGAAGCGATATCAGCGTTAATGTTCTCGCCAGCTTCACCTAGATGCTTGCACAGTTTCTGGATGGCGAGACGCAGCAGTGCTGCCGCGCCTCTGGGGGACTGCGCCACGACGATCCTCGCCTCGTCAAAATCCTTGCGAACATCTTCCGGCAAATCGGAATTGGGCGGGGGTGCAGTGACAGCATGAGGGAAGAGCATCTTCTGCTCCACCCAGACTGAGAATTTGCCGCACCTGCTGCACCGGCAGGTCAGAAGCCAGTCATCCTGACCACAGTTTTGTCCGCCTGCGAGTCTGATTGCTTGACCCCAATCCTGTTTGGCAAAGGCATGACAGAGTGGGCAATTGAAACCATTGAGCTTCAATGCTGGTGGCGTGTAAGGTACGTTCACTGTCATTCTTCTTTCCTCCTGCTCGTCAGCAACAGATCGCAGGTCCGCAACCATAGCTACTCTGATTCCTTCACTCTGGTCTTGGAATCCTAGCGCGGGTCACGCCACTGTAAACAGAATTCGCACTGGATCGAACGCTGGAGTGCTGGACAACTGCCGTTTCTTGGACAGAGTCACACGACGCCGAACGTCCTGAGAATCGCAAAGGCCATCAGCGCAACCCCTGCCGCGCCCGCCAGAACCGATAACAGGACGCTGAACGAGGATTGGTCAGGGCCATCGGGCGGGATGACGCGGTATTCCGTCCAGAGCCGGTCACCGTAATGGGATGCGATGGCTCCGCCCAACAACGCCGCGCCGATGATGAAATGCGTGACAACCTCGTCGGTGACCGACCAGCCTGAGTGGCGTATGTATGTCGGTCTCCTGCTGATGGCGACGAACCCCAGCAAAGCCCCGATGAGGGACCCGAACATGAACTGGAGGCTCCATCCCAGCCAGTCTGCTTTACGCCTCATCCTTTGCTGCCCCGCATCATCCGGTTTTGCCGTTCAATCCCGCAATCCCAGCAAATACAGGTCTTGGCCTCCGGCTTGTAGGATAGCCACTTCGTCGTCGGCTTCTGGCATATCTCGCACATCATCGGTTCCCGAACGGCAAAGGCAACCCCATGGTTAGCTGGCACGGATGCGGGCCTTGGCGGATCGGACGGGGGAGTCTGGATTACTGCTGCCGATGGGGCATCAATGTCGGTGACCGCGCTGGTTTCCGTTGGCATGGGCGGCGATGACGGGGGAGATGGCGGAGGTGATTGAGCCAACGGCGATGGCGAGGAATGGCGGATACTTCGTTTCAGGCGCTCAAACGCCTGCCTTCGCTTCAACTGCTCGGGACTGACCTTGGTCATGGCAATCAGGGTATTGGAGGGAGGTGTTCCAACAGGTCGGTGATTTTGGACAAGGGAGACTCAGGTCGCCGGTTATCTGAACTTCTTCCAATAAGGTATTACTGTCGCCAGAATCCATGCTATCCGAGGGACATTCAGCATCACCTTCAGGTCCGCCATTAGATCCGCCGAATATCCAAGCGGCAAGTATCCTTCATACGGCAGTCCTGCTACAACGGACAGAACGTTCAGACCGCATGTGGTGAAGGCTGCTGTTATGAAAGTGATCGCGCCCCATCGCTTCATATTCCATAGAGCCACGCAAGCAACGAGCAATCCTATTCGCAGAAGCACATACTCAAGACGCACAGTCGGAGTTGCTGATGGAAGTATGTGCCCCGTTATCAGAAACGGAAGATTCACTATCTGAACAAGCGCCTCGGCACCTGCCAAGACCTTCACCGCGAGTGGCGGTCCACCTTGTTCAGTTGACGGCCTCTTCTGAGGGTTTAGGACAGTATGCCGCTCATCTTCATTGAGCATTTCGGGCATGTCTTGAACGCACCATTTGTGATCCGCCATTACAATATGGGCTTCCGCCTGATGCTCTGACATCGTCCAATACTTCTGGAGCAATGATGTCTGCTTTTCTCTCGACGGCAGCGCATAGCCTCTCTTCAGAAAGAATCCAAAGGCCCAACCTGCCTTCAACCATATTCCAATGAGAAGTGGTTTGGTCGTCAGCGATTCCACATGCTTGAGCAGACTTGCTCCAATTCCCTTGCGCTGATAGGCGGTTCTGACGTAGGCGTGACGAATTACGCAAACAGCCCCCTTGTCCTGAATCCCAATAATTCCGACAAGATTCTCCGCTTCCGTCATCCCCAGAAAACGGATGCCATCAGCCATTTCTCGTTTCAGTTGATCGAGAGATATGTAGGGTTCGTGCCAACAATCAGCAGGGATGACTCCTCGGTAGGACTGGGCGGCGTCGTTGATGATCTCGACAATCGCCTCTGAATCCGTCTCTGTGCATTCCCGAATTGGCATTTTTCAATCCTGCTTCGCTATGGTGCCAACATCTCTGCGACTGTGATCCACGCCCTCGCTCTGGGCGGCACTGTATTGCCATGCCCGACATTCTTGCCGGTTCCCGCCAGAAAGCCAGCCCATTTCGCCTATTGCCGGATTACCACTTTTCGAGGGTAATGATGGTCGCACCGCCAAGCGCCTTGAGGAGACATGAGACACGCGACATGACCGCCGCTGGCGTCTTCTCAGGGAAGGACTCGGGCCAGAACTGGCCGTCCTTGGGGAAGGGGGGCGATCCTCCTGCGCCAACGGCGCAACTCACCGTTGGGTTTCCTCTCGTTCTGTCTTTGCCACAGCTTCGACTAGTTGACCGTCGTAGTATTCCGTGTCGTCCGATTCGTTCTCCGCAATCCGCCTTCGCGCTTCGGGGAGGATGTGGTGAATTCCGATCTTCTGATTCAGCAACGTCGCCAGTTCAAGAAATGTCAGTTCATCAATCGGCTTCTTCCGTGCGGCGTGACAACGAAGAATGAGACCTGTCGTCACCTCGGGCGGTGGCCATACGTCTTGTTCAAGTTCTTCGAGTGTCTTCATCCTGCTGCGCCAACAACGGACTATGCCCATACCGCTACGCGCACATGTTTACATGCGTTGATGATCTTGGCGCACTTTGGGCAGGTAACTACCGTCTTGCGGGTATCTGTGCATGGCTCTAGCTCGGGCATGTCGCCTTCGAGCGCGACTCCGCAGAGGGTCACGTCCATGCCCGTGGGCGACCGAAGATGCACACCGAGACTGTTTTCGTCAAAATGGTTTCCATGCTTGTCCATTGGACCACTTTCCACTTTCCACTTTCCAACAGCAACACGCCGCTGGCTATCGTCGTTCCGCGCCTCCGCCAGAGGTGGGGCCGCAGTTTCCGCGCTCTCTACGTCACCCGAACACTTTCCCGAACCGCCCCTTGAAATCGGAGAATTCCCGACACTCGGCCAATGAAACGCCGCCAGTCTGGTTCCGTACCATCCGATCCATCCATGATAACGCCCACCCGTCGCGGGACTGCGCGGATACCATGAGGGTTTCCTGACGGTGCTCGGGATTGAGTTCCGAGACTTTCATCTCCCCCGCCATGAGTTGCTTCAGGATATGGTCGTCGGGCTTCGGGGCGAGGCGCATCCATGCTTCAACGACATGCACGACCCCGTAGATGTAATGCTGTTCGATATGGCGGCGGAGCCAATCGGCCTCCATGTCGCGGTCATCACCACGCCACAGGATCAGGTGCCCCTGACCATTCAGCGGCATGAAGAAGAACATTTCGGCGTGATTGCCGTCCGTCAGCAGGATTTCCTTGGCTTGGGCGTGGATGAAAGCCGCAAACGCCTTGAAGGATTCCGCTGGCTTGGTCGCATCCCATCCCTGCGCTGCAATGGGCGTGGCCTCCAAGACCTTCGGCGGTCTGGTCGGGGTCGGCTTTCGGCGCTTGGGTTTCATGGGTCCCTGAATGCTACGGCTTCTTGACGGTGACTTCCAGTTCCGTTGCATTGCCGACGAACCATTTCTGAACGTACAGCGTACCGATGATGGGCGGCTGGCCCTCAGCCGGAACCTCGTTAAATTTGACCGTGTTCTTGGTTTCCTTCTCGACTGTGAACTTGACTGTCTTTTCCATGGTCATCTCCTTGATTACCGATTATCGGAACAAATGCGCTCCGTACCTGTACTGCTATCGTGATTCGGTGGCAAGACTACAGGGCGTTCATGCCTTGACCTCCACCTGTTCAGGACGGATGAACTCCCGAAAACCGCCCACGGCATGTGGCTGATACTGGAGCGCTTCCGCGAGATGCTGCGTCTGAATCTTGTCCGCGCCCTCCATACGGGCAATGGTCTGGGCAATCGCTTTGACAGTGGTCAGGGTCGGCAGGGACAGACGGCCACTCATGGTATTGACGTAAGCGGCGATCAGGTCTTGGCAGAAGGCGTCGAGATCGGCGCTGGGCGCCGGGGACGCCTTGGCTTTTATCACTCTTGCCATGAAGTCGGTCTCGGGTTCGCCCTTGATGTGCATGTATCTGGCGAGCGGCATGGAAGCGCCGATCCAAATGGCGAATGAACCTACGCGTTTCGCCAGTTTCGACAGATGCGCCTCGATGGCCCGTGGCGAACAGCGGCATTCGACCTTCGGGCTCCCGTAATTACCACAGCCGCACCACGGATGGGCGAGACCATGAAACGGGACGCCGATCTCCTGCGCGATTCGCACTGCTGTCTGAATGAGTTGCGGGGCGTGGGAACCCTCATTGTAGAGGATTGCCAGCGAATGCCCCCCCGCCAAGGCGACCTCCAAGGCGCGTTTCTCCATCTCGGCACCGGCAATGTCCTCCAGTTTGATGATTCGCGGGGGAATCACGCCTGTCTTTGCCTCAATCACGTTCAATGCCTTCGTCGTCTTCGTAGTCTTCGTGGTTTTCATAGGTTACTCCCGTACCATGTCGTAAAGATCCCGCAACGTCATCCATGCCCCGTAGCGTTTCCCGTCTGGCGCGGTGTACTTGATCGGTTTGGTGTCGGGATCGAGTCTTTCCAGTATGCGGTGCTGCGGGATGCCGAAATCCTCCGACATGTGAATCACGGCTTCCCAGTTCTTGTGCCGGAACTCCTCATTTCGGGCGAGTCGCGCCAGAAACTTGCGGTGCCGCCAGCGATAGTCGGCCAGTTCGTGCATACCGGGGTGGCGTTGCTTGCACCGACGCAGGACGATTCGGCGCTGGATGCCGTACTTCGCTGCGGCGTAGCCCTTGATGGCGCTGAAGGCGATGCCAGTGACGATATGCTTGGCATGGTAGCGGACATAGAGGAGTGGGTAGTTCAAGGTCATGATGTCGCACCTGCGCGGCCGGCTGAGGCCGGTGATTGCGACGGCGCGGGGGCGGCGTCGAGGTTCAGTGTCTCCCCGTCCTTGGCATAGTGCTTCTTGAAACTGGCCACGCTGAACCAACAGCCGTAGGTGTCAAAGTCGAAGCCGTAGACATGGGCGGTGCTGCCATCCAAGGCGATCAGGGCAAGAAACTGCCGGCCCTTCATTCGGAATGTCTTCCAACCGCTATAACGGTGCTTCATCATGGTGATTGCTCCTACAGAATTCATACATAAAGCCGTGGTAGGGATAGCGATTCGTCTGGAAGACCAGACCGTTCCGAACCTTGAAGGCCCAGTCACCGGCGGAACTCGTCCAGTCAGCGACCTTCACGCCCTTGAAACCGAGGCGGGAGAGGACGGAACGGAAGGAACCGGAGCCAGCGTTGGGATCATGGATCGGGATTCCCTGTCTGAACAGGGCGCGAGCCTTGTTGTCGCTCACCTTGTCGCCGCCATCCGCATACAGAGGGGCAGTAGAGGAACGCTCTCTGATGCCAGTGCCCTCGTCGGCAAACTGGCCTTCCACGATTCGCAGGATTGCCCGTCTTGCCGCAGATGCAGATGTTGATGTTGCAGCCATGATGACCTGATCTCCCTATGCCGCCTCCAACGCTGCTTTGCAGGGCTGGATGTAATACCACTCGTTCCATGTCGGACTGTCATGATGGGCATTGTTGATGGCAATGCCGCGCCCGTACCGGTAAATCTTGAAGGTGCAGTCCGTCTTGGGCAGAACCTCGGATAAGAGTTGCTTGCCCGTCTCCGCCCGAAAGAACTTGCAGCCGTTCAGCGAGCGCCAGCCGAAGTTGCTTACCACTGCTTTCCAACCGCCATGCGGATTCCGTCCCATCATCTCGGTCAACTGGTCGCAGAGCCATTGCCATTGCCACTGGTAAAGGTCGGAATCCTCGCAGGCCAATCGGAACAGGTCGTCATCTGTCTTGTCGGGATAGTCACCCGTCTCTTTGAGGAATTCCGCCTGAGCTTTGGCGATGTCGCAGGTATCCCATTCCAGAACTAGTTTGCCTAACGTTGACATGCTGCGCACCTCTATTGTCTAAAAAGAAGGTATCATAGCCCAGTATAGAATGCAAGCTAAAAAGGTATAGAACGGCGGATTATTGGCTTGATTTCTGGGCAGTTCCTGATATCCTCAAAACATAATCCGGGGGCGAGCCGATGATGCCTACAAGCCTTTCAAGACAGTCAGGACGTTCACGACGGTCAAGAAGTCCAAGACCAGTGACTAGAGTAACTACAGCGGGCGGAGCAACCAGAGCGACCAGAGCAACGAGAGCGACTAGAGCAGTGCGAAACCATCGTCATCGACATCCAAAGCCTGCAAAGCCAGACGGCCCTGAGTTCCCGAACCTGCTTCTCTGTCTGGGATGGGTAGCCTGCAACGGCGGCAACGGCGGAAGAGGGACTCGGGAGCGGGAGTCGGCCTACCTTAAAGACGAAAGCACGGGTGAAGGCGTCCATATTCCATACGCGCAAGCCGTTTCCATGATGAAGTCCCATCCCCTCCAGTTTGTTCGACGGGTTTCCGTTTTGTCGGTACAGCAGTGGGTTTACCGCATGGTCGCGCCCACCGGCCAGTCGGTCGCGCAGGAACTGATGACGATGTTGAGGTGCCCATAGATGAAGAAAAAGAACGAGTTCCGTCTTGGGATCTGTATGCAGCCCGCTCCGGCAACCACGAATATCTATGTCAGGGAGCCGCAAGATTGTTTCAAGGCTTGCGAGGAGCAAGCGTCGTATGGGCAGGAGGCTTTCACGGTCATGTGTCTGAACAGCAGAAACCGGCTGATTGCCGGCGGCATCGTCGCCATCGGCACCGTGGATTCCGTCATTATCCACGCCAGAGAGGTATTTCGGAAGGCAATCCAGTGCCAAGCAAGCGCCGTCATACTGGTTCATAATCACCCCTCGTCAGAAACATCTCCATCGGCGGAGGATGTTCGACTGACGAAGCAACTCGTTCAGGCGGGGAAAGTAATCGGAATCAAGGTGTTGGATCATGTCATCATCGGCAGTCCGTCTCCCGAAACCCCAAGGGCGTTCACGTCGTTCCGCCAATCTGGGCTGGTGGAGTTTGACCAATGACATCTTCCGAGCAAATCCAGCAAATCGGACAAATCGACCAGATCGGGCAAGTCCCATGGCAGGTCAAGTATGAAGACCTCGAATCTAAGCGGGGGCGGCGTCCGTTCTTCAAGCGGTCGTCGGTGGTCACGGCTGGATCGCGCAAGGAAGCCATCGCGCAGGTTCAGTGCATGTTCCCGCCGCCGCACTACGGCAATTATCGAGCCAGCAAGGTGAAAGCATGACTTCTATTCTGAAGAACCTATCGCACGTATCGCTCCATTTGGGGCAACTATTGGCGACCCCGGGAGCACTAGCGGCTATGACCGAGGCGGGGCAGTCCCCGTTGGAGTTCATTGCCCGTCACATTAAAGGCGACTGGGGTGAAGTCTGTCGGGACGATTGGGCCTTGAACGATGAAGCCCTGAAAGATGGCTCCCGAATCTTGAGTGCCTACCGAACGAACAAGCAAGTTCGGCTATGGATTATCACGGAGGCCGATAGGGCTGCGACCACGATCCTGTTGCCCGATGAATACTGAAAGGGAGAATACATGAGAAACATCATCCAACTGAAGGCGGCAAAGTCTGTTGAACCCGGGGAGCATATCCTGACTCCCCAACATCCCACGGGAATCCTGCTGGCCATGAAAGTCAGCGCGGTGGAACCAGTTGACGGCGGCAAGCGCATGGAGATCCAGACTGGCGAGGGGGCCGGGAGACGGCTCCATGTCGTTTCGGCGCAGGATACGGTTGTGGTTGTAATCTGAAATTTGAGGCGGGCATTATGCAATCGAATAAAAGACCCGAAAAGCCAGCAGGGCAGTCCCATTCCCGCCGCGCATTCACGATTCCCAAGGGCATTGCCGCCAATTTCAAGATTGTCGGGAACCTGTCCAGAGCCGAGGAGTGGCGAGCGAAAGTCCTGAAGGGGAATTCAGGGGACAAGTACATCATCAGCAAGCTGGAGACCATCGCCAAGGGCGTCGTCGGCAGAAGGCGCGATGTGTTTCCTATCGCGCATGACCTTATTCAGTGGGTGGCGCTGAACCGTTTCGCCATCATGCGCGTGATGGACTTTGGAACCGACGGGACTGACCAGACTGACCAGTTACCGCGCTGGGAACGGGCGATCTTACAGGCTGAAGCTGAAGGCGACTTTGACCTGTTGGCGCGGCCATTCTTCACCATGGACGGCATCAAGAACCGTCTCCATAACCGAATTCGCAAGGTGGTTCAGGGTTCGAAAGACGACTATGCCAAGGAAGTGGCGGGGGAATTCTGGGGCAATCTGGATGTCGCCCTGTCCGAGTTCAGCCGGTTGAGCCAGATATGAGGATTCGAGGGGGAATAGAGGGGAGCATGAACATCTATCAGGATCGGATCATTTCGAGTGCGTGGGACAGGACAAGAAAACTGCGGGCGAGACTGGGTGGGTCTCCGGTTGTCTCAGGACTGTGTCCTCTAAGAGACAGTTGTGACGTATGTCGTGCTGCACGGAAGGCGAGTGCTGCGTATGCGGAACATACGGACATCGAAGGCTATATCAATCTTGTGGTGTTTGGACGCATCAAGGCGAACTCATGGAATGAGAGCGAAGTCCCGTATATGACATCGGCTGAGCGAGATGCGTTCTATGCCAGATTTTCCACGAAGTTCGACGAGTTACTTGATATAGCCAGCAGGAGGGTTGACGCCTATCGCGCCAAGTACGGATTCGTTGCGACGAATCAAAACTATTCCGACTCTCTGCTGGAGAATGTTGACTGAGGATTGCGGCACAGGATCATCAAGAGGGACGGCAGTGAAAATATCCGAGGTCAAGGTTGGCGACAAGGTTACGTGCAAGCGTGAAGAGCCCGCGTACTACAGCGGGTACGCCGGCAATCCCGTGGTCATCTTCAAGCCGGGGATGGTGGGCGTCGTGGGCTCAGTGAAGGTGCCCTATGTCCGAACCAGCAGAGGACAGAACAGCTATTTTGTCTGCGTAGATTTCAAGGTGACGGGCGTATTTCAGGGAAACCCGAAATGCGGCAACGACACTTGGCGGGTGGGTCTTGACTACGTGAATATCGTCAAGGTGAAAGCGAAAGAGACGCACGATGTGAGCCAGACGTGAGCCAGATATGAGCCGCCATCAACGCCTTCAATGGATTCTGCTTTGCGCCATCTCGTTCAACGCGGGGTTCTACGTGAACGGACTGCTCACGCGGGATAGGATTCGCGCCGGGAATCGGCGGCATATCGCGGATGTCGAGAGTGCCATCCGCTATTGCGTGGAGTCGGGCTTGCTGGTGGTCAACGAGGAGAGGCTGAGGGAGTTGGAAGGGATCAACGCCCCTTTGCACTCCGAGTTTTCTTCTCCGTGCTCGTCAGTGGACGAATGAAGTTGCTTGCCGATATGCCCGTATGCTCGGCCAGAGCCGTCAGGTGAAGAACCGCAGGGAATCGGTGTCCGTTCTCCCATTCGCAGATGACGGACGTGGAGAACCCTGTGTCTGCCGACACCTCGGCAAGGGTGAGTCCCTTGCCCTGCCGCCATTTCTTTAGCCGTTGGGCAAAAGCCTGTACCAGCGGGTTGTCGGCGTGTTTCGTGCGGAAATCCTGCTGTCGTTTCTTCTTCACTTTTGCACTCCTTGAACTTAACTAATGTTCGCAGAATGTCAGAAGTGGTGCGGGACTTCAAGGCGGAAGAGTGACAACTCGCGTGGACGCATGGATCAATCCGAACTGGCCGACTCAGGCTGTCCCTACGCTGCCCGATACTGGCACCACTCGCAATCCGTGGCCGCAGCCGGAGCCACATCCAGCATCAGGCAAGCCTTCGCCTTGATCAGCGCGGGCTCCACCCAATCGTCATTGCCCAGATGCTCGACAAGCTGAATGTCGAAATCCAGTCGGCCATTGAACCCGTCGCGGTCTTTTTGCGCGTTGGCGTAGAGGATGAATGCGCGATGCGAAACCGTGAATCCATTCTGCCTGAAAAGCCAGCCATACAATTCCAATTGTCGTTTATATCCCTGTCGGAATGCGGTCTCCAGAGTGATGACCGTTTCTTTGCTGGCCGTCGCCTTGTAATCAACGAGGAGGAGTTCGTTGTCATTGCCGATCCATAGATCGTCGGGCGCTCCGTAGACGATGAAATTGGACGGCGAATGTAGGAAGCGTATACCACGAAAATTGCTCCGCCATACGTCCAAATCGGGATGGGCGAAGGGAACGGCGTTGATGCCGTACTTGGCCATGATGGGGTGCGGTTGTTGGCGGGCGCGGTAGGCGTCGAACTCCCGTTTGAGCAGGCAGTCCACCGCCGAATTCAAGGTGAAAGGCGGCGTCGATGGCTTGGCAAGGCCCATGCGCCGATCCAGATAGAAACAGCGCTGACAGGTCATGGAGTCAGCCAGCTTGGAACGTGAGAGCGGGAACGGCGCGGTTGCGGACGGATCGAACAGTTGTTTCTTTGCCATGGGACACCCCGATTGTTATTTCGAGGGGTGTTATCCGGCTGGTGTGGAAAGGCGTCAAGGGAAAGGAGGCGATGAAAGGACAGGAGCACCGGCTGCGGCACTCGCCTGCATTCCTTTGCAGAGACGGGAGAGAATGTCGCACATATCGAGAACATCCGCGTCCGTGACGACCAGACGTTGACCGATTGAGAAGGAAGTGTCGCCTGACTTGCTGATGTACTCCTGATCAACGACGCCGTGACGATGAGCAAAGAGATGTCGCCGCTGGAAGTGCAACTTCAGGCGCTGATACTCTGCTGACTGCAACATGGAGCCGAAACCGTTGCCCGTTCTTGTTGCCCACCGTTCCGATCCATCATTCAGCCGCTGGAACACGTTCTTAGGTGGTTGCGCACCCGCCGAGGGAAACGACTTATAGAGGCATTCGGCAAAATGTTGAAACAGTCCCACCATGCTGACGATCTTGTCTTCGCGAATGCTACGTATCATGTCCCTTGCCACGTCTTCCCCGACAGCAGCCGTCATGTGAGCGCGTGTCTGTTCGAGGACATGGATGGCCTTGCGTACTCCATCGAACATCGCACCGATTCTGATAACAACCGACTCGTAGCCGCAAGCCGGACAGAAGAAGGCGAACCCAACCGCCGCATATCGGCATCCGCACTTGTCGCAGACGCATTTCAACTGCATGGCTCTTGCCGCTTCGATGGGGATTGTGACTATGGGTGCCTCGGGCCTAAATGAAAGCGCCATACGCACGAGTCCGCCGTAGGTCACAGATGTTGTCTGCCTGACGGCGTGTGCAAGCGCTGTGTTGACCCTCTCTTGCAGAACGGCTAGGGACTCTCTCTCGATGAATGCTGTTTGCTCCAGCGTGTGCCATTCGGTTGAATCCCGAACACAACCGCATATCGGGCAGTGCACATTATCTCCGACCTTCACTTTCCAGTCATCGAACATTACCTTGAAGGATGCACCACACTGATTGTGCGGACATTTTCTGTCCAGATTGCCGTCGTCATCGAGCGGCAGGTTGATGGGCACCTGCATCGTCTCACCTAGACGGTGCACCGCTCTCTGCATCTCATCGAACAAGTCGCTCACACCGCACCACCAGTCTGATAATCATCCCGTCACGCCGTCGCTTGCTGCTGATACAGATACTTCTGGAATCCCGTGAATAACTTCCCGATTTCCTCCGGCATACCCAGATCGTCAACGGCATCAACAATGGAATCATATTTCAGCCGCAACAATGGCGTCAGCTTGCTCTGGTCCAGTTCCTCGACGCCGACCTGTACATAATGGGACAGCACGAAATCGAGGAAGACCTTCTGCTTGGCGCTGAACCGCGTGTTGATGTAGACCCGCGCATTGGCGGCACGAACTTCGCGGGTGACCGGCGGCAGGGCGTAGGCGACATGCGCCAGCACATCGAAAATGTCACTCTTCTCAGCGTCGATAATCTTCTGCATCTCCGCCAGTTGCTCACCACCGAAACCCTTTTCGGCAAGACCCTGCAACAGCTTCGCCCGCGTATCGGGAACGCTCCAGATGGCGCGTAGTTCGGCCTCGTCCTTGAAGAACTCCGGCAGCTTCCCAAACAGCAACTCCATGAACTGTTGCGCGGACATGGGCGTTCCATCTGGATGCCAGAACGTCGTCGCCATCATGTGCTGGATATTCCGCTCCTTGCCGTCCGCCAGTTTCACCTTCGTCCGTTTCCGTTTCTTACAGACACAACGGATCTTTCCGCAGACAGGGCACGGCTCCTTCGTACACTCGCAGGGCGTTTTGCCGCAGACCTCGCAGGGTTGAGGCTGTTTCTTCTCGCACTTACAGGGAAGGCATCCGCATTTCTTGCAGGGCTCTGGGTCATCAGGCGGAAGCGGTTCGCCATCCCATTCTGGATCGCTGAAATGGTGGTGCGCCTTCACGAAATCGTAGACGGTGAAATAATCCTTCCCGTCGAACAGCCGAGTGCCGCGCCCAATGATCTGTTTGAACTCGATGATGGAGTTGA
>Ga0118677_10009456_pt1 | contig 15213 bp, 13 predicted proteins | sample AliMusrvi5mmetaG_FD_86154 | JGI IMG/M metagenome (GOLD analysis project Ga0118677, IMG submission 86154)
ACAGATTTTGATGAAATTGAGATAGATTTGTTTGGCGGAGAACCTACATTATGTATGGATTTAATAAAAGAATTGGTAGAATGGACTTATATACAAGGTTTTACAAAACCATATATATTTTTTCTAGAAACTAATGGAACACTTGTTCATGATGAATCTCAAAAGTGGTTATTAAAAAACAGAGAATATGTTTGGGCTGGTATTAGTATAGATGGATTGCCAGAAACTCATAATAAAAACAGAAGTAATTCATATGAGAATATAGATATTGATTTCTTTGTAAGAACATATCCAGGTCAATCTGTAAGAATGACTATTAATAATGATACAATCAATACTTTATCAAAAGATATTGAGCACTTACACAATTTAGGATTTGAAGGAGTAATTGCAACATTTGCTTATGGTATTGACTGGGATATTGATAATATTAAATTACATCTACCGGGTGAACTTAAAAATTTGTGCGATTTTTATTTAGAGCATCCACATTTAAAAGAATGTTCCATATTTGATATGCATCTTCCCCTTATTGTAAGTAAAGAAAGAAAAATATCAAAATGGTGCGGTTCTGGTACAAATATGGTATCCTACGGAATTGATGGAGAAACATATCCTTGCCAAACTTTTCAACAAAATACAACTACAACAAAAAAATCACTTAAATTGTGTGATATTGATTTTAATTCCATTTCAGACTTTAGTGATATTGAATGTTCAGATTGTATTCTTGAACCAGTTTGTCCAAATTGTTACGGAATGAATTACGTTAATGATGGAAATATATTCAGTCGAGACAAACAATTGTGTGAAATTGTCAAGATGAGAGCAGTTGCAACATCTTATCTTAAAGCTAAACAACTGGAAAAGAACATTAACAATATGAAACCAAATGAAGTTTATCAAACAATACAAGCAGTTAATGTAATACAAAACAATTTTTAACAAATGAAAGGAGAAATGTTATGAAAAATTTGAAATTAACAGAATTGGAGTTAGCCAATCTTAGCAAAACTCTTGAGCAACTCAAAATTGAACATTCAATTGAAGAATTGCTGCAACTTCTTCGGAACGAAGAAAATGCCGGTCTTAGAAATTCCGCCGCTGAAGCTGTTATTCGTCTTGGAACGGAAGCAACATTACCTCTGCTCAGGATGATACAGGATCCAGATTCTGATGTTCGAAAGTTCATTGTGGATTTAATGGGCGCTATCGGAGATCCTGCGTTTATCAAGCCGCTTTTGAATGCGCTTCAGGATTCTGATGTCAATGTTGCCTCCGCGGCTGCTGAAAACCTGGGCTCGACAGGTGATTCACAGGTCATGCCGGATCTTGTTCATGCGATTGTAACCAACAAGTCAGTGCTGTTCCAGTTCAGCGCGCTCGGAGCTTTAAGCGTTTTAGCAAAACCTTTGGTTGTTCCAAAAGAAATCCTGATGTTGGCTGACCAGGATATCCTCCGCAAAGCTGTTTATGACTGCCTGGGCAGCATCTCCGACGAAAGCTCGTTTCCATTGCTGATGAACGGATTATACAGCCTTCAGAAAGGGAGTCGCTCTGCAGCGGTCAAGGCAATTTTCAAGATTTTTGGCAGATCGACGCTTGAAGTCAGACAGAAGATAACCGATGAACTTCGATCCATGAATGGAAAAGAAGTGATTTCCGGTTTACTGAATTTGTTTGACGTCAGGGACTCAATACTAAGTGAAGCATTGATCTGGTGCAGTGTTGCTACAGGAGATATCCGATTTGTCCCTGTCCTTGTAGAACTGTTTGAAGATGAGCGTCTTGCTGAAGCCGCCCTGAACTCACTCGAAAACTATGGGGCGGAAGGTATCTTGCAGGCGATTGCCTGCTATCCGACTGCAAGTGAAAGTGCGCGAAGCGCAATATGTACTCTGATCGGCGAATCTGGATATTCCGGATACTTTGATCTTATCGGAAATGCCCTTAAAGATGACTCCGCGCATGTTCGTGAGGCTGCGGCAACAGCAGCGGCCAAGCTCGGGATGATTTCATCGATTCCGGATCTTGTGGCGATGACTGACGACGCCGATCCGGATGTTTCTTACTCTGCCGTTTCATCCTTGCAGGTCCTGGCGTCGATTGACCATTCAGACATTCTGAACATTGCCAGGCAGTTCGGTGATTCCGAAGAGTCACGGCACCGCAGGCATGCATCGATACTTTACGCATCTTTGGGGGAACATGAGGGTTTGCTTCTACTATCAAAAGATGAAGACCCTATGGTTCGCCAGTCAGCTGTAAGCGCGATAGGGCGCCTTCACCTGAAACCATTGAGAACAACGCTGTTTATGGCGCTGGTAGACGAACATCCGGACGTAAGGATCGCAGCGGCGGATGCCTTGGGAAATATTGATGAAAAAATGGCACTGGACGCACTTGAACAGGCCCTTGAAGATGAGGACACCTGGGTAAGGTGTGCGGTTCTCAAAGCAATTTCAAAGATTGATAGGGACCGCGCACTGGCGATTATTAAACGAGTCCATTCTGACTCTGAAGGACTTTTTATGATTACCTGCCTTCAGCTTCTTGAAGCAGATGGCAGTTCCGATGCACAACTGATCATCAACAATTCTCTTGCGAACCCTGACCCTGACATAGCAAGGCAGGCTTCCATGTCGCTTGAGCGTTTTTTCACAGATAAATTAAATTCAGGTTGTACATGACATTCTCTTTTCCAAATGCCCACCTTATGTCCGATGACGAATTCCGGCTTCTTCGGGATTGTATTTATGGACATTGCGGAATCTATTTTAATATAGATTCAAAGTACATTCTCGAAAAACGTCTTTCCCGCCGCTTGACAGACCTGAATCTGCCTTCTTTTAACGACTACTATTTTTATTTAAAGTACGACAGGAACAAGAACCAGGAACTCATGGATATCATGGACGTTCTTACTACAAATGAAACATATTTTTTCAGGGAATCATTTCAATTAAAAACTTTTACCGATGAAATAATTCCGGAGTTGATCAAGGTCAAATCGGCACGTGGCGATCGCTCGCTACGCATCTGGAGCGCAGGTTGTTCCACCGGCGAAGAGCCGTACACAATTGCAATACTGCTGAATGATATACCTGAACTAAAGGGGTGGAACATTGAAATAATCGGTACCGACATAAGTCAAAAAGTCCTGCAACACGCCCGCCGAGCCGTCTACGGTAAATCATCATTCCGTGTAACTGAAGATCAGCAACTTGAGCTCTTCTTTAATAATCAGGATGACGGCTACAAAGTAAAGGATTCAATTCGCGAGAAAGTAACTATCAGCCATCTAAACCTGTTAGATACCAATCGCACGGTTATGCTCGGAAGGATGGATCTTGTCTTTTGCCGGAATGTGATTATATATTTCGATCAAGCCGCAAAGAAAAGAGTAGTTGAGTCATTTTACAATGTTCTTCATAATGGAGGTTTTCTTCTGCTGGGGCATTCAGAATCTTTGATGAACCTTACGACTCTCTTCACACTCCGGCATTTTAAAAATGACATGATCTATCAGAAGCCGGAACGGTTTCTTTCGGACGGTGTCAATTGAAAAAGATCAAAATAGTTGTTGTCGATGATTCGGCCTTCAGTCGACGCACTATTACCAAAATGCTGGAAGGCATCGCTGACGTTGAAGTGGTCGGGTATGCGATTAACGGCGAAGAGGGGATCCAGAAGGTTATCGCCTTGAAACCCGATCTGGTTACGCTGGATCTTGAAATGCCAAAGATGGATGGGTTCACCCTCCTTCGTATTTTGAAATCCCGCTTCTCAATTCCGGTTATTGTAATAAGCGCTTTGAGAGAGGCCGACAATGTTTTTAAAGCTCTCGAACTTGGCGCTCTTGATTTTATATCAAAACCTAGCGGAAGCGCCTCGGTTGACCTTCTGTCGATCAGGGAAGATCTTCAGATGAAGGTACACCAGGTTCTTGCCTTGAAACAGGGGGGTATTCCAGGCTCAAGGGCAACAGAGAGCGTACCGGAATCTTCACACATAAGCTCCCCGCAGAATTCCTCTCGCGCTGGAGAAGGATCAAAGTGCCGGATTGACATAGTTGCCATTGGATCATCTACGGGCGGTCCTCCAGCTCTCCAGAAGATTTTTTCTTCATTTGCCAAAAAATATCCTTTTGCAATTGTTGTTGCACAACATATGCCGGCCGGATTTACCAGGGCGTTCGCCGATCGACTCAACAGAAATTCCGTTTTTGATGTAAAAGAGGCAGAGGACGGTGATCTTATCGTTCCCGGTAGAATTCTAATAGCTCCAGGGGGAAGGAACCTCGTTTTCGAGGTGTGTGGCGCTGGAGTAGTTGCTCGAGTAGTAACCCCTGCGGACACTGACCGCTATGTCCCATCTGTTGATTTAATGCTGGAGTCCTGTTCCGGGATATATAAAAATCGGGTTGCTGCTGTAATACTGACCGGCATGGGTAACGATGGCAGTAAAGGGGTTAGATCGATCAAGGCTCATGGCGGTTATGTTATTGCGGAATCAGAGGACACTGCGGTTGTTTATGGGATGCCACGCGAAGCGGTGGCGACAGGAGTTGTAGACCAGATTGTCCCGCTGCACCGTGTTACTGGCGAGATCATTTTCAGAAGCGGATTTTCCTGATTTCATAATCATTATTTTCATTTGCCGATAGACATTTTCATACGAAGAAAGCCTACTGCAAAACGGTTTGAGGAAGTTGATATGTTAGGAGCAAGCGAGCGAGGGGTACTAAATATGTACTTAGAACTTTCGAGCGAGCGCCAAAGTAGCGGATCGGCCCCGCATTAGTTTTGCAAGTGGCTCCAGAAAGAAAGGGAGATACCGTGGAACAGAAGTACGTACCGAAGGCGATAGAACAGAAGTGGCAACTGCATTGGGAAAACGAGAAAACTTTCAAGGTTTCCGAAGAGTCGGATAAGGATAAATATTATCTACTTGAGATGTTTCCGTATCCATCCGGCAGGATACACATGGGGCACGTCCGCAATTACTCCATCGGCGATGTTATCGGGAGATTCAAGAGGATGAGAGGTTTTAACGTTCTGCATCCAATGGGCTGGGATGCATTCGGGATGCCGGCAGAAAATGCGGCCATACAGAATAACAGTCATCCGGCCACATGGACATATGAAAATATCGCATATATGCGCAAGCAGCTAAAGAAGATGGGGTTGTCTTACGATTGGGACCGCGAACTTGCCACATGTGATCTTGAGTATTACCGATGGGAACAGAAGATTTTCCTCGAGATGTTCGACAGAGGGCTGGCCTACAAAAAGACATCATTTGTAAACTGGTGTCCGAAGTGCGAGACGGTGCTTGCCAACGAACAGGTCGAGGATGGCGGTTGCTGGCGTTGTGGCAGTGACGTAATACTGAAAGAGCTGGACCAGTGGTTTTTCAGGATAACCGATTATGCTGAAGAACTGCTTGAGAATACTTTCAAGCTTCCCGGCTGGCCTGAAAGGGTTCTGGTCATGCAGAGAAACTGGATCGGAAAGAGTTTCGGATGCGAGATCGATTTTCCGATTGAAAACGGCTCTGGCTCGATACGGGTTTTTACCACTCGCCAGGACACCGTATTTGGAGCCACTTTCATGTCATTGGCGCCCGAACATCCCCGCGCCATGGATCTGGCCACCAAGGATCGGAGGGATGCAGTATCAGCTTTTATTGACAGGATCAGAAAGACAGATCGCATAAAGCGTACGGCCGAAGATTTTGAAAAAGAGGGTGTCTTTACAGGCTCTTACTGCCTCAATCCGCTTACAGGGGCACGGATGCCGATTTTCCTGGCCAACTTCGTACTGATGGAGTACGGCACCGGCGCTGTCATGGCTGTACCGACCCACGACCAGCGTGATTTTGAATTCGCTAAAAAATATGATCTTACTCTGAAAGTTGTAATCCAGCCACCATGCGAACTGCTTGACCCAGACACAATGAACCAGGCTTTTGTCGACTCTGGAATCATGGTCAACTCCGGCAAGTTCGACGGGATGAAAAGCGACGATGCCAAAGAGGCTATTGCCGATTACCTTCAGTCTGAAGGCTCTGGCACAAAGACGGTTAATTTCCGGCTGCGGGACTGGGGGATTTCCCGTCAACGTTACTGGGGCAACCCGATTCCTGTCATCTACTGCCTTGACTGTGGAGTCGTGCCGGTTCCGGAAAAAGATCTTCCGGTTGTTCTGCCCATGGATGTTGTCTTTACAGGTGAAGGCGGCAGCCCGCTGGCCCAGATGGAGTCGTTTGTAAAATGCTCCTGTCCGTTATGCGGCAAGGCGGCACGCCGCGAGACTGATACGATGGATACATTTGTTCAGTCATCCTGGTACTTCCTGCGCTACTGTTGCCCGGATTATCAGGACGGAATTCTCGACCGTGACCGGGTTGACTACTGGATGCCGGTCGATCAGTACATCGGCGGTATAGAACATGCGGTTCTGCATCTTCTGTACGCACGTTTTTTCACCAAGGTTCTGCGTGACCTGGGGCACATAGCTGCTGACGAACCTTTTTCAAATCTGTTGACGCAGGGTATGGTCATTAAAGATGGCGCCAAGATGAGCAAGTCCAAAGGGAATGTTGTGGATCCGGACAGCCTGATCAACAGGTACGGTTCTGACACCGCACGTTTATTCTCACTGTTTGCCGCACCTCCGGAAAAAGACCTGGAATGGAATGATCAGGGAGTCGAGGGTTCTTTCCGGTTTCTTAACCGCATCTGGAAACTTGTTCATGATCACCTTGACAAGATCAAGGGGGCCGCTCCGGTAAATGTTATATCGCTGAATCCGGCTGAACGAGCAATCAGACGAGCCGTGCACAAGACTATTCGCAAGGTAACAGAAGATGTTGAAGAGCGGTTTCATTTCAATACGGCCATCGCTTCGGTTATGGAGCTCCTAAACACTCTTCAGCTCGCTGAACCAGGTACACCGCAATCGTCTCCGGTCATGAGAGAGGCCCTTCAGAGCGCAGTTATGCTCATGGGGCCTTTTGTTCCGCACATCACCGAAGAGTTGTGGCAGCGCATGGGCAATACGGTTCCGTTGTCCCAAACTGACTGGCCGGAGTATGATCGTGATGCAATTGTCGATGAAGAGTTTCTGGTGGTTGTTCAGGTCAACGGAAAGCTCAGATCCAAGATTACCGTAGCTGCCGGCACTGGCGAAGAAGAGCTTAAGGCCCTTGCTCTGGCAGATGAAAAGGTTATGCCATTCACAGAAGGCAGAGCTGTACGCAAGGTTATCTGTGTGCAGGGAAAGCTGGTCAATATTGTAGTGGGGTAGGGACGATGACGGTTTCAGCATACTTCCGCTTGTTTACAGTCATACCGCTTCTTATCGTTTTGACAGGATGTGGCTATTATCTGACAAGCTCCTCATCCCAAAGGTTGGCAATCGGTCAACAACTCTGGGTGCCTTTTATCGGTAATGAAAGCATGAGCCCGACGGCCCAAACTGTTATCCGTCGGGCCTTGTATGACGAGTGTCATGCGCTCCGAGGTCTTGTGCCTTCCGAAAGCGAGGGATCTGCCGGTTTAATTGTGAAAGGAAAACTCCTTTCCTATTCAAGCAGTCCGTTCTCATACAGCGCTGTCGATCGGGTACGGTCGTTTCGCCTTACGCTTTCTGTAGAGTTGGAATTATACCGGAATGGGGAAACAGCACCGCTCTGGAAGGGCGTTCTTAATGCTGCAAAAGAGTACCCGGCCAACGCAGATCTGGCCTTGCAGCGAAATGCCGAAGAAAGCGCTTTGGATGCCGCTTCCAGAATCATAGCTCAAAAATTCATTTCTGCTGCGGAGCAATCCTATTGATTATGACACCTCAGGAGTTTGAAAAATCCATTTCAAAGGGTGCCATCCCACAGGTCTGCTATCTCTATGGTGAAGAACCCTTTCTGGTAGAGCGAGCTGCTCGCATGCTGCTTGACAAGGCTATCGACCCCTCTCTCAAGGATTTTAACCTTAACGTATATTTCGGCAATGAATCCAAAGGGGTGGATATAGTAGATTCTGCCCAGACTTTACCTATGTTTGCAGAACGCCGTGCCGTTCTGGTCAAGCGGGCCGAACAACTCAAGGCAGAATCTCTTGAAGTACTGCTGCCCTATATACAGAATCCGGCAAGCAGCACTTGTCTGCTGCTGACCGGCACCAGGATCGACCAGCGAAAAAAGTTTTTTCTGGAACTCAAAAAGCATGGGGCGCTGGTCGAGTACAAGCGGCTTTACGATAATAAATTGACCGGATTTATCCAGAGCGAATCTTTGAAGAGTGGGAAACCGATCGATTCCGCCGCCGCAGAAATGCTTGCGGCGCTGATCGGCAACAACCTGCAGGAACTCTCATCACAGATAGAAAAACTGTTGGTTTATGCCGGGAAACGGGCAGGCATTTCGGTTGATGATGTGCGCGCAATGGCCAGCAGCAGCAAGGCATTCAGCGCCTTTGAGCTGGCAAAATATTTGGGACTCCGCGATTTGCCTAATTCTATCAAGAGCCTTGATGCACTTTTTCTGAACGGTGAAGAGACGCCGATGATGCTGGGAGCTTTGACGCAGCATTTCAGGAAGCTGTGGCGAATCAGGGAGCTTCTCGATGGAAAAAAGCCGCATGCAGATATCGGCAGGGAGCTCAATATACATAGTTTCTTTTTGGGAGAAGTCGTACAGCAGGCTCGAAATTTTACGCGGAGGGAGTTGAAAAGGATATTCGACGAATTCTACCGGTGTGATGTGGAGTCAAAATCCGGCGGCCAGCCGTATTCTCTCATGCATGGACTGATAATGGGAATATGCAGGGAAGAATTACGCTAGACCCGGAATTTTCCAATTTCAAATCAATGATGAAATCAAGGCGGCGAGGATTGAGGCGACGGAGGCGTACAACATAGTGCGTTGAGGAGCCGAAGACGAGCCAACGAAGATAGCGCCATGATTTGGAATTGGGATTACGCAAAAAGGGGGTGTCTACCTAATAGACAGCCCCCTTTTCATTTGTAAATGTAAATACAGAGTTGATCAGCCGAGAGTGTTAACCAGTCTTGTGAGACGAGAAACGTTGCGTGATGCAGTGGAGCTGTGGATAACCCCTTTGGTGGCGGAAGCATCAATTACCGGAATTGCAAGCTTCAGAGCGGCGACTGCTGCATCCTTGTCCTTAGCTTCAACAGCCTCACGAACCCGTTTGATATATGTTTTCAGCGTCGAGGATACGTGACGATTACGCAGGTTCCTTTTTGTATTTTGTTTAATCCTTTTGATTGCCGACTTATGATGAGCCAAACCACACCTCCAATTAATTCTTTTTAGCTGAGTAATGTAAGCGAAGCTAGTTTTTTACTATTATCATCAGTGTGTTGTCAAGCAATATTATGCCAGTCCTGTTAAACAGGGTAAGTGCGCTGACGAAGCCATGTTTTGCAAACGCCGCGGAAAATGACTTCTAACTCAATGATATTCGAACATGACGCCCTTCAACTTTTATCCTGCCCTCAGCATATAGTCTTATGGCAGCAGGAAATGTGCGGTGTTCCTCTTTTTGGATACGCGCCGAGAGGGAATCTTCCGTATCATCCTGTTCAACCGGAACTATGGATTGCAAAATAATCGGCCCCGTATCGGTGCCGCTATCCACAAAATGCACTGTACAACCGGAATAACGCACACCATACTCCAATGCTTGCTTCTGTGCGTGGAGACCTGGGAAAGCAGGAAGCAGGGCAGGGTGGATATTCATGATGGCATTAGGGAATGCATCGACCATGGCCTCAGTCAAAATCCTCATAAACCCGGCGAGGATGACAAGTTCTACATCGTATCCATTTAGAATTTTCAAGGTGGCAGCATCATATTCCCGGCGATTGCTAAACCCATTGTTTTCGTGGACCACCGCAGGAATACCATGTTTTTTTGCGCGTGTCAGTGCATAGGCGCCCGCATTGTTGCTGATAACGCAGCAAATTTCAGCATTGATCTCACCGGCTTCAATGCAATCTATGATAGCCTGAAGGTTGGTTCCACCACCAGAAACCAGTACTCCCAGTTTGCAGTGCACTTTATTTGCCACAGAGCTATCCTTCCACCAGTTCTACGCGCTCACTACCAACGCTGCAAACGGCAACCTCACCAATCAACCAGGCTTGCTCTCCCAATCCTTTCAGGCGATCAATTACGTCTTCAGCCTGATTATCAGGTACTGCCAGCACCATCCCGATTCCCATATTAAAGGTGCGGTACATTTCGTCGAGTTCAACGTTACCCGCATCACGCAGGATGTCGAATAGAACTGGACGTCTCCAGCTGTTCAAATGGATGTCTGCCTTACATCCCTTAGGCAAAACGCGGGGGACATTCTCCAGGAGACCGCCGCCGGTGATATGGGCAATCCCGTTGATGGAAAAATCCTTAATAAGATTCAGGACGGAACGGACATAAATACGCGTAGGTGTGAGTAAAATATCAGCGACACTGCATCCGGCGCCGGTCAGTTCTGAATCAATGGAAAGCCCCATATGTTCAAAAATCAGTTTACGGGCCAAAGAGTATCCATTGCTATGCAATCCACTGGAGGCGACGCCGACCAACCTGTTTCCAACCGATATTCCTGATCCGTCAATAATCGCCTCTCGATCCACCACACCAACGGCAAAACCGGCGACATCATACTCACCGTCTGCGTAGAACCCCGGCATCTCAGCAGTTTCGCCTCCGATCAATGCGCAACCGGCCTGCTTGCACCCTTCGGCGATACCCTTTACTATATCAGCAGCTTTTTCAGGCATAAGTTTGCCTGTTGCCAGGTAGTCCAGAAAAAAAAGTGGTTCTGCTCCCTGAACAATTATATCGTTAACACACATGGCAACAAGGTCGATTCCAACGGTATCGTGACGATCAGCCATAAAAGCAATTTTGAGTTTTGTCCCGACACCATCGGTGCCGGAAACCAGCACCGGATTTTTGTATTTAACGGTGTTCAGTGAAAACAGACCGCCAAAACCTCCGATGTCAGCCAGTACCTCCGGACGGGAAGTTGCCTTGACTAAGGGTTTGATTAAATTGATAAAACTGTTACCGGCGGCAATATCCACTCCGGCGTCTTTGTATGTTACACGCTGATCATCCATTCTTGATATCCTCCTGAAACTGGAGTCTCCTGCAAAATTGCTGCGGGGCCGGTCTGCTGTGTTGCCGCTCGCTCAAACGTTCAACGTACTATGTGGTATACGCCTCGCTTCTTCGCTCGCTTGCGCCTTGCATATCGACCTCCTCATAACGTTTTGCATGAGGCTCTCCGGGTGTTCTTTGTAGAACATGGCCTGTTAAATGTCAATTTCAAACTACCGCCAAATAATTCAGCAGCAGAATATCTCTTGACAAATCGACATGTTTTGAGATTATTGGTATATATGAAGAATGCCCGCAAAATCTTTTGGTGGTTGAAAGCAATCAACACTCTGTTGCTGACGGCCTTAATCTTTTTCTTCTGGAATACAAATTCCAGGGCTGATATCTATCGTTATGAGGACGATGAGGGTGTCGTTCACTTTACAGATGCGCCCACCGATAAACGCTTTAAGATTTTCATGCGGGACCTGAAAAAAGATAAGGAACTGCGCACAAAATTGAAATATGCCGGCTCTGTTAATCCCGCCGAATATGAACAGATCATCAAGGCATATTCGGATAAGTACGGAGTCAGTGTTTCTCTGGTCAAGGCGGTCATTCACGCCGAATCAGGCTACAACCCCAATGCGGTGTCCAGCAAAGGGGCCAGCGGATTGATGCAGCTCATGCCCGGCACCGCTAAATCGCTCAAGGTTGTCGACCGCTTTAATCCCAGAGATAATGTTGAAGGTGGCGTCAAATACCTGCGTTTTCTGCTGGACACTTTCCGTGGTGATGTATCCATGGCTCTGGCCGCCTACAATGCAGGCCTCAGCAAGGTTGCCAGATATGGCGGTATCCCGCCCTATAACGAGACCCGTACCTACGTTAACCGTGTTCTCTCCTATATGCAGACATATCAGTCCAGCGGTATTTAGATGAGGCTCAGATGACTTCCAGTCTCTCCAATCAGATACTCAATCTGCCAAACATACTCACTATGGCGAGGATAGCGGCTATCCCGCTTATGGCGGCGCTGCTTCTGTCTCCTCTAAAGTCGGCCGGATTCTGGGCTGCTGCTGTCTTTGCTCTTGCATCTATTACAGATTGGCTCGATGGATATCTGGCCCGCCGCATGGGTATTGTTACGGTATTCGGCAAGTTTCTCGATCCGATTGCCGATAAACTTATCGTAATGGCGGCGCTTATCATGATTCTGCCATTCAATAGAGTACCTGGATGGATGGTACTGGTCATTCTGGGGCGAGAGATAATAATAACCGGATTGCGGGGAATTGCCTCAAGCGAGGGAATTGTGATTCCGGCCAGCGAGCTTGGAAAATTCAAGACTATCTTCCAGATTGTAGCGATACTGTGTCTTGTTCTGCACTACGATTACAACTGGTTCTTCGGGGTCGCACACCCGTTGATAACTGTCAATATGCACAATGTCGGGATGTTTTATCTCTGGATTGCCACTCTCTTGACTATCTGGTCGGGCGCCGATTATCTGATAAGATTTGTTAAAGTCATCACTCGCTGACTACAGGTTCACCGTCCCGCAGGAATTTCAAACTTCTCTCCGTTATAGCTGAATCTCACACTTCCTAATAATAACGATTCTTTACAATGCAGGGTAACTCTAATGCAATACTTTAATAGTTATGATATAAATACTTGTAAAAAAGCAATAAACACCCATTGCAATTCCAGGGTTTCATCCCGCTATCCGGTCCGTGTGTCAAATTACTACGCCAGTCTGATCAGACAAGAGGGGGATGCCATCTGGAAGCAGTGCATGCCTGATGTCCGGGAGCTTGAAGATGAAATTCAGTGTCCTGACCCTCTTGAGGAGACATCTTTAAGCCCGGTACCCGGGCTTATTCATCGCTACCCTGATCGTGTGGTACTGTTGGTTTCCAATCTTTGCCCGGTCTATTGCCGCTTCTGCATGCGCAAACGACACGTTGGAAGCGGCGACTCACCGATGGGGGATGCGGAGTTAAAGCTGGCGCTTGAGTATATTGCCGGCAACCCCTCAATCCGAGACGTGATACTCTCCGGCGGTGACCCGCTGATGCTTGACGATGTATCACTGCAACAGATATTGAGTGGTTTGCGGGCTATCGATCATGTTTCAATCATCCGAATCGGTACCCGTATCCCGGTTACTCTGCCGGCTCGCATAACCTCCCGGCTCTGCTCTCTGCTCAAGCGCTTCCATCCACTATTCATCAACACCCACTTCAACCACCCGGACGAAATAACCTTTGATTCCAGTCGGGCCTGCACGATGCTGGCGGATGCGGGAATACCGCTCGGAAACCAGACAGTGCTGCTTAAGGGGGTAAATGATGATGTCGAAACTATGCGGGAACTTATGACCGGCCTGCTCGGTATAAGGGTAAAACCTTACTACCTGCACCAGATGGACCTGGTCCGCGGAACGGCCCATTTCAGGACATCTGTCGGGAAGGGCCTCGAGATCATCCGTGCCATGCGCGGTCACCTGTCAGGCCTGGCTGTGCCGCATTATGTGATAGACTTGCCTGGAGGCAAGGGAAAAGTGGCAATTCTGCCCGATGATATTGTGCGGGAAGGAGAGATGCTGCTGCTCATGACTTATACCGGCGAGAGGATTGCATACCGGGATATTACATAGATTCCATCCGGAAACTCCAGATGAAAAACTACCGGTTTCCGGTTCGGAAAGGTGATATTTTTCGTTCTGGCAAGAAGATCAAAGGATTGCGCGGAGGCGTACTACCGTACGCCGCACAAGGAATCCTGCAGATTGACGCAACCAGGGCGGAAAAGAGCCCTTTCCGGGATACAGTCCACCTTTGCATATCAATGATTCGTTGACAGGCGGCCATCTCCGGAGTAATGTGAGGCACACTTAGTGCTCCGCAGTGGGCACCATTACCCAAAAGGAGACCACTATGAAAACTGAAGAACTGAATGAATACCTTTTTGCCGATCTTGTACACGAAAGAGCATTCCGGCTTTGGTGCCAGGACTGCGAAAAAATGGAAAAAGAGCAGGGCCTTTCAGTAGATGAAGTAATAGCAAAAATGCCTGGTAAAGATACTTTTATTCCTAACGCCATTGCTTATTTAAACGAATTTCGGAGCAAAGTTCTTGCAGCTAAAAAAGAGTCTCAGAAATAGTTTCAAACAATGAGCTTCTCCTGATTATCCAACAAAACAGATCAATTTATCATTATTGCCGATTCAGACCTGCCGGGGCCGGTATTATCTGCCCGGAGACTTCTTGGCGTTTGACCTTTTTCCAACTTTTGTCGGGATTGAAAACCGCAATTGCTTCGACTATCCGCCGGGTCTCTTTGCCAAAATTCTTCTCATAAATGGTCCCTGCCTGGTTGACTATGAAAGTCATCACCCCGGAATTTCCGTATTCAGCCGGGTAGGCGATCAATCCAAACCCGAGAATCATCTTCCCTTTAACCACATACTGATAGGTTCCTCCGTTGGCGTTATTGCCCTGACCGGTCAGAATCTTGAAATGATAGCCATGAAAAGGTGACAGGTTACCGTCGCTGGTGGTGTATCCTTCCCGGGCAGCCTGTGCGATCAGCGGCCCGAGGGGACTCCGCTGCTCACCATCCTTGGCCTCCCAGTACAGACCGTCATGCTTGCCCGGGGTACTGATGATGCGCTGGGCAAACTCCACCTTGCCGGCGCCGCTGCAGTCCTTGCTGGCGAATTCATGCTGCGCTTCCACATAGTCGTCGATCACCTCGATTACCTGCAGTTCATTGCGGCCAATCCTTCGGTTCAGTATCTCTTTCTTCCCTTTTCCGATGTCGAAGCCCCAGCTGTTGCCCTTCTTGACGATCGGGATAGGCATGGACCAGTCATCGGCGCCGATATGCAGGATCATTGTACTTGGAGTCCTGGCTTCCAGAGAGTGCTTCTGCCCGTAGGCCGCGACGAACTTCTCGCGCCCGGCATTGTCGGCCACGCTGTCCCCCGAAGCGATCAGTTCCCTGCTGCCGGGACCTAGAATGGCAAGCATGGCCTTTAAGTCATCGGCGTTGGACGACTCCACCAGAGCCTGGAC
>Ga0118677_10009457_pt1 | contig 15213 bp, 12 predicted proteins | sample AliMusrvi5mmetaG_FD_86154 | JGI IMG/M metagenome (GOLD analysis project Ga0118677, IMG submission 86154)
GGCTTTTGGGGCAATAACCCGGAGTGCTGCAAAATGACCGACATCGTTGGTGACAAGAAAGGCCTGGTGTGGATGGATTCATTCAGAGGGCGGATGCCAGGATGGCTCGGAATCACGGCTCCAATGACTGGCGGGCGGTATTACGGAAGGAACGGCAGAGGGATCGAGCGCGTAATGCCGTGCTGCGGTCGGCAGACTCGCCGGGATAGCGGAAGTGCACGGCAAAGTCGGAAAGGTAGAAAATCCATTCAGCGACCAGGGGCTTCATACAACACTTTCCCCTTGTCGAAGATGTCCTTGATGAAATCGTCACCCATGGCAAGGCGTTCCTTGATTTTAGCCGGCGTGCGGACCAGTAAATCAAGAGGGAATCGTGGTTGAAGTCTAAGCCGCATCTCTACCGATTTGTCAACCGGGTTGCCGTCGAGCGGCATAACGACCAATAAATCAACATCGGAGTCCGGACGAGGCTTTCCATAGGCATAGGATCCAAATAAGACAACTTTCCTTGGCTTGAACTCGCGCGCCAGCCGTTGCCCGAAATCTTTGATCTGCTTCTGCGTCGTCATGTCGTCATTTATACATTTTCAGACCGCGATGGCAAGTTTTGGAATTGACGAATAAATTCAAAACAAAAGCCCTCACTGGGAGTCGGGTCAATTTTATTTTTCGTAACCTTGCTTTTTGGGCCGGCTTCCTGCATTTTGTCGGGATGCAAATTTCCAAAAAGAAACAGAGGCCGATGTTGCTTCCCGTTGAAGTCGTTACCCTGACGAATGGGGTCCGGCTTGTAATGGCTCCTCTGCCCCAGGTTGAAAGCGTCTCGCTCGGCATCTGGGCCGGAGTCGGTGGACGCCACGAAACCGATAAACTTTCGGGGATCAGTCATTTCATCGAGCACCTCTTATTTAAGGGGACCCGCCATTATTCCTGCCGTGCTATTTCCCAGGCAATTGAAGGGCGGGGGGGATACTTGAATGCTTTCACGCAGGAAGAGAATACCTGTTATTACGCCCGTGTCGCAGCCGGACAGACGGGGCGGGCTTTTGACGTGCTGACAGACATGGTTCTGCGGCCAAAACTGTCAGTCACCGATATCAATCGCGAACGGACCGTGATCGTCGAGGAAATCCAGATGTACCGGGATCAACCGGCTCAATGGGTTGAGGACTTAGTGGGCGCCTTGATGTGGGTTGGGCATCCGTTGGGCCGTCCGATTGTGGGAACGCCCGAAACGTTACAAGGTTTGAATCGGAAGACGATCGCCTCATTTCATCACGCCGCCTATTCGGCGCACAATATTGTGCTGTCGATCAGCGGGGCGATTGATCGTGAATCGATCATCCGGCGGGCCACTGCTGAATTTGAACTGCATCGACCAGCCGCGGTTCCCCGGTTTCCGCGAGTGACCGGGCGGGTGGCACAGCGCCCGATCGATGTCCGGGTGCGCGACATCGAACAAGTCCATCTGGCGCTCGGGGTTCGGGTCGATTTCGGGCGGTCGGACCGCCGCCGATTTCTGTTTAAATTATTGAATGTGATTCTGGGCGAGAATATGAGTTCCCGCCTGTTTGTCACCCTGCGCGAGCGGGAAGGGCTCGCCTATGAGATCCATTCGAGCTGTCAATTAATGGAAGAAACCGGCTCTCTGGATATTTCCGCGGGGTTGGATCAAAAACGAACCTTACGTGCGGTGCGCTTGATTTTGAACGAGATGCACCGATTGCGGACCGATCGCGTAGGCTTTCGTGAATTTCGCAGGGCGCAGGAATATACCGTGGGGCAGATTCGGTTGGGATTAGAGAGTACGTCCGCACGAATGTTATGGGCGGGTGAAAGTTTGTTGAATCTGGGGCGCGTGATAACACCTGAAGAAGTGATCGAAGGGATTGAGCGGGCGACCGCGGAGGAACTTCGTGAGCTGGCCGAGGAATTATTCAACCCCCGCCGCTTGAGTCTGGCACTGGTGGTCCCGGAGAAAATGCCGACGGACCCGCAGTCCTATTTGGATGCGATCGCCAAGCTATAGGGATTTAGCCGGCCGGCTGAGGATCGGCTGATGCATTCTCTGAAAAGGAACCCAAACTCATCGTGGCAACCGTACGATGAAAGTGCTTCCTTTCCCGTGCATACTCTCGACGTGGATATCACCACCGTGTGCCCGCACAAAGGATTGGACCAGACTCAAGCCCAGCCCGTAGCCCGGCGAGGATCTGCTCGGGTCAACCCGATAGAATCTTTCGAAAATATGGGGCAAATCTTTCTCTCCAATGCCGATGCCGGTATCCGCCACTGAAATAAGGACGTCCGATGGGGTGGCGGTCACTGTTAGCACAACGGATCCCCCAACCGGAGTATATTTAATTGCATTATCCAGCAGGTTGGCGACCAGCCGTTGCAATCGGGCTGCATCCCCTCGAACTACTGCAAGAATGTCTGGCGACGCTTTTCGAAGAACAACACCTTTGTCCTCTGCAACGGGCAGGAATAATTCACATGCATTTCGAGCGATCTCGTCAACATCGACGGGTACTCGAGCAATAGGAGCTCCCCCCGACTCGGTTTCAGCAATCTCGAGCATGGTATTGATGATTCCGATCAAATAATCACTCTCCTCCAGCACATTTCCTGCCAGTTCACGGCAGTCTGGGTTCTTCTCGTTATGGGTGAGGGTCGCTTCGGCGAGTCCGCGCATCCGGGTGATCGGACTCCGTAGGTCGTGTGCGATGTTATTCGTGACTTTCTTTAACTCCGAAACGAGAAGTTGGAGTCGTTCAACCATGGTATTAAACGCGATTGCAAGTTGGTCGATCTCATCGCCTCGTCCGTCCAGGGCGACTCGTTTTGACAAATCGCCCTGACCGATAGCAAAAGCGGTACGCGCCATCCTCTCGACCCCGGACACGGCGCGTTTAGCCGTTAACCATCCCACAATAGCCGAGAGGATTAGCACAACCGCAATAACCGTGGCTGAAATATTTAAGTAGTCCTCCATGAGTTCGTCGTTTTTTTTAAGGGAGGTGGCAATCTGCAGAATATTTCCCTCCGCCAGTTCCGTGGAGGCGACTCTAATTCTGTGCCGCTGAGTAGCGACGGATTGAGATCGAATAAACACTTGACCGGCAGCAATTCGCTCTCCTGAACGCTCGTACAAACTCACGCCTTTCCACAATTTTGGAACCGTTGTCGCCAGCACGTCCCCATTGGGTGTCAGGAGCCGCTTGGAGACGCCATCCGGTCCCGAAACAACGGTTTCATCTTCATCGGCAATATCCTGTTTTACACCAACCAGTCCTTCGGAACGAAAAAGGGCTTCTTCTTCCGTCACCTCGGCCCGAAGCATCTGGTCCGTCCTTTGAAGCAGGTTGGCGGACAGCATGAAGAAAATAGCCGTGAACATTGTCAGTGAGGACAAGGCTAAGAGAATTACGTTCCAAAGGGCCATGCGGAACGACAATTTTTTTAAAAGATTACGCATCCAGTCTGAGAACATACCCGGCTCCGCGAATGGTGTGAATGATTGGGCGGTCGAACGGCCGGTCGATTTTATCCCGCAGACGGGACATTCTCGCCTCCACGACGTTTGTCTGCGGATCGAAGTTGTAGTTCCACACATGTTCCATAATCATGGTCTTCGAGACCACTCGTTTGGCATTTCGCATTAGATATTCGAGAAGGGCGAACTCACGAGTCTGGAGGTCGACCTTTCTACCCTGTCGCGAAACCGTGCGAGCCAATAGGTCCATATCTAGATCTCCGATAACGAGCCGGGTCGGTTCGGCGACTGCGGTCGCCCGACGAATCAAGGCTTGGATCCGGGCCAAAAGTTCCGAAAAGGAAAATGGCTTGGCCAGGTAATCGTCGCCGCCCGCCTGGAGGCCCCGGATTCGGTCGTCGGTTGAGCCCTTGGCGCTCAGGATAATGGCGGGCGTCAGAACTTTCTTTTTACGCAACTCGGCGAGCATCGTCAAACCATCGAGACCGGGTAGCATGATGTCTACTACGGCCACATCGAAGGATTCCCGCAAGAGCCAACGCAGGCCATCTTCGCCGTTATAGACGGAATCGACATTAAAGCCTGCCTCTTTCAACCCCTTTGTAATGAAGGAGGTGATCTTATGGTCATCTTCGACGAGGAGAACTCGCATGGGACCCTCCGGTTCACGTGTCGGAATATGGGCCAAACTATACATCACTCAATAGAAGACGATAAACAATAAAAAGCTACATTACCAAACGGTAATCTGGGGACAACCTGGACGCAATGATCGGGAGCGATCATAAAAAAATGATCGGGAAAATCATAGACATCGACAACCCGGCAGCCGTCGGAAGGCCCAGTGTCCTGGCCCGATTCCGTCGCAGCGACAAGGCTCGCAAACTAGGCAAGATCATAGCGCGTGGAGCAAAGAAAATATTTTTCACAATTCTGGACCTTACTTTGTCGGATCGGCAGCAGGGACTGGACGAGGTCCGGCAGGTGCACAAACTTTTAATGGTTCGGCCGAATTTTCGGGTGGGTAATATCTTGATCACCGCGCGACTGATTCCGTCGGTGCGGGCTCGCTTCCCGGATGCACGCATTGATTTTCTGGGCACGGCACCGACGCTGGACTTATTAAAACACCTCGGATTGGGCCGTCTGGAAGCGCTGTGCCGTTCACACAGTTACCATTGGATTGCTTTTCTGAAACTGATACGACGATTACGTAAAGAACACTACGATGCGGTGATTGATTGTGGGGGAGGTTCTGTTACCTCGGCGTTGTTGAGTTGTCTGATTAATGCCCGTTATCGGATCGGGAGGGATAGCGGTCGAACACAACGGATGATGAATGTCCTCGTTCATGTTCCACATCGTTCACATGTTTACGATGACGTCGCATCTTTTGCGCAACAGTTGGAACGAGGAGGAAAGCCCAAAGCGGTTCCGTTGTATGAATCTACCCTCTGTGAACGACAAACGGCCCATCAGTGGTTGGCGGAGCATTGTCTAGACGGTTCAGACGGTGTGGTACCTTTTATTGGTGTGTTTATGGGAGGACGCCTCAAGAAGCGATGGCCGGGGGATTGTTGGAAGGAACTCTTGCGGAGATTGGACCAAATCGCGGTGAAGGTACTGCTGTTTTCAGGTCCCGAAGAGGTGGAGTTCATTGAAGAGATCCGACTCTTGAATCTGAAGAATCTCATCATCGGACCCTTACAGAATCTGCGCGATACCGCCGCCTTGTGCCTGCAAGCAAGACTGGTGGTCTCCCCAGATACCGGTCCTTTACATCTGGCGGCCGCTTTGGAAGTGCCGGTGATCTCGATTCTGCAGGTCGAAGGGTCACTGGCTTATGCGCCGAAAGGGATTCACGATCGTAAACTCCTGAGACCTTCGGCGCAGGACGTTGTGAAAGCGCTGTTGGCACATCCGAACTGGCTAGGCGCATTAAGCGGATTGTAAGGATTTTTCCTAATTCAAATGCAAAACAACACGTAGAATGAACAATTTGACAAACAACCCACCGCAAAGCACTTTTTCACAAGATTTGGAAAAAATGAAGATACCGCAGAAAGGGATTTTGAGCAGAGTTCCAGAAGTGACCATTTATTTCTGGATTATAAAGGTTCTGTGCACGACGGTCGGCGAAACCGCATCGGATTTTCTGAACATTAATCTCGGGCTTGGCCTGGTGGGCACTTCCGTCGCCATGTGCGCTTGCCTTTTGGTTGTGCTATTCTTCCAGTTTAGGGCGAAAAAGTATGTGCCAATCATCTATTGGCTGGCCGTTGTTTTAATCAGTATCTTCGGAACATTGATTACAGATCTTCTGACCGATGGGCTGGGCGTCCCTCTAGAGGCAAGCACGGCGTTCTTCAGCGTCGCATTGGTGTGCACCTTTGCCCTGTGGTACGCGAGGGAAGGAACGCTCTCGATCCATTCCATCTTCACCCGGCGGAGGGAGTCGTTCTATTGGCTGGCCATCCTCTTCACCTTCGCCCTGGGGACGGCCGCGGGAGACCTGATGGCCGAGCGCCTCGGTCTCGGGTATCTTGTCACCGGACTTATCGTTTGCGGGGTCATTGTCGCGACCACGATCGCCTGGCGCTTCCGGCTGGACGCGGTGTTATCCTTCTGGATTGTCTATGCGCTGACACGTCCCCTGGGAGCATCGCTGGGCGATTACCTCTCCCAGGCACCCGCCAACGGCGGGCTCGGTCTCGGCGCCTCGATCACCACAGCCGTATTCACGCTCGCCATCCTTGCGGTCGTCATCTTCCTTGCCATTACCCATCGAGACTTCATCGCACGCGGATCGACAGAGGCGGCGACCGAACGAAGACGGCCCGCCGTAGTCTGGCAAGTGGCCGTCGTGATGGCCCTGCTAATTGTCGTCACCGGATGCGGCTACTTCTGGCGCCGTTCGCAACTTCACGATCTATCGGTGTCCAATGCTTCGTCAACCGCGCCGTTGGGGGATCTGTCGTTCTTTCGACAGATTGCAGGAGACACGTTAGGACTGGTACGTACCGGTGAATTGTCTCGAGCCAAGTCGCGCGTGGGGGATTTGGAAATCGCCTGGGACAACGCCGAGGGGCAACTCCAGTCAATGAATTCAGAGAAGTGGACCGGAGTTGATGATTCTATTGATAAGGTGCTGAGGAATCTGCGAGCCGTTCGACCGGATGCCACCGCGTGCAGCGCATCGCTGGAATCCTTGATCGCCCTTCTCAATGCCCTCGATCATCGGAACTAACAGTACGTTTATTCGGGATCACTGCACTGGTTTCCTACAGATGTATTTTCCTCAACCGCAGGGCGTTGGCCACCACTGATACGGAACTGAAACTCATTGCGGTTGCGGCGAGCATGGGGCTGAGCAGAATCCCGAAAAAAGGATATAAAATACCTGCAGCCACCGGCACCCCGATCGTGTTGTAAATAAAGGCGAAGAAGAGGTTTTGCCGGATATTTCGCATCACGGCGCGGCTGAGGGCATGGGCCTTGACAATCCCCCGCAAGTCCCCCCGGAGCAGGGTTACCCCGGCACATTCCATCGCTACATCGGCGCCGGTTCCCATGGCGATCCCCACGTCCGCCGCCGCCAGGGCCGGAGAATCGTTGATGCCATCGCCGGCCATGGCCACCACGTGACCCTGCTTTTGAAGGTTTTTAACGCGATCCCGTTTGCCGCCCGGTATCACGCCGGCTTCGACCGATTCGATACCCAGTTCATCCGCCACGCGTCGGGCGGTGGTTTCTGCATCACCGGTGACCATATGAATCGACAAACCCGCCTCGCGCAGGGCGTGTATGGCCTCCGGAGCCGTCACCTTGATCTGATCGGAGACGGCCAGAATCCCGATTACACGCCCTTCGCTGGCAATCCAGATGGTGGTATGGCCATTGCTTTGAAGTCGCTGGGCCTGAGCGTTGAGATCTTCGAGGCCGGTGATCCCGGCTGACGCCATGAAATCTTGCCGACCAGCTCGCATTCGAAACCCTTCAACAAGGCCCTCCACGCCGCCGCCTGGGGTGGATTGAAAATCAATGACCGGGGGCAAGACCATCCCCTGGGTCTGGGCGGCACGGACCAGTGCGACGGCCAAGGGGTGTTCACTATGCTGTTCGACTGCGGCGGCCAAACGGAGAAGGTTGCGGGAATCGTATTCTTTGACGGGTACGATTTCAGCTAGTTCAGGCCGGCCATTGGTTAATGTGCCGGTTTTATCCACGATCACCGTGTCGATTCGGTCCAGGATTTGGATTACTTCAGCATTTTTGATGAGTATCCCCGCCTGCGCGCCGCGTCCGATGCCGACCATGATCGACATGGGGGTGGCCAGACCTAACGCGCAGGGACAGGCGATGATCAGAACGGCAACGGCATTGACCAAGGCATGGATCAACCTGGGTTCAGGGCCCAACCACGCCCAGAGAATAAAGGTAATCAGGGCGGCAAGGCCCACGGCGGGAACAAACCATGCGGCGACCCGGTCGGCCAGACTTTGGATTGGGGCACGGCTACGTTGGGCCTCGCTGACCATCCGGATAATTTGGGCTAAAACCGTATCCCGTCCCACCCGGATGGCCCGCATTACGATGGTGCCATTCTGATTCAGTGTCGCGCCGGTAACGCCGTCGCCGGGATGCTTATCGACAGGCACCGATTCACCGGTAAGCAGGGATTCATCAACACTACTGAGGCCTTCCATGACAACGCCATCGACGGGGATTTTTTCGCCCGGACGCACCCGCAGGAGGTCGTCTTTGACCACGGAATCGAGAGGGATCATGATTTCCTGATCATTCCGCAGAATTCGGGCCTGGCGGGGTGCAAGTTCGAGTAGGCCCCGGACGGCGGCGCGCGTCCGACGACGGGCATGGGTTTCCAGGACTTGGCCGAGGAGGACCAGTGTCAGGATCACTGCGGCGGCTTCGAAATAGAGGGGGCCATTCCCTCCGTGTTGTAGCGAGTGGGGGAAATAGGGCGAAAAGAACAGTGCGCTGAGGCTGAAGAGGTAGGCGGCTCCGGTTCCTAAAAAGATGAGGGTGAACATGTTCAAGTGTCCCGTGACCAGGGAAGTTGCTCCTCGTCGAAGGAATGGGAAGCCCGCCCATAAGACGACCGGAGTGGCGAGGGCGAATTCGATCCAGCGGGAGATTTCGTTTGGAAGCAGCCGTTCGATGGGATTCCCGGGAATCATGGCACTCATTGCGAGAAGGAAAAGCGGAAGAGAGAGGCTTGCCGCGACGATCAGCCGTTGGGTCAGGTCGCGTGATTGGGATTCATCCTCTTCAGTTTCAACATCCATAGGTTCCAGATCCATGCCGCAGAATGGACACGGACCGGGTTCCGCACGAACGACTTCCGGGTGCATGGGGCAAGTGAACTGGGAGGCCATTATGGTATTGGGCTTGTCGGGAACGTCAGGCTGTAGGAATTTTTGCCGACAGTGGTCGGAGCAGAAAAAAATGCGTTCACCGTTCTGATCGACACGGTAGGGCGAGTCTACATTAACCGTCATGTGACATATTGGGTCAATGGGCATGAATGGCTACCTCGAAGAAACTCATTCAATAAAAACACACACGGGATAGTACCGTAAACTAATGAGATTGAACAGCGTCTGCATCAGTGGTAAGGATGCCTGGCAGGGCGCATTCCCTGAGACTTTTTTTACTTTCGCCAGGAAGAGAGCTTTGATACTTTACAAATGTTATGCGTAATTCTTTTGGAACATTATTCGCGGTGACAACCTTCGGAGAATCCCACGGGGCCGGTGTAGGCGCTGTGGTGGATGGCTGTCCGCCCAATTTACGGATCGCGGCCGAGGACATTCAGGTTCAACTGGATCGGCGGCGCCCCGGCCAGAGCGATTTGACAACGGCCCGACGTGAAAATGACCAGGTTGAAATCCTGTCCGGCATCGAAAAGGGTTTGACCCTCGGCATTCCGATTGCCCTGTTGGTGCGAAATCACGACATGAAGCCCGACGATTACAAAACGACGCAGGCCGCGCCACGTCCCTCCCATGCCGATTTTACTTATCAGGCTAAATATGGAATTACCGCATCAAGTGGGGGAGGACGGGCGAGTGCGCGCGAGACGGTAGGTCGGGTAGCTGCTGGCGCTGTCGCTGAACAATTTCTCATCCAGCGGTATGGAGTGGACGTGGTGGCCTGGGTTAGCGCCGTGGCCGATATCAGCGTAAGCCTGCCCGAGGATGGAAGTCTGTCCCGTGCCCAAGTGGACCGGCATCCGGTGCGCTGTCCCGATTTGACAGCCGCGGAGCAGATGGCAAAACTCATTCTCAAGGCGCGGGATGAGGGTGATTCTCTGGGCGGGGTGATTACCGGAGTGTGCCGGGGAGTACCGGCGGGGTGGGGAGAGCCGGTATTCGACAAACTCAGCGCACGGCTGGGAGCGGCGATGTTATCGATTCCCGCGGTAAAGGGCTTTGAAATCGGATCGGGGTTTGCGGGTACACGCCTGCGTGGTTCGGAACATAACGACCGATTCGTACATACAGGCGGCCGCTTGCGCACGGCGACCAACCGGAGTGGGGGCATCCAAGGCGGAATTAGCAACGGCGAACCGATCGTATTCCGGGTGGCTTTCAAGCCAACCGCGACGATTTCGCGGGCACAGACCACATCGGACTATGAGGGAAACGAGGTTATCCTGGAAGGTCGCGGGCGACACGATCCCTGCGTTCTGCCCCGGGCTGTTCCCGTGGTGGAAGCGATGGCGGCACTGGTCCTGGCTGATCTGGCTCTCTGGACGACGGGGGCGGGTGTGCCTTGAAGTCGCCGGGAACCTTTGAAATTTTAGCAGTTGATCCGGATACCCATGCCCGGCGCGGACGATTATGGACGGCGCACGGTCCGATAGAAACACCGGTTTTCATGCCGGTTGGAACCCAGGCAAGCGTCAAGGGCATGAGCCCTGCGGATTTGGAGACGGTGGGCGCCTCTATCATTCTGGGAAACACTTATCATCTTTTCATCCGACCTGGAATGCCGATTATCGAGGCCTTGGGCGGATTGCATCGTTTTATGGGCTGGACGCGCCCCATCCTGACAGATAGCGGGGGGTTTCAGGTTTTTAGTTTGGCGGCTTTGCGCAAGGTGAAGCCCGAAGGCGTCGAATTCAATTCGCACATCGACGGCAGCCGTATTTTTCTCGGTCCGGTGGAAGCGATGGCCGCGCAACGGACTCTGGGATCGGACATTGCGATGGCTTTTGATGAATGTCCACCCTATCCTTGTTCCTACGATTACGCTTGTCAGGCGGTGGAGCGAACCCTATCATGGGCCGCTTGTTGTGTCCGACAGGACCGGGCTCCGGGCCAATTGGTTTTCGGCATTCAACAAGGCGGCGCTTATGCGGATTTACGGGCACGCTGTACGCGCGAGCTGACGGCCATGGCCTTTGACGGTTTTGCGGTCGGGGGCGTGAGTGTCGGCGAGCCGGACGATGTTTTGAAGATGGCGGTGAAGGCCGGTTGTGCCGGATTGCCGTGGGACCGACCGCGGTATCTGATGGGGGTGGGGGGCATGGGGCAGATGCTGGACGCCGTGTCGGAAGGCATCGATCTGTTCGATTGCGTGATGCCGACCCGACTGGCGCGGAATGGAACGGCTTTCACGGCCCAGGGTCGCTATCCAGTGAAAGCGGGCGAGTATAAAACCGATCCCCGGCCGATCGAGGAGGGGTGCGAGTGTATGGCCTGCCAGCGGTTTTCGCGGGCCTATATTCGGCATCTGTTGAATGTGGGCGAGATGCTGGGAGTGCACCTATTGACGGTACACAACCTGCATCGATACATGCAGTATATGGAACAGATGCGCCGGTCATTGGAAACCGGCGATTTTAAGGCGTTTCGCGAGGCGCATGGCGCCGGACGGGCGACACAAGGAGACAGCGGATGAACGGACAATGGATGATGACGTTGGCGCAGGCGAAGGCGCAGGGACCGGATTTGATTCAAACCGTCGGATTCATGGCGATTATTTTTGCCCTCTTTTATTTCATGATGATCCGGCCTCAAACGAAGCGTGAAAAGGAACGGCGCAAGATGATCGATGCGATCAAGAGCGGGGATCGCATCCTCTTTGCCGGTGGAATTATCGGTACGGTGGCCAATATCAAGGAACAGATATTGAACGTAAAAATCGCCGAAAATGTCAAGATCGAGGTGGCCCGTTCGTCCGTCGTACGGGTGTTGGACAAGGATGAACAGCCCAGCGAACAGGACAAGGCGACCTGAAGCGGGAAGTAACGCGAGCTGCGCTGGAGGGTAACCCAACCGGCGCGATTAACCAAAGCGAGGAAAGCGTATGTTGAAAAAATCGTTATGGAAATGGCTGGTTCTGGTGGTGGTTTTGTGCGGCTCGTTGGCTTTGATCTGGCCGACCGATCCCAATGGTCCCTGGTTCCAGAAGATTCCGTTGGGACTCGACCTGAAGGGCGGGACGAGCTTTATGGTCGAAATCGATGAGGCGGCCATCCGTGATCAGATTCGCGAAGAAAATAAAGAGATTTCGGAACAAGGGATCACTGAGAAATTGCCGGCCCGAATCGCTGACGCTCAAAAACGCGCGGTCGAGGTCATCCGTAATCGGATCGATGGGTTGGGTATTGCCGAACCGACGATTTTTCCTCTGCGCAATCAACGGATCGTGGTGCAGTTGCCTGGCGTCGGCGAGGCCAAACGCGACGAAGCGGCCAAAAACATCCAGAGTGCGGCCTTTTTGGAATTCCGATTGGTACATAAAGACAATAGCGAATTAGTTGGAAAATTGTTCACTAAAGGGTTGGCCCCGACCGGATATATGATCGAGAAGGCCGGCAATATGGATGTCTATAAACGGGACCGGGGAGCGGTCAAGGATGTGGAGATGGATCGCGCGTTTCGCGATAAGATGGGCAGGTTTCAAGCTCCGCACGGTTACGAACTTTTGATGGAAAAAGAACAGATCGACGGAGTGACCGCTTATCGGCCTTATTTTGTGGAACGCAAACGACAGATGACGGGCGAATCGTTGAAAACCGCACGAGTCGATTTTGATCAACTGCGCCGACCGGTGGTGAATGTCGAATTCGATGCCAAGGGCACCAAGAAGTTCGCGAGTGTGACAAGCGATTACGCGCCCGATGGGGAAAAGAACCGGAATTCGCAAAGCGGTCGTCAACTAGCTATCGTGTTGGATGGCACTCTTTATTCAGCCCCTGAATTGAAGGTCGCCATTCGCAACGGGCGCGCCGAAATCAGCGGCAATTTTACATATGAAGAGGCCTCCTTCCTGGCCAATATCCTTAAGGCTGGCTCGCTGCCCGCCCCGGTTAATATCATCGAACGCCGGATTGTTGATCCCACATTGGGGTCCGACACGATTCGCAGTGGAGTGGGGGCTGGATTCTATGGGTGCCTGGCGATTTTTGTTTTTATGGCCGGTTATTACTTGTTTTCAGGGCTGGTGGCCAATTTGGCCCTATTACTGAATGTAATCCTTTTGCCATTGGGAATGGTCCTCGTGGCCGGCTGTCTTGGAGTATTCTCAACGGAAGCGCGGGCGGGTTCGACCATCGCCTTACCGGTGTTAACTCTCCCCGGTATTGCCGGTATCGCCTTGACCATCGGCATGGCTGTGGACGCGAATGTGCTTATTTTTGAACGGATTCGGGAAGAATTACGCGCGGGTAAAGGTTTTCTCTCGGCCGTCAATGCTGGATATGATCGAGCCTTTTCGGCTATTTTCGATTCCAATATCACTACCATTATAACTGGTGTGATTCTCTTTGTTCTGGCCGGAGCTGGCCCGGTGCGCGGTTACTCGGTGACCTTAATTGGTGGTTTGATTGTCAGTTTGTTCACGGCCGTGGTGGTTACCCGCCTCTGTTTCGAGTTGCTGGCCCGATGGTCCACCAAGCTTAGCTGGTTGAAAATGATGTCTCTCATTAAGGAAACACATATTGATTTCATGTCGAAATGGAAAATCGCCGTGTCGATCTCCGTAATTATTATTGTCGCTTCCTGGGCGACGATGTTTTATCACGGGCATAAGGACTTGAGCAGTGTGCTCGGCGTGGACTTCACCGGCGGTTCCGCCCTGACCATGAATTTTGCCCAGAAACCTGCCGTGGAGGATATTCGGGCTAAACTTGAAGGCGCAGGCGTTAAGGATGTCATGATCCAATTCCAGAAGGAAATGGATAGCTCCAAGGAGTTCCTGATGATTAAAATGGGACCCCCGCCCGGCGATTTAAAGGTCGACGAGTTTTTGATTACGGCTTTCCCCGACGCGCATTTCAAGGTTTTGCAGGTGGATGACGTCAAGTCTCAAGTCGGTGGAGAAATGAAGAAAAATGCTGCCTGGGCAATGTTCTGGTCGCTGATCGCCATGATTATCTACATGTCCTGGCGTTTCGAATTCGGCTTTGCCCTCGGCGCGGTGGTGGCCTTGTTCCATGACGTGCTCGTTACCGCTGGGGTTTGCCATCTGCTCGGAATTCAGATCAATATGACCGTGGTGGCGGCGTTGATGACCATCATCGGTTATTCGGTCAATGATACGATCGTGATTTTCGATCGGATCCGAGAGGATTTAAAAATCGTTCGCAACCGGAGTTTTGTCGATATCTGCAATTTGAGTATGAATCAAACCTTGAGTCGGACCTTGTTGACCAACTTCATGACCATGATTTCTGTGATATTCCTGCTCGTTCTCGGGGGTGGGGCGATCCGGGATTTCTCGGTCGCAATGTTCATTGGAATGATCGCAGGAACCTATTCGACCGTTTACATCGCCACTCCGGTTACGTTGCTCTGGTATGGATATAAGACGCCTGAATTGGGGCGCGCCTCTGTAACGACGTGAAAATTTGGAAATTGGCGCCGGTCGATGATCGGTTAGTGGACGAACTGGTCCGGCGCCATTCCTTACCTCGACCGATTATGCGGGCGCTGGCCGTTCGCAATCTGATTGAATCCGACGCGATAACCGCATTTCTCAGCCCCGCCCTGACCCATTTGTCAGACCCTTTTAACCTCGCCGGCATGACTTTGGCCGTCGACCGGATCTGGCAGGCGATTGAGGCGGGAGATCCGATTGTCATTCATGGCGATTACGACGTGGACGGGATCTCTGCCACGGCGCTCCTAGTGCAGGTGCTGAACGAGTTGGGGGCCCAACACGTTTTGCCTTGCCTCCCGAATCGGTTGGAGGAAGGTTATGGATTGAGCGTCGGTGCCTTGGAAAAGGTTTGGCCGACCGGAACGGCCGGGAGATCCCCATTGGTTCTCACGGCTGATTGCGGTACGGGTGCGAATGATGCGGTGGCTTGGGCGGCCCAACGCGGTAGTGATGTCATCGTCACCGACCACCATGAGATCACCGGCCCCCCCGCGGCAGCCCTGGTGGTGCTTAATCCCAAATTGAATCCGGATTCCCCCCATGCCGATCTGGCCGGAGTTGGGGTGGCTTTTAAACTCTGCCATGCGCTGATCAAGCGGGGCCGACAGAAGGAGATAGCCTGCGCCCTGAAATTGGATTTACGTCGTCATCTCGATTTTGTGGCGTTGGGTACGATTGCCGATGTGGTTCCGTTGATCGGCGAAAACCGGATCCTGGTGACATTTGGGCTCAAACAATTAAATGAGATGCCATCCGTCGGTATTCAGGCCTTGATGGCAGTGGCACGGACCCAGACTCCCATATTG
>Ga0118677_10009458_pt1 | contig 15213 bp, 13 predicted proteins | sample AliMusrvi5mmetaG_FD_86154 | JGI IMG/M metagenome (GOLD analysis project Ga0118677, IMG submission 86154)
ATCGGGGCCGGTGGGCTTCGATCATCAGGCAGGCCCTAGTCTGGGTGCCGGGATCTTCCTCGACCGGATAGGGGATCAGGAGGAGATCGCATGGTGCCCGCTGGAGGAGTTCGCGCACCACGTCGCCCGTGAAATTCCGGATGTCATGCCGTTGGCCCACGGCTCCGGCGATGACGAGATCAAAATACTCGCTCGAGGCCGCATCGACGAGCGCTGACGCCGGGGTCCCGCCCTCGCACCAGTAGATGTCCACTTCCTCGCGGCCCAGTTCGGCGAACGCATCGTGAAATTTCCCCACTTTTTCATCCGAGCGCTCCCCCGCATGAAGGATGCTGAGCCTGGCCCCGAACTTGCGCGCGACGCGGTCGCCTTCCGCAATCACTGCCCGGAAGCGCGGAGAGAAGGTGGCTGCAACGGCGAAGTGAGGTTCAGACATGCTTGCGCTAGAACCTCGCGCGAATCTTCCTCCGCTGCCAGCGGAAAATCAACTTTCGCTTTTTCTGGCACGCGGCCGGGGCATCCCCGCCCGTGTGTGGCTTACCTCCTCCGCCTCACTCCTGAAAAGCCAGCAGCCCCACAATCTGGCCGGAGGAATTTTCGACCACCACGGGAACGCGCGGAGGAACGGTCGCCATGGCGGCGGTGAGTGGGGCATCCCCCTGAATTCTGGCTACCGGCTGTGCCAGTCCGTCCACGGGATGGGCGCCGAACCCTGTGGCCATGGCCTGCTCCAAAGCGGGGGCACTCACGATTCCGATGGCGCGAAGCCGATCGTCCACAACCGGAAAAACCCCCTGCCTGCTCGCCTGGACGAGCGCCAGCGCGCGGGCGACCGGGGTCTCGGTCGGGATGGAGGAGTAGCCGGAATACATCACGTCCGAAACTTTGCGTTTCGCGCCCCCGGAGCGAAACCGCGCGTAGGCGAGCTCCTGCTGCGCTCCGAAAAAGACGAACACCGCGATGAAAAGCAACATGTTCGGACCGAAGAAGCTCGCCGCCGCAAAGCCGACCGCCAGCACCTGGCCGACCCGCGCCGCAATCAATGTGGCCAGCGTGTAATCCATCATCATCGCGAGCAGCGCTCGCAGGACCCGGCCACCGTCCATCGGGAAGGCGGGGATCGCATTGAACGCCACCAGCATGACATTCATGGCCAGCAAATTTTCCAGCAGGCCGCCTCCTGCCCGATCAATGTCCGTAAAAGCCGACAGGCGGACTTTCGCGGCCATGAAGGCGATGAGCACGAGCGCGATCAACACGTTGACCGCGGGACCGGCGACGGCGACCACGAGTTCCTGCGCCGGCTTGTCGGGCATGCGCTCGAGGCGGGCGACGCCCCCGATCGGCAGCAGCGTGATGTCCGGGGTGCGGATCCCGTAGGCGCGAGCCGCGAACGCATGACCGAACTCGTGGAGGAGCACGCACAGAAAAAGCAGCAGCGTGAATCCCACGCCCTCGGCGGCTCCCCGCATACCGCCCTGTTGCCAGTAAATCATTCCGAAATACGCCAGGACCAGCAGGAACGTGACGTGGATTTTCACCTCGATCCCCGCGACCCGGGCGACTTTAAAAGACCAGCGCATAAAAATTTGGTTTTCCGTGGGAGCGGTTTGGCATTATCACACCCGTCTCGTGCAGGGCCGCCGCAACCGTCGGCCCAACAGATAATTCAGAAAACAGAAAAAGAAAATGCCATTACCAAAAGTGCTCGTAGCCGATCCGATTTCCCTCCGCGGTGTCGAAGAGCTCGCCGCCGGCGGCGCCCTCGAAGTCGTCGTCAACACCGGCCTCAAAGAAGCCGAGCTCATCGCGCTCATCCCGAAATTCTCCGCGCTGGTCGTCCGCAGCCAGACGAAAGTCACGGCCGCCGTGCTCGATGCCGCGAAGAAATTGAAAGTTGTCGGGCGCGCCGGGGTCGGCGTGGACAACGTCGATGTGGACGCCGCGACCCGCCACGGGGTCATCGTGATGAACACGCCCGGCGGCAACACGATCTCGACCGCCGAGCACGCGTTCTCGCTGCTCATGAGCATCGCGCGCAGCATCCCGCAGGCGGACGCCAGCGTGAAATCCGGAAAATGGGACCGCAAGAAATACGAGGGAGTCGAACTTTACAACAAGACCCTCGGCATCCTGGGCATGGGCCGCATCGGCACCGAGCTTGCGCGCCGCGCGATCGCGTTCGGCATGCGGGTCGTCGCGTATGATCCGTATCTCTCGGTCAGCCGCGCCCGCAGCCTCCAGGTCGAGCTGGTCGAGGACCTCGACGCGCTCGTGCCGCAGGCGGATTTCATCACGATGCACATGCCGCTCACCGACGAGACCCGCCACATGCTCGACGCCAGGCGGCTGGCGCTCTGCAAAAAAGGCGTGCGGGTCGTGAACTGCGCCCGCGGCGGACTCATCGACGAGGCCGCCCTCGGCGAAGCCCTGAAATCCGGCCAAGTGGCCGCGGCCGCCCTAGACGTTTACGAGGTCGAGCCCCCGCCCGCAGAATTCGCGCTGCGTTCGCTCCCGAACATCGTCTTCACCCCGCATCTCGGCGCCAGCACGGCCGAGGCCCAAGAAAATGTGGGCATCGAAATCGCGCAGGCGATCCGGGCCGCCCTCCTCGAAGGGGAAATCCGCAACGCCGTCAACATGCCGAGCATCGACGCCAAGACAGCCGCCGTCGTGAAACCGTATCTCACGCTCGGCGACAAGCTCGGGCGCTTCGCCGCCCAGCTCGCGCCCAAACGCAACGACCGGATCGTCATCACCTACGGCGGCAAGGCGATCGAGATGCCGACCGAGGCGATCAGCCGCGCGATCCTCACCGGGTTTTTGAAAAATGCCGGCGGCGAGGAAGTCAACAGCGTCAACGCCCGCACGATGGTCTTGACACTCGGCCTCAACGTCGAGGAAATCCGCTCGAGCGAACAGGCCGACTTCCACGAATGGCTCCACGTCGCGGTCTTCAGCGGCGACAAAAAAGTCTCCGTCGGCGGCACTTTCTTCGGCGCGAAAAACGACCCGCGGATCGTCCGCGTCAACGGCCACCCGGTCGAAGTCACGCCCTCCGGCGTCGTCCTGCTCCTCGAAAACAAGGACTGCCCCGGCATCGTCGGCCACATCGGGACCCTCCTCGGCAAGGAGAACATCAACATCGCCAGCATGAGCCTCTCCCGCACCGAACAGGGCGGCCGCGCGCTCACCCTCCTCAACCTCGACAGCCTCCCCGACGCCGCCGTCCTCGCCCGCCTCGCCGCCGACGCCGACATCTCCGCCGCCCAGGTCATCTCGCTGTAGGGGTTATAGGATGCGCTTGATCCCACGGTTGGGTTTCTGTACCACCCAGCCCACGGGCGTATGCCAACTCTCAGCGATTACTACAAAGACCTTCAAGTTTGGGAAAATGTTGACCCAAGAAACCTGATAGCTGAGTGGCCCCTGGCTCTTGCCGCTTCGGTGGAATCGGAAATCCACGATGCCATTGGGGCAGCCGGCGTTCTGGGCATCCGGTGCCCGATCAGGAAAGGGAGCACGAATCAGAGCATTGGCAACCAAGTCGAGGACTTCGTTATTCCTCTGCTTGCTGCCAAGTTTTCCGGCTTCACTTTGCGGAAGTGCGCCGGGGCAGGCTATCCGGACCGCGAGTTGATTCAGGCGGACTCCGGGCTGAAAATCCCGCTCGAAGTCAAAGCCACAGCTGATTGGAATCCCAACGATTCCAGCCGCAGGGTGCTCACCTCGTCATCCGATAAACTCAGGACGCAATTCTCAGACCCCATTCATCATTTGCTCTTTTCCATATTGTACGAAATAGTTTCTCCGATGAGTGCGAGGATCGGAAGTATTCGTCTGGACTTTTTGGAGCCCACAACGCTTGTCGGCGTGAGGCTCGAAGCCTCGGTGAGCCACAAAATTCTTTGCTCCGGCAGCCATCGGAGTATCGTTTTCTGATGCAGCTTTCACTGGGAGGATTCGAGGAGACGTTGCCTCTCCCCAAGAAGGTCGAGGTCACCTGTCATTCGTTCGGGAAAACCAAAGTCGCGATTCATGAGGGCGAGTTCTGGACATCAAAGCAGCGGGACGGGCACTCGATCCACGAGGTTTCCTACCGTGCCTGCTACAAGCCGCAACTGCCGGAATACTTTATAAAACGACATGCCGCTGCCGGCAGTGTGGTTTTTGATCCGTTTCTCGGAAGAGGAACCACCCTCATCGAGGCGCGGCTGCACGGTTGCCGCACGGTCGGCAGCGATGTCAACCCGCTTTCCGTCCGCTTGGCTCTTCCGCGGCTTCGCCCGCCAACTTTGGAACAGATCAAAGACCGCCTGAATTCCGTGGTGCTGAATGCATCGGATATCGAGTCGGATGGGCTGCTGGAGTTTTTTCATCCGGACACCCTTCAGGAAATTCAGGGATGGATGGCCTATTTCGGGCAACGCCGGGAACTCGGCTTGCTGGATCGTGTGGACGAGTGGATCGAGATGGTCGCCACGAACCGGCTCACCGGGCACTCGAACGGGTTCTTTTCCGTCTATACGCTTCCGCCCAACCAGGCGGTCTCGGTTGAGCGACAGAAAAAGATCAACGCGAAGCTGAAGCAACGTCCGGAATACAGGAACACACGGCTCCTGGTTTTGAAAAAAACCCGTTCCCTGTTCAGGGATGCTCTTCCAGACGGGTATTCCGACCACGCCCCCAAGCTTTTTCATGCCTCGGCAGACAACATCCCGCAAGTTGCCAGCAACAGCGTGGATCTCGTTGTCACGTCGCCGCCGTTTCTGGATGAAGTGGATTATCTGCAGGACAACTGGATGAGGATGTGGTTTTGCGGGATCGAACTCGATAAATCTTCGCTCTGGCAGTTGCGCTCGATTCCCGAATGGACGGCCCGCATGGAGGAGTCGCTTCGGGAGCTCCGGCGCGTCTTGAAAAAAGGCGGGGTCATTGCTTTTGAGGTCGGGGAAGTGCGCAAAGGAACGGTTCGTTTGGAACTAGAAATTGTTTCCGCCGGGATCCGTGCCGGGCTTGTTCCCGAGCAGGTGATCATCAACTCCCAGTCGTTCACGAAAACCTCGAACTGCTGGGGCGTGGACAACAACAAGCGCGGGACGAACTCGAACCGGATCGTTGTCTTCCGGAAATAGGAGGCCGATTCAGACGAGCTGTTTGACGACGGTGGTGAGATAGACCGGCTCTGGGTGCTTGCCGCGGTATTTCGTGATCTCTTTCTTTTCGATCACGCGGAAGCCGAACCGCTCGAGGACCTTGGCTCCGCGGCGGGATTCGAACGTGACCATCTGGCCGAAGACCGCTTTTTCGCCGCGCGACTTGAGGTAGTCGAAGTAGGCGTTGAGCATCACGTGCGTCCCGGCGAAGCTCTGCGCCTCGGGCAGGACGTTGAAATGGAAGTGCGCGGTCTTGCGCGGCGCGGCGGGAACCTCGCGCCAGGAATTTTTCAGGATCCACCGGATGAATTCCCGCGTGGCCGGGTTGTAGCGGCGGTATCTGGCGAGGCCGGCCGCGAAGAGGCGGAGGTTGTGGAAAAAGCTGTGCCACTGCTGCCGCAGCGGGCGCCGCGAGCCGAGCAGGTAGCCTTTCACCGCGCCGTCCTGTTCGAGGACGAACGCGGATTCGGGTTCGATGTCGGTGTAATACGCGGTGAGGTAATCGGCGAAGAGTTCCCGGTCCTCGAATATCGGGTCGATCGGCTTGCCGAGGAACCCGGTTTCGCAACAAAGCCGGCGGACGGCTTCGCGGTCGCGGGGTTCGTAGTGTCGGACGGAAATTCCAGAGGGCAGAGCCACGCGGCAGTTTGTATGCGGGAATCCGGCTTTCGACAAGTTCAACCGCGCGCGGCTCCTGGCGAGTCGCTTCTTTCCTTATGGCGCGCGGCCTGCTAGAGTTGCCGGTGCATCTACCGCTTCTGAACTCTCAAAGCCACATCATGGGACACGCCGGCGCGGCGGGATCCGCGAAAAGCCGGATGGGAAACATCCGGGGTTCGCTGTCAACCGAGGCTCTGGCAGCCATCGGGGCATGCGTTGTCATCGTTGTCGTTGTGGCGCTGACGATGAGGGACAAGAAGCCGCGTTTTCGTTTTGATTCCGCCGCCAGCCCGGCTGCCACGCCCGTTGCGGCCGCCCCGACCGGATCGCCGCTGGCGGCTCCGGCCAGCCCGGCGACCCCGCCCGATTTGCAGGCGCTCTTTGTTCAAGGGAGGGCGGAGAGCCCGCTCATCGCCCCCATCGGCCAGCCGGTTGGACCTTCTTTTATCACGAACACCGACTACGCGAATCCGCCGGTCTATCGCGAGATCCGGGAGGCCGACCTCGGCAAGATTTATGCCGCCTCCCCCACGAAAAACAAGCGGGTGCTGGACAAAGTGGCCAGGCTTGGCGGCTTCCGCTCCCCGGAAGCGATGGCCCAGGCATTCGGCTACGCCTCGGTGGACCAGATGCTCGCGCGGTGGGACCAGGCGATCGCGGCCGGCCCGCAGTTCCAGCCCAGCTATTTCGGCACGAATGCCGCGTCGCCTCAACGCTGGCAGGATTAGCCGGGCTACCGGGGCGCGATGCCGATGTAGTTTCTCACGTGGCCGAATTCGGGAAGGGAAATTGGCTCGGGCGATGTCGCCGCCCAGAGCCCGCTGGACGAGCCTCCGTCGAGGTTCAACGCCGTCGAGGGCCTCCAGTCTCCGAGAGCGCCGGGGACGGTGAGGATGCGCGCCGCATCGGCCAGGGTCACGGAGGTCAGGTAAATCAACGCCCACCGGCCGCGGCCGTCGGTGGCTACAACCGTCCGCCTTGCGGGGCGCTCGCTGTTCAAACCCGCCGTGGGCTGCCCACCCTCGACGAGCATCGGCCCGCACTGGACCGCCTGCTTGAGGTCGGAGGACTTGGTGAATTTCGAGGACCTGACGATTTCCAGCCGTGTCCCGCGCACGGCGAAAACTCCGGCCAGCAGCTTCGCCTTCGCGATCGGCTGGATCTCCCTTCCGTCCGCAACCATCAGCCCGACCGGACGGAAATCCGCCTGAAAATAACTCCCGTTCACGCCCGCGACGCAGCCGGCCTCAGCCAGCGAGGAATCGAGTTTCGTGCGCCCGGGAGACCGGCTGTCGAGCACGCGCACCGAATACGATTTGGCCAAAAAGATGACGGCGGTGAGCTGTGCGCTGGCCCCGCTGCCGCCGAGTTCGACCCGCCTCACGCACGCGCCCCCGGGAAGATTTTTCAAAAAATCCTCGGACCCCGTGATTTCCCAGTCCGCGGAGGAGTGGAGGGCCGATGCCAGAAGGACGAGAGCCGGGAGCCATTTCATGCCGGCAGTCTTTCCGATCCCCGAGCTCTTTCAAGCGCCGAAAAAATAGTCGGAGCTATTTTTGCGGGCATGAAGTATGTTCGGCGCGCTGAACGGGATTCGTAAAAATCATTTACATTGAAATCACACCTGCAATTCTGAACTGTTCAAGGAACCAGCCTGCCGTGGCACGAGATTTATACCAAAAATGCCGGGAATACCGGGACAGCGCAGATGCGAGGGCGCAGGGATTTTACCCCTACTTCCGCTGCATCGAGGAACCGCACGGGAACTACGTGGTCTGTGATGGCCAGCCGAAAATCATGATCGGCTCGAACAATTATCTGGGCTTGGCCCAAGATCCCCGGGTGATTGAAGCCGCCTGCGAAGCGACCCGCCGCTACGGGGCCGGCTGCACGGGCTCCCGCCTGCTGAACGGGACGATCAAGCTGCATGTCGAGCTGGAAGAGGCGCTGGCGGACTTTCTCCAGCGGGAGTCGGTCGTCCTGTTTTCCACGGGCTTTTTTGCCAACCAAGGGGCGCTCGCCTCGCTGGCCGAAGAAGGGGACGCGATTCTCTGCGACCGGGAAAACCACGCGAGCATCATCGACGGCTGCCAGTTTTCCGCCGCGAAACTCGTCCCCTACCGGCACAACTCGGCCACCTCGCTGCGCAACCGCCTCAAGCGGCTTCCCGACGACTCCGGCCGCCTGGTCGTGATGGACGGGGTTTTCAGCATGTCCGGGGACATCGCCGACCTGCCCCCGCTCGTTGAAGCCGCCAAAGAATACGGCGCGCTCTTTTATGTGGACGAGGCGCATTCGCTCGGGGTCCTCGGGCCGCAGGGCCGGGGAACCGTCCACCATTTCGGCTTGAATGACGAGGTGGATATCGTCATGGGCACGTTTTCGAAATCCCTCGGGTCGATGGGCGGATTTATTGCGGGCGACGCCCAGATGGTGGAATACCTGAAGCACCGGGCCCGCTGCTTTATCTTCACGGCCTCGCTTGCCCCGGCTGTCGCGGGAGCGGTCCTCAAAGCGCTCGAGATCATGCAGGCGGAGCCCGAACGGATCGAGCAGCTCTGGCGCAACACCCGCAAGATGCACGAAGGGTTCAAGCGCATCGGGTTCAAAATCGGGACCACCCAGACCCCGATTGTTCCCATCCTCATCGGCAGCGAGGCGAAGGCGTTTGTCTTTACACAGCGCCTGTTCGAGGAAGGGATTTTTGCCACGCCCGCCATCTACCCGGCCGTCCGCTACGGCGAGGCGATCGTCCGCACCAGCTTCATGGCCACCCATACGGACTCCGATCTCGACCGCGTGCTCGAGATTTTCGAGAAACTCGCACGCGAGCTCGGAACCTTCGATGACCCCGCCTACGTCAATCCCACGCGCAGAAAAAACGTGTTCGATTTCCGCTTGCCGGACGCCGCGGGAGAGGAAGGTGTTCGAGCGGGTGGCGGAGAGGCTGCACGGAACGGATCCGGCCTTCATCCCGCCGTTCCCAGGTAGCGTCGCCAAGTATCTTTCTCCGAAATCGGCCTTCCATCTCCGGCACGGAGAAATCTCGGGCTTCGTGGCCACCCGCGACGGGCGTCCGGTCGGGCGGATCGCCGCGATCATCAACCGCTCCCACAACGAGCGGTATTCGGACAAGACAGGATTCTTCGGATTTTTCGAATGCGAGAACGACCCGGCGACTGCGGACGCATTGTTCCGGGCGGCCTGGGAGGTGTTGCGGTCGGCCGGCATGGATCGAGTGCGCGGGCCCTACAATCCCAGCATCAACGACGAGTGCGGGTTGCTCGCGGACCGGTTTGACCTCCCTCCCTGTATCGGCCTGACTTGGAACCCCGAGTATTACCTGAACCTGCTGGCCGGAGCTGGTTTGTTGAGCGTCCGCGTCCTGCACGGGATGAACCTCCCGCTGCACCGGCTGCAGCAACCCGCGAGGCTGGCCCGCATCGTCGAGAGGGTTGCCTCCCGATCGAAGCTGAAGATGCGGACGATGGATATATCCAACCTTCCCGAGGAGCTGAAAATCGTGCGGGAGGTTTACAACGCGACCTTGGAGCGGAACTGGGGGTTTGTCCCTATTTCCATGGAGGATCTTCTCGCCGCCGCCGACGATATCCGCGCGATCGCGGACCCCAAACTTCTTCTCATCGCCGAGATGGACGGCAAAGAAGCCGGCGTGGCGATCACTCTCCCGAACTTCAACGAAATCCTCGCCAAGGTGAAAAGGACGCCCCACTGGCTCCGCCTCCCCCACATTTTTTTGCTGATGAAGACGCACAAAATCAATTCCTGCCGGCAGACCGTGCTGGGGGTTGTGCCCGGATTCAGGGACCGCGGGCTGCACGCCTGGCTCATCCACGAGCAGTTCGTCCGCGGCCAGGAACGCTACGCCAACGCCACCCTCGGCTGGATGGAGGATACGAATACCGAGATCCTGAAAAATTGCGAGGTCGTCGGTGGCGAATGGGAGCGGACTTGGAGGATTTTCGAGAAGGCTCTCTAGCCGTCAAGGAATGGCCCCGGCCTTGCCGCCCACCCTTGGAGGCTTACCGGCCGAAGCGCCGCTGGGCGCGATCCACCGCGAAAGAAGCGAGGGAGGGGGCGAAACGAGGGCCGAGGAACGCGGCGATCCGGGCGCACTGGCAGACAGGATCGGCCAACATCGCTTCGAACGAGACGTGAAGAGTTTTCCACTCCGGGCGCTGCGCGATCCGCGCGGGAAGGCGCTCGATCTGCGCAGCGAACTGGCGGGAGAGGGTCGAGGGATCGGTGCCTTGCGCCGCGGTGCCGAGCCGGGCTTTCATCGCCTCCTGGGATGCAAGGACCTGATCAAGCGGACGGTGGAGGACGATCACGCGGGCGGGCATGCGGGGCGGGAGATTAAAGAGCAGCGGCGCCACGACCTTTACCGCCTTGCCTCCCGCTCGGGTGGTCCATGAGGCGTCGCGCGCGGAGTTTTTCACCGGGGCAAATTCAAAATACCCGAGCCGGTTATTTTCGTCCGAGGGGCGTTCGCTGTCGGAAAGAATCTCGATTCCTCCGGCCTCAAGCACCCGCATGAGCATGGACGTCCCGCTGCGGGGGAGCCCGGAGACGATGACGGCTTCGCCGGGTTTCAGATCGCCGAGGGATTCCGGCGGAGCTTTGCAGAGAGCGTCAAATTCGTAGGTGGCGACCGGCCCGGGCGTTGGCGGGATCAAATCCTTGCGCCTGCGTTCGGAAATTTTGGCCTTGATCGTCTCCCGCACGGACCGGAACGCGATCGCCCTGGCCGGGTCATCCCGGAAGAGCCCTTCGAGAGCTTCCAAGGCGGGGAGTTGCCCGAGGTTCTGCCGCGCGGCGACAAGAAGTTCGTTGGTCGCATCCTCGATGCGGCCGAGTTGCAGGAGGGCGAGGCCGAGGAACATGTGGAGGCGGGGGTTGAAATACACGAGCCCAAGCGCCCCGGCTGCCGCATCCAACAGGGATTCCCAATCCTTTCTCCGGTAGAAAATTTCCGCCCGCATGGCTTCGAGCCAGGGGTTTTCGGGATCGGCCGCCAGGAGATTGTTGAGCAGAGGGAGAGCCTCGTCTCCACGGTCAAGAGCGACGAGCTTCTCGGCGGCAAACTGGGCGAGCCAGAAGGGTAGTTCGCCACCTTCGAGTAGCCCGTCAAGCTGCCTCCCCGCTTCCGCCTTGTTGCCTTCGAGCAGGCACTGGTTGATTTCCTCCCGCAGGAGTGGGACAGCGAGCCCGGCGGCGCGCTCTTGATACCCGCGGCGCACGAATTGTTTGCGCCGGTTTTCCGGGCTGCGCTGCTCGACGGGATCGGTGGCATCGTCCTCTTTTGGCAATGACTCCAGCTTTTCTTTTGCTTCCGAGGCAAATTCCTCCGCGCGGATCTTGAGCTTGTCGAGCGCCGCCCGGCGATCCGGGATGCGGCCGGTGCGGGCGAGCGCGTCGAGCAGGTGCAGCCCGAACCTGTGCTCCCGCGGCCATTCGTCCCAAAGCCGCTCGAAGATCGGTGCGGCCTCGTGCGGCTTGCCGGCGTCGGTCAGCGCGCGGGCGAGGTTGTAATCGAGCTCGCGCGTGGTCTCGCGCACAGCCTCTTTCGCGTTCTCCGGAAGCGGGGCGATATAGCCGAGGGCGACCATCTGCTCGAGCGCCGCCGCCGCCGCGCGTGGGTCTTGTGCCGCTCCAGCCGGATGGCGCCCATCCGCTCCGGGCACATCGTCCCAAGAAGCGATCCGGCGAACTTCCGGCGCCTCTTCCCAGGCCTGCAACTGCGGGCCCCCGTCCATATCCTCGCCAGCCGGAAGCCCGAAAAGCGCGAGGACGGTCGGGGTCACATCGAGGATCGAACTTCCGAAGATCCGTTCTCCCCGCCGGATCCCCGGGCCCGCCATCACGAGCATTCCGAAGTGCCGGTGCTCGACCGCCGGTCCGGCCGGCTCGGCCGGGATCCATCCCGGACGGAGGGCGTCGGAGTGGAATCCATGATCTGAAAGCACGAGGACGTGAGCGTCCTGCCCGGCGAGTTCGAGATAGCGCGCGAGCATCGCGTCGTGGTGGCGATAGACGTTGGCCACGACGTCCTTGTAAATCTCGAACTCCCGCTCGGGCACGCGCGCCTGGCGCGGCGGGTGGAACTGCATGAACCGGTGGCTCGCGTGGTCGATCGTGTCGAAATACACCGCCGCAAAATCCCAAGGCTCGCGCTCGAGAAGATCGGTGGCCGCCGCATGGATGGAAAGCGTCTCGGCGAGAATCTTCGCGAGGTCGTGGAGCGATTTGTCTTTCGCCTGATCCACCTCGTCGAGGCGCGGCACGAACATCCGGAGCACCTCGGCCGGGATCTCCCACGGGCGCACGCGCAGGTCCGCGATCTCCCCGGCTACCCGTCCCGGCGACACCGTGCCGGGAACCAGCGGCGGCAGGGCGGCATCCGGGTCGTCGGGCACCTGCTGAAAATGGTTCGAGACCATCGCGCCGGGGATCGGCTCGGCCGGAAACGACGGCCACCATCCGACCACCACCGACCGCTTCCCCTCCTGCGCGAGAATATTCCAAACCGCCTTCGTCTTCCGCGAAAGGATGCTGCACGGGCGCACGCCGCGACCGTCGGGCGTCGGCTCGGAAAACCCGAGCACCCCGTGCTTCGGGGGACGTTTCCCGGTCGAGATCGAAGTCCACAGCATCGGGCTCAGCGCCGGATAAATCGTCGAGTGGTTCCCGTGAACCCCCCGCGCCATCAGCCCCGCCAAGTTCGGCATCGATCCCTCCGCCAGCAGCGGGCGCACCACCTTCCAGTCGGCGGCATCCCAGCCAAGCAGCAATACGCGCGGCGATCGGTTCATCCGCATCAGAGAATTGCAGCGCCAACCTCGTTGCAACAGATATTTCAAGGGAAAATAACGCTTGACCCACGGGGAGAATCGCCATTCATAGAGACCATGAAAAATCGCTCCCCACTTCCTTCCCTGCTCACTCTTGCTGCCGGGGCTTCAGCCCTGCCGCTCGCCGCAGATGCGGGGATCGTTTACACGAGCTTGGGAGCTCAGACCGTCGGGTTCGGCGGCGGACAACTGACAGTTTACGACATCTATCTTCCGGGCACGGCAAAGGTTGAATTTAATACAAATGTTGGACCCTACTTTTCTACCAACAGAATCCTCGCCCATCAAGCTGGTGGCTACGTGGGCATCGGACGGCAGTCCAGTCACCGATCAGAGGTTACAACTTCAATTGGCGGCCTAAATGTCGCCTTCCGAACGAACTCTGGAGCCAACTGGGTTAATGCTGCCAGAACGGGTCAATCAACTTTTGGAAATATCATCCGGTCTGTCCATTCAGGGACCGCATTGACTGCGGGCCCGGGAGCATTCTCCAACAAATACCTCCTGTTTTCGTTTAAAAATTCTTTGAGCGAAAACCAGCTCCAATACGGGTGGGTCGGCATGAGCGCGGCGACGGTCACGGCCGGAAATCCTTTGAAAATGTCGGTGACATTGACCGACTGGGCCTACGACGATACGGGTGCCAAGATCACCGCCGGGGCGATCCCGGAGCCGGGCTCGGCTACCTTGGCGATGGGCGGGGCGCTCGTGCTCGGCGCGGCGGGGTTGAGGCAATGGCGCAAGCGGAAATCCGCAACCGCCAAGAGCGTCGGCGACCTGATCGCTTCTTAACGGAAAACCTCCGCGATTACCGGCAGACCGCAGCCGTCGCCGAAAAATACTACAAGGCCCGCCTCTTCCCGAACCGGTTTTTCCCCCTTCTCTTTCCGGTTGCCCCATTATTGCGGCTGGGCGAGAGAGGGGACATCGCGCTCTTCTGGCACGAGCACCTGCTGTTTTTTCAGGACATTACTTCTCAGGTCCGCATATCCGATCTGGCCATCAAATACCCCTCACGTGTGATCGTCCCTCCTGCGGGTCGGTCGAAAATGCCGCTCTTGATCTTGGTGTAATCCTGTCTAAGCTGGTCGTCTATGCAGCTTTCGATGCGGACGGATTATGCCCTGCGGGCACTTTTCACCCTCGTGGAACACCACGGCGGCAAACCGATCCCCATCGGCGAGCTTGCACGCAGAAATGATGTTCCCAAGAGGTTTCTCGAACACATCATGCTCGACCTCAAGGCCCGAAGCTGGGTCGAGAGCCTCCCCGGCAAGCGGGGCGGGTATCTGCTCAAAAAAAACCCGGCAAAAATCACGATGGGGGAAGTCGTGCGGCACTTTGACGGGTATCTCGCGCCCATCGCCTGTGTTTCGGTCACCGATTACAAACGGTGTTCCCAAGAATCGGTGTGCCGCTTCCGCCGGGTCCTTCTGGGTGCCCGGAACATGGTGGCGGAACTGATGGACTCGACCACGCTGGCGGATGTCCTCAAAGGATCTCCCGTGGCCGACGCGGAGATCGCCGGCTTGTATGGTGACGGGATTTGATCTCGCCGCGGGAGTTGCGCATTTCCGGCCGGCATCGTAGCTTGGTCGGCCCATGCGAGGATGGTATTCTTTGATCCCGGATCCGGCGATTGAGAAATTCTTTCAGAATTCCTCTACAAGAATCGCCGTTTTCGGGTTGATCGCTCTCATCTGCCTGCAGGCAGTTCTTCTTTCGGCCCCGCAAGCCGACCAGGCGCGGACGCGGGTCGCTGACGGGTTTGACCAGCCGGTCGGAAAGCCGGATGGGGAAGGCTACTACACCTCGCGCGGGTTTCACGCCTACCATCCGGGAGAAGATTGGAACGGGTTGGGAGGGGGGAACACCGATCTGGGTGATCCCGTGTATGCCATCGGCCACGGCTACGTCACCTTCGCCCGGGATGCCCGCATGGGCTGGGGGAATGTCGTCCTGATCCGGCACATCTTCCTGGAGAACGGGCATTTGCAGACGGCCGACTCGATGTATGCCCACATGGATAAAATCCTGGTCCGCGAGGGACAGCAGGTCACACGCGGGCAACAGGTCGGGACGATCGGCACAAACCGCGGCATGTATGCCGCCCACCTGCATTTCGAAATCCGCAAAAACCTCAACATCGGCATCAACCGGTCCGCGTTCAAACGGGATTTCACCAATTATTACAGTCCCGGCGAATTCATTGCCGCACGGCGGAAACTGCCCGGCGGAGGCCGCAGCGCGATGATTGTGATCAACACCTACAGCCTCGGGAACATGGCCGCACCGCCGCCCGATGGGGCGGCACCTCGAGGCAATGCGAAGACGGCTCCGGAGAAGCCCGTCCCGTTCAAACCCCCACCGAAGCAAAAGAATACCTTCCGGGTAAACCGGTTCGAGGATTTGTAGCGGCTGAAAAGGGTGTGATTAAAAGTGGGTGAGGTGATTGAGAAAAAAAGATGGTGGAGAGATGAGAAAAGATCTGTACTTTTGAGAATAAATCTCATTTAAGCTTGGGA
>Ga0118677_10009460_pt1 | contig 15212 bp, 7 predicted proteins | sample AliMusrvi5mmetaG_FD_86154 | JGI IMG/M metagenome (GOLD analysis project Ga0118677, IMG submission 86154)
GCTGAACCAGCTCGGACTCCTTGGCAAAAGAGTTGAGCTTGGCGGCGAGTGATGCCCATAGACCGACGGATTTGTTGGAATGAAGTGTCTCTAACATTCCGATTTTGGCCGCGCCATTGGCGCGTCAAGGAAAAAACCGAAAATATTTTTTCAGAAGTCGCTCGTTTTTAGTGCCTTACGCCTTAGGTTGATGCGAAAGGGCAATCAGTATAAATCGTCCCTTATGCGATTAATATTTGGATTTCTATCAGGAATGTGCCGGTCTCACTAATGGGTAACCACTCACTGAGAATCTTCAATCAGTGGGGTAGGGATGATGCGGCAGGGGATGGGCGGCAGAGTGCCGATTTTGACTGGCATGGCTATTTTTCCTGCCTTGGGGTTGGGCGGGCCAGCCAACGGTTCGATGAATACGTTGACAATGAGGTTGCCTACGTTGTCAGGTGCGGTCCTGGAGGCATCAGCGGTGAAGGTAAGATGGGTGGTGTTATCACTGGTGGTAGCCGCCATGGTGATGCCTGTGGGCGGGGTATTGAGTGCGAAGGTCAGGGCCCGTGGACTGGGGATCTGGTTGATGCCTACAAGTTGCAATGTGGTGGCACCTCCGGCAGGAATTGCCACGCCGGCAGCACAGAGTGGACGCATCTGGTCCATGACATCAGACACGATCCGGGCGCGCACGGGGAACTTCGGTTTGCCCGTTACGCAAGCTAACAGTTCTTCCGCTGGCACCAGATGGCGGTAGAAAAAAGCTTGCATCCGGTCTTCTGCAGGCTGCGCCTTGTGGACCACATCGACCGCCGCGATTTTCGCATGGCCTTCGATTGTTAGGGGAACCACTTCGGCATCAGAATCTTTGGGAAGCTTCAATGTGAGTTGCACGGAATCCGCGCCGGATGGCACCTTGGCACCTAATAATTCATAACCGGCTGGAGGATTTACCAGTTTTAGGTCGATTTCGCCTGTGAAGCCGTCACGGCGTAAAACCCGGGCGGTTAATGGCACAGAGGTGCCGGCTCGACCGTTGAGGCTGGATGGGACGATGCGCACTGCAAATCCTGGCTGGGGCGGCGCGACTGTGAGCCGGTAGGTGTGTGCGTGGCTACCTTTACCCTGAGTGTCTGAAACATCTATCTTGTATATTCCGTCCTTGGCTGCGGTGAAGGTAACCTGCGAATCGGCGTGGTGGGTGATTAATCCCCACGCAGGGTCGTCATGATCATCGTTGGAGGCAACCGGTTCATTTTCAGGGCCCGTGACACGTAACATAGAATCCAGTGGTGAGCCTAGTCTGCGTGCGTAGATTTCCGCTACCACAGCGGTCCCCGCCTTGAGGTGGATGGAATAGACATCGTGTTTGCCGGGTTTGCTGATGATGGCATTAACGGTGCTCGGAAAAACCAACTCCGGAAGCTTGTTGGCGTATGCCCCGGATTGGGGTTCTTGGAACTCGGGGAATGCTCCAGCCTGAAAGAGCACGAATCCGAGAATGGGTGGCTTGGGCTCTATCATGCGGAATCCGGGCGTGTCACCCACATCAATGGTTGTTTCGTAGTCTGCCAGATTCCATCCGGAGACGTGGACGGGAATCTTGGTGCCTATCTGCCCGCCGGTAGGGAATTGTTGTGTTAGGCATGGGATTTCCCCCACTGTGGCGCGGAAAACAAAATCCTCGCGTCCCCGATTGATGGAATCACGGATTTGCAGCACATACCGCCCGTCTGCGGGGATTCTGACACATAACAAAGGGTCCGGATGATAGGAAAAACCTCCGGAATATCCGACCTCTCGGCCGTCAGGACCGAGCAATGTGGCTACCGCCTGAAACCATCCCGGCACAGCGTCAGCCAGATAGGGGGTCAACTCACGGGCAGACACTGAAACGGTGAGTTTCATGCCCTTGCGGGCGTCGAATGCGAAACAATCCACATCGCCCGGGAGAATGGTGCCGTTGATGACAACTGGGAGTTTTACCGGGGCGGCTATGGCCTGTTCCGGCTTGTCGTTGGGTTCTGTTTCGAGAATCTCCGGAAGGGTTCCAACTATAAACGTGATAGGGTTGGATATCCCGTTGGATCCTAGCAGGCGTAGGTCGTGTTTTCCTACAGATGCATTGGCATCGATTTTGACATGCAGTGTGATGCGCTCGGAGAGTTGTACATTGGGCTGGCGTTTCGGGTCGCGGCGTTGCTTGGCGACTTCGATAAAGGTATCGATATCGTCTTGGGAAATGCCCTCCTTGCCTGCGATTTTTCTGAGCACCTCCATTTCTCCGGGCATCCTGATGTTTTTTCCCGTTTTTTCGCGTTCCGTTTTGATGAGATCACGAATTTTGGTCTCAAGTTCTCCGTTCAGGGGTTTGAAGTGCTTCAACACTACGGCGCTGATGCCGTTACCAGAAAAAATGACGGAACTAATGTCGGTCAGGGCGATACCACCTACGGTAACTTCAAATTCGGACTTGAGGCATCCCCCAGCCGGGTATGCATAACCAACCACGGGCCCATTCCTGCCTGGTTGCGCCTGCGTGGCGACCACTAGTAGCAGGAAAAGGATTGGATGTATAAGCCGTGTGAATGACATATCTTGGCAGGATCACATGATTTCGCGCAGGAGGTTGGAGGGGTGGGCCTTTTCATCCTTGCCTGGAGCCACTCGGACATCGAGTCCCAGCGGGTGGGGAAGCTTCGTGGTGATGTCGATGCCCATTAACTCGTAGATGCTGCCTACCAGATCCCATGGATGGACTGGCCTATTGGTCACTTCTTCTCCTCGGCCATCCGTGGAACCTACGACCTGACCACCATGGAATCCTCCACCTGCCACCATATGACAGAACGCCTTTCCGTGGTGATTGCGGCCGCCGTTCCACGGTGATTCATTCTGCACCTTGGGTGTGCGTCCGAATTCGCCTCCCCACCATACGATGGTGCTATCTAACAATCCTCGGGAGGCAAGATCGATGATGAGCGTGCCCGTGCCCTTGTCCATTTCTGGCAGTTGGCGGCGCATGGCTTGGAAGTGTTGTTTGTGAGTGTCCCATCCCTTGTAGTTAATGGTGATGTATGGGACGCCGATCTCGACCAGACGTCTTGCCATTAGACATGATTGGCCGAAGGTGTTTTGGCCGTATTGGTCGCGGAGTTCTTTTTTCTCCTGATTGAGATCGAAGATCTTGGAGCCATCGCCGAGAATGAGGTCATAGGCTTCCACCTCGCAGCGTTTACTGGCTACGACTGTGGGATGGTCTGGCATGGTGTTCCCGAGTGTATCCAGTTGGTGAAGCAGTTCCCGACGCGAGGCTTGGCGCGTTTTACTGATTCCCTCGGCCACGATTCCTTCGACGGCGAATGGGGTTTTGGCTGGGTTGCCTCCGGTGGCAAACGGCTTGTAATGCGAGCCGAGAAAGCCTGCCTCGTCGAAGCGACCCTGTGGTTCTGTCAGAACGATATAGGGCGGAAGTTTGCCCTTGTATCCTGCGGAATATCCCTTGAATAAGGAAACCACCGCGCCCACAGACGGAAATACGATACGGTCATTTGCGGGGTGGCCGGTTTGGATCACATAGGAGGCGGTTTCATGCGCGTTGATGCCGTGGGACATACCACGCAGGATCGCATATTTGTCGGCTTGCGTGGCTAGCACCGGGAGCAGTTCGTTGATGCGGATGCCCGACACGTTTGTCTCCAGTGGTTTTACAAATGGGCCTGCGTAATCCGCGCCAGCCTCGGGTTTCGGGTCGAAGGTGTCGAGATGGCAGGGTCCTCCCCACATCCAGATTTGGATCACAGATTTTGCCTTGGCCGTGCGTGCCGAGCCGGGAACAGGTGATGGGGTGTCGGCATGCAGTGGATAGTTGGAGCAGACGATACTGACCGAACTGCCAAGAACGAGCTGGATAACCCGGCGGCGCGATAGCGGTAGGCCATTAGGCAGGGAGGTGCCGACGGGGGTTCCATTGAGGAGTTGCATTAGTGTCGACATAGGAATTCGGTTGTGTTGAGCAGGGCCCAGGTTACATCGATAATGGCATCACGTTTGTTAGGTGTGGCTGCCACGGTTTCACGGAAGAGGCGTGTTTCCTCGTCAGTGGGGAGGCGGGAAAGTATTTGCAGATAAAGCCGTGTGACCGGGGTGTTAGGTCCATTGGTGACAAGCACGTCGCGCAGAAGTGCGCTCTTTTCTATCTTGTTGCGGACATGGGAAGAGTTGAGGAAATGGAGACTTTGGTTGCCGGAGGGCTTTAGGCTGCGTTCGGCAGCCAGCCCGGAATCACGGTTGGGGCGGCCGAACAATTCCAAGAACGAGCTGCTGATGCTGCCGTCCGGCAGGGCAACGGCGCGGGTGCCTTCCGGCAGGAAGGTGAAGGGTTCGGGAATCAGGCTGGAGTACGTTTCGCTTGAGCCGGTGACGGCGCACAAGGCGTCGATCATTACCTCGGCATCCAGACGGCGCAGCGGATAACATCCGAACAATTCCGCCACCTTGGGGTCGGTAGTGGCTGGAATAGATGAGAGTTGATAGGTTCGGGAATTGGCGATTAGCCGGATCAGATGGCGCATATCATAACCGTGGCTGGTGAATTCCTTCTCAAGATAGGCGAGGAGTTTCGGGTCTGAGGGCGGGTTGCTGGTCCGGAAGTCATCGGGCTCGTTGACAATGCCTCTTCCTAACAGCCAAAACCACACGCGGTTGGCGAAGGAGCGCGCGAACCACGGGTTTTGCGGTTGCAGCAGCCAGTCTGCGAAGACGGTGCGTGGATCTACATCGGGCGGGATGGTGATCTTCTGTCCGTCAGGAAGCCTAACGGAATTCGAGGGTGCGGGTTTGGATTCGTCGAAGTATACGATTTCCTCCTTCCATTCTGAGGTGGCCTTGTAGCCGACGCGTGAGAAGAACATGGCCAGGGAATCGAGTTGGGCGTTAGTCCATGCTTCGCGGCGCACTCCCATGAAGGCGAGTGAGGCGGCGGCGGCCAGCGAGCGTGGTTCGCGGTTTTCTACTGCGCGGTAGAAATTGGATTCGGGTACTCGCATGTTACTACCCGTGGCGGTGAGCAGATTGCGAGCGAGAGTGTTGACCGGCACATTGGCCTGTATGTTCGCGCGCAGCATGCGGTGGTAGGACTGGGCCGGATTGGGCCAGAGGTTGATCGGAAACTCTGATTTGACGCGCAGCACATCACTCAAGCGCATCGCCCAATAGTCGGCGAACTCTTCGCGGGTGAAAAGTGTTTCCACCAGCTTGGCGCGTTTGTCTGACGCTTTGTCCGCTAGGAAGGAAGACACTTCATCGCCGGTTGGAAGTGTTCCTATTAGATCGATAAAGACGCGCCGGATGAAGACCGCGTCGGAACACGGAAAAGCTGCTGGGATTTTCTCTTTGGAGAGTCTGGCAAAAACGAACTCATCAATCCGGCTTCGGGGCGCTGAGAATGACGCGGCCTCGAAAGGCAGGCGTGGACTTGAGAGTGGCTTGGGTTCGAGCGAGGCGTTTGGTGCGGCGAGTGCCGCCCCCATTGTCAGCCAGACAATGATAGGAATTTTCATGATTCAGCCGCCTCGAGTTCCAATTCAAAGAGCAGATCATGGCGGCAGATGTCCGCGTGGACGACCACTTCGATGTTAGGTGGCAGTTGGTATGTGCTCCGAGTGGCCTCCCAGAGGTGCATGTCTGCAGCATTGCTGAAATAGGCGATGCCTCGCACGGAATTGGACCAGGCCATGCCTGCCTGTTGGAGTATGGCCTCCACCACTTCCATGGTCCTATAGATTTGGCTTTGAACGTCGCCGATGTATTCGGTTTCCCCGCTGGGAGCGATGCTGGCAGTGCCGGAAATGTGCAGGGTTCTTCCAGCTGGCGTGGCTATCTCCACAGCACGACTGAAAGCGCTGCCGTATGAGTGGGCGCTCCCCTGCAGCGGGGACTCAGCCACGCGCACCTGCAGGGTAGAGGACTTGGCACGGCACGCGTGCGCCTTGGCCAGCGCTAGACTGCCCGTGGAATTGGCTATGCCTATGCCGGTGCTGGCGGGCATGAGGCGGGAGAATACGTCGTGTTCAGTTAGGAAAGCGGTGCGGGCGCTGTTGAATCCATCATACCATTCGAGGATATCATCAAGGTAGAACCAGGTTCGCAGCACATCACGGAAGTTCATACCTATGGTTGCCAGACCTGATCTGATGGATTCCAGCACTTCCAGAGTTTGCTCCGCTCCGTTGCGATCATGATGGTAGGATGTGATGCCGCCTAGATAACAATAGTGGGCATGATCATCTTCAAAAAGGAAGCCGATGGTTCTGCCGTCTGCACGCGTCACAGGAGAGACCGACAGTCCGAGTACCGCACGGACGAGTATCCCGCCGACGTCCGGGCCGTGGTTTCCAGAGCGGATCAAGTAGGATGCCGGAAAGCTTGAACCCAGAGTTTTGGAGATGGTGTTTTCCAGTTCACAGATCAGGCTTTCATTGCCGAATCCGTCCACTTCCACCACGGTGGCTCCAGTCTCTAATAAAAAATTTGCAAGATCACCCGCCCAATGGGACGGAGTGCCACTTGGACCCGGCACATTTGCCAAAAGACACTCGGTCCAGCCGCACTTGGGCACGAGGTGCAATCCCAAGGAACCAAAGAAACGAGAGGGCTCTGCGGGTGAGTGGACACTAGGGTTCATGGGGTTGTTGATTAAACTCCACAGAGGCGGCGATGTTGCATGGAAACTACGGTATGAATACGCATAACACGGGAAGATCATTCAGCAAACAGTCGGAAGCTGAAACCAGTAGAAATCAGGAGTTTCCGAATAGGCTTGGGTGGTTCTACACCTTGCCCGCGAGCTCACAAGCTACCCCCAAATCTCCGGCGTTAACCCCCGGTGGATTTCCCTGCGCCTGCCATATGTCGTTGCCGCAGTTCAAAACGCCGGGTTTTTCCACTGACGGTTTTGGGCAGCTCGGCAACAAACTCGATTTCCCTAGGGTATTTATACGGTGCAACGAGGTGCTTGCAGTGATCTTGGAGCGCATGGCACATCTCATCCGTTGCGTCAAAATTCGGGCGCAGCACAACGAAGGCCTTGACGATTTGACCGCGAACCTCATCGGGCTTGCCGACTACCGCCACATCCAGCACTGCGGCGTGGGCAGTCAGCGCGCTCTCCACCTCAAACGGCCCTATGCGGTAACCTGAACTCTTGATCACATCGTCCTTGCGCCCGATGAACCAGAAATAGCCTTGGGCATCACGGGTGGCGCGGTCACCTGTCAGATACCAGCCGTTGCGGAAATGCAGCTCGGTTTGTTCCGGGCTTTGCAGGTATTCTTGGAACAGACCCACGGGGCGTTGTTCGCTGATGCGGATGGCGATTTCTCCCTCCTCGCCATCGGCCACGGGTTGCAAGTGTTCATCTAACAAATTAATGTCATATCCCGGTGTCGCCCGTCCCATAGAGCCCGGGACAATGGGGAATCCGAGTTCCTTAAAGTGGCCGATGAGGACCACGGTTTCAGTTTGGCCGTAGCCTTCGTGGATGGGAATGCCTGTGAGTTTTTCCCATTCGAGAAAGATGCTGGGATTGAGAGGTTCTCCGGCGGTGACACAATGGCTCAGGTGGGGGAACGAACGCTTGCTGAAATCCTCGCGTATCATCATACGCAGTGCCGTGGGCGGGGCGCAGAGGCTGGTGATAGGGTAGGATTCCAAGACATCGAGTGTGTGTGCTGCGGAGAATTTCCCGCGCGCATCCACCACGAATAGGCAGGCACCGCAATGCCATGGCCCGTAGAAGCTAGACCACGCGGCCTTGGCCCAGCCGAGGTCCGCCGTATTCCAGTGAATGTCCTTTGGTTGTAGGTTGAGCCAGAGACGACCGGTGACTTCGTGGCCGAGGCCGCAACTGCTCTGCGTGTGAAGCACCATTTTGGGTCCGCCGGTGGTGGCGCTGGTGAAGTAAATGATACCCGGGTCGGACGCCCGGGTGGGTGGCGTGTCGCATACAGGCGGCGTGTCACGTAGTGCATCTGAAAGGCTGTTCCAGCCGGGGAGAGGAGTATCGATTTGCCAGCGCATGCCGATGAAATCTTGGAGTTTGACTGCGCCCGAGGCATCGGTGATGACGGCTCGGATATTACCGGTTTCGATACGGTATGTTAGGTCGTGTGGGGTGAGCTGGGGGGTGCAGGGGATAGGCACTGCCCCGAAGCGGGTCAGGCCGAGCATGGTAATCCACCATTCGGGCACCCGCGGCAGGAGGACCATAACAGGATCGCCCGGGCGGATGCCTGATTCCAAGAAGGCCCTGGCGGCGCGCAGGCTGAGGTCGCGCAGACCGACAAAAGTGAATCGGCGTTCCTCCGTCAGTTCCTCGTTCAACCACCAGAGTGCGGTAGATTCGGGTTGCTCAGTGGCCCAGCGATCAAAAACATCGGTGGCGAAATTGAAAAACTCGGGTTGCGCCGTCATCTGTGGAGCGATGCGTACCCTCTGCTGGACCGTGGTTCAACCCGAATTCAGGTTTATGGAGGGAATTCAGCAGGATATGCGCAATGGTTGCCCTTTGCTTGTAGGAGGTCATCCTCCCATTCTTCCTGATCTAAATTCGTCCTATCGTGTATTCTTCAGCCCGTTCTCAATGGCCGCCGAGATGCGGTCGAACACTTCCTCGAAGGTGCCTTGTCCATCGACCTTGATCACGCCGTGCAACTGGTTGTATTTTTCGATTACGGGCACGGTCTTGGTTTCATGTTCATGCAGACGTTTGACGATTTTCGCTGTGCTGCTGTCGTAGGGCATGCAAACAGGTGTCTGACTGCGTTCGTCAAGTCGACGGATGAGTTCCAAGGTGGGGACTTCTATTTCTATAATTTGTGAGATTGCAGATCCGTGTTTCTGCAACAAGCCGTCCAGAATGTAGGACTGCACCAGGGTGCGTGGAAAGCCCTTGAATATGTATCCCTTCACACCCTTCGATTTCGCCAGTTTTTTCTCGATGAGCTGCACCACGATTTCATCGGGTACCAACTGGCCGTTTTCGTAGAGGTCAGTAATGCGTTTCCCGGTTTCAGTATCCTGCTTGATTTCTGTGTCCAACATCGAACCGGTGGCCACATATTCTAGGCCGAAATGTTTTGCCAGCGCCTTGCCCTGCGAACCGCGTCCTGATCCCGGATAACCGAACACCACCACATTGAAGAGCCGTTTGGCCAGTTCTCTGCGGACGATTTCCGTGATACGCTCACGCACTTCATCAATGTCGGCCGTGCCGTCCACTTCCTTGTATATCCCTTTGTCCCGATAGAACTGCAGCACCGGCAAGGTCTTCTCGTTGTATTCCCGCAGCCGGTTGCGGATCACAGACTCCTTGTCGTCGCTGCGGCCGGAGGACATACCGCGGTTAAGTAGGCGCTTCACCGATTCTTCTTCCGGCACATTGAGACTGATCAGACAGCTCAAGGAGGTGTGCAGCTTGAGCATTAGCCCCTCCAGAATGTAGGCTTGGATGTAGGTACGCGGGAAACCGTCGAACAGAAATCCGTTGGATCCTGAATTGTCTGTGATCGTTTTCTCAATGATCTGCACGATAATTTCGTCGGACACCAGTCCGCCCGCTGCGATGATGCTCTGCGCCTCCAGCCCTAGTCGGGTCTTGCCTGCCATTTCCTTCCGCAGCAGGTCCCCGGTCGAAATGTAGAATAAATTGTATTTTTTGATCAGGAATTCCGACTGGGTGCCCTTGCCGGCTCCCGGCGGACCGAATAGAGCGATGTTGATCATGGCAGGATATTGCGGGTGGGTTTCCGAAGCCCCGACATTTCATTGTCAGGCAGCATGAGAATACGGAATGAGATGGCGAGGTCAAGAGCAACTTGATCCTTGCCAAAGAGATTGAACGGTTGGTGTCGTGGGATATGTTGGTTAGGCAGAATTCACATCAAACTACAGAACAAAACTAATAGGTAACAAAATATTACTAACGTTTATCCTGCGATAAACTACCAAATTTACGACCAGTGCTGTGGTATTATCGAGGAATATTGCTGATGCGGAGTTCATCGATTTCGCCGGAGAAGTTGCCGAGTTCGAGCGACCAGTCGCCGGTTTGTGCGCTTGGAGCTGGAGCCGTGGTGTAGGCGAGAAGGACCCCATCAACTTCCAAACTCACGATATTGGAAGCATAGCGGATGAGTTTGAAGGAGTGCCACACTCCTGGAGTGATATCGGTATTCCAAGAGGTGTTGAGATACACTGGAAAGCTCCCTGCCATCATTATAGGGGTAGATGGGATAGAGGTGCTGTCTTGAATGAATCCCAAGGAGCTGTCACTGGATTGATAGAGACGCAGAATATTGACCGCGCTTTGGCCGTAGGCGAGGAAGGCATTGGGCAGAATGCGAGCTTCGATGCAGATATCGCCGACACCTAGGCCTGGCGAGATTTTAGAATTAGGGATGGTGACCGTAAGTTTATCCCCGAGGTTGCTGAACGCTGCACTAGATCCGTATGGCTGGATCATCCATGTCGGGTTGGCGTGAAGCGCGGCATTGCCCCCCGGGGTCAGGTTATAGTTATTGCCACTGCTGTCTTGGAAATTTCCGTCGAAGTGGTAGAGAGCTACGGTGTTGGCATCGTTGATGAATCCTTCCGGGGCAGGCGCGGGCGAGATGGTTCTGCTGATGCGTAGTTCGTCAATATCCGCGTCCATGTTGCCCAAGGTCAACAACCAATTATTGACCCTGCCGTAGTTGTTAGATGCCGACATATTTGCAACTACGGTTCCGTTGACTTGGAAAGTGACGTTGCCGGCGGTATTGCGGGTGATGGTAATTTTTTGCCATTGCCCGAGGGTGACAAAGTTGGTCCACAGACTGTTGACAATGGTGGTGGAGCCGCTCAGGAGCTCGGGGGCTTTGCCCCATTTGTCTTGCGAAACTCCCAAGGAAGAGTCCCAATTTTGGTACAGCCGCAGGAGGTCGGCACCCTGACCATAGGCTTTGTAGGCGCGCGGGAAGATCCATGCTTCCAAGGTCAATTCCTGAGAACTGTTTCCCGGGGCAATCCAAGTATCTGGTATGACGGCGGTGAGTGTGTCACCGAGGTTGCGGAAACGTGCGGCTTGTCCGACAGGTAGGTCATCCACATAGGCGGGGACAAAAGAAACTCCTGGAGACGCGGTTAAATCGAAATGATTTCCGCTGGAATCCAGGAAGTCACCATTGAAGTGATATAACGCAACCGTGGTTGCATCCGCTACGAATTCACATGCGAAGGGTTGAACGGTCGTCGTCGTAGGGAGGATTACTGTAGTGCTTATTCCAGAGCTACTACTGGTTCCAGAGCTACTGGGGGATCCTGTGCCGCTGGTGCCGGTTCCAGTGGTGCTGGTATTACCGCTGCCGGTAATGCGGACTTCGTCCATGTAGCCGTCAAAATTCCCAAGGGTCAGCGTCCAGTCATTGGTTTTGCCGTAACTGTTGGTGGTTTGGGTGGTGCAAGGGACTGATCTTCCATTGATAGCTATGGAGTAGATTCCATTAGTATCTCTAGAAATAGAGAGCAACTGCCAGCTTCCTGTTTGAATGAGATTGCCCCAGCCATTGTTATCTAGCAATGTCAGAGCATCGGCTTTGATGAATGGGCAGCTGGGTTGGATCCACATGTCTTGTTGGACCCCTAACTGGCTGTCCCAAGTTTGGAACAGATTGAAAACCGGGGCGTTGGATTTCCCATGATTATTGTAAGCCATTGGAAGAATCCAGGCTTCCATGGTGAGGGCGGAGGCGGTGTTTCCCGGTTCGATTTTGGAGTCGGGAATGGTCACTGTAAGGCTGTCACCTACTCCATGGAAGTGGACGGCGGAGCCAGAGGGATTATTCATCCATCCGGTGGCGAGTGGGTCGAATGTCACATTACCGCTCATGGTGAGATTGAGCGCGTTGGGGGAAGAGTCGTTGAAATCTCCGTTGAAGTGATAGAGTGCCACGGTTTGTGTTTGGAGCGGGAATTCATTCGCGCCACATATGGCTTGGATGCCCACTTCTGTGCGGGCGGAAAACCGTCTACCATCGGGGAGGACAGCCTCGGCTTCCACCCATAAGGCACCGGTTTTGTTGGGCGTCATTTGGAAGGATGGCCCATCACCGATGTAGCATACGTCGGGGGTTTCCCAAGTGACCCGGGCCTTGGTCAGGTCGAGTGATCCTGCTTGGAGTTGGAAGGTGACAGGTTGATTTTGGGGCAGGAATCCGTCTGGGCAGATGATTTGCGGGGATGCAGTTTGCCATGGGTTACTCGCCCCGGGGGCGCTTGCTGCCAAGGCACACATGCTGGCGAGTTCGCGGGCTTGTTGCGCGACGACGAATTCGGTGGTGGGGTTGTAGGTATCCCCCCACCTATCATAGAGCGGGTATTGATTGGTGGCTGCCCAGTCGAAAGGGTAATTCATTTGGCTGAGGTTGGATGTGTACATGGCGGTCCAGGCAAATCCAGCTTGGAGGTTGCCCAGTGGCAATCCTGAGGGGGGCAGTTCCCGCGTGTCGTTTTGTGCGTATTGATCCACGATTTCGTGTTGTTGGTGTTGGCCTGCGCCGGTGACGAAGGAAACATTGAGCGGATTGCAGCCCAATTCGTAGTTGGCACAGGACACCAACAGGGAGTTCCAGTCGCTGCGGGTTTGCTGAGCGTTGCACGTGGTGATGTCAAATGCGCGGTCTCCAGAGAAGAACCAGCCAGCGGTCATCCAGCGTTTAGAGGCGTCATCTAGAGGAGTGCCGTATGCGCTGCGTTGGACGCGACTGGCTATGGCATCGCCTGCGGTTTTGATGATGGCCTGGGTTTTCCCGAGTTGCGTGGCATCCATATCGGAGAGGGCTCGTCTGCCGGAACTAACTGCGAAGCTGTAGGATCTGGCGGCGCAGCCGTAGCCTTCGAAGAGATACCACCAGCCCCAACGGACAGTTTCAGGCGCCTGCGGGTTATACCATTCGATGAATTTTTGCTGGTAGGTTGGGTCTCCAGTGGCTGCAAACATGGACGCTGCGGCCCAGGCGAGTTCGTCATCATGGGTGAACAAATCACCGTAGACCGTGATTTTCTGATAGCTTCCAGCCTTGCCATACGTCTGGATGGCGGACATGAGGAAATTCCAACCGAGTTGGGCTTTTTGGAGGTAGATCGCGGATTCCACAGGAAACTGTTGTTTGAAGAGCGGAGAGGATCCGATGTCCGCGAGGGCACCTACCGCGGCGGCGGTCGCCGCAGTATTCTTGGGCCAAACGACTTGCGCGTCTCCCGCGTCAGGCAACACATCGTTCTCGTATTTTCGGTGCTTTGGATAGACGAGGAAGAAGAAACCACCATCGTTATCCTGTAGTTTTGCTAGAAAGTCGGCTTCGATTTTTGCTTCCTGCAGCAGATCACTTTTGCCGTCCCCGCTCTCTGGAATTCCCAGGTTGTCGAGACTTCCGGCACCCGGGAAATTATCGACTGCAAATACCAGATGGTGGATCAATTGCGCGGAGTTGATTGTATATTTGCTATAGTCTCCAGCATCATGGTGTCCCCCGGAAACGTCAATTTTACCAGTGCGTATAATGGGATAAAGCTGGGTGTCTACGGACACCATGCGGTTGACGGAAGTGCTGCCACTGTTAGCGGCGGCGATGAAATTCCATGTGTCTTGGTAATCCGCAGCGCCAGTAGGGATGTCCGCCATGGCTGTATGACAGGCCCCATGGGTGTGACGGGTGTATGGCAGTGTGATGGCCCTGCCGCAGCGTTGATTATAGAGTCCTTGGGCATACATCCGCGCGAAGTTCAGATTCATGTCCGGGTCCAACTGGAATGAGAGTGAACGCCCTAGACCATCGACCTCCAGTTGAAAGGTCCCTGAAGTTGTAAGGCCGGAGAAATCGGCAGTCATGACCTTTTGGTATGGCAGCGGAGTAGTGCCAAAGCCACTATCAGGGCGCGGGATGAGGATTCCGCTGAAGGCGATGGCTCCGGTGGTGGTATCGACAATCCTGAAGGAGCTGGTTGGAACGTTGAGTTCCCCACCACTGCCAAGGTAATAGCCAACCATTGCCTGTTTTGGGCCGATGGCTGCATACCCAACCTGGTTGACGTGAATGGCAGGATTGCGGCGATCGGTGGTTAGGGTTGCCGTGAACACCGTTGGGCTGCCGGTGCCCCAGCCGTCGGTGGTCACATTGACCACATCTCCAGTTTGGGCTGGAGCGGCAAGCTGTAGAAAGACGCGGTTGTCAATGTGGATGTCGAATTCGAGCAGGGGTGCGTGTGCCACCCGGCGGCGCAATCCCAAAAAAGTGACAGCTATGGATTGTCCGTTAAGCGTTACGCTGTAACTGGTGGGATCCGGAGGGGTGAATACGCTCGCTGGCACAAAATTCCAACTAGTGGGATCAGCGTCTTTTGCCTTAGTGCTTGTTCTGGCGATTTCCAGGATTGTTGGAGTGATGAAGCGCATACCCTGCGTTCCCGCCAGTTGGCTAAGCCCGTGCAGCCCGTCGATCCTGTCAAAAGCCGGATCTGATGTTTGAGCAGGCAACCCGGTGATTGCGCATGCCGCTATTGATAGAAAAAACACCTTCGAGTAGAATCGAGAAGTTTTCATACTCTCTGATACTTACAAAAGTTTTGTGGTGGGGCGCAAGCGTTGATTTTTTTAATCTCGATCTTATTTTTGTTAAGTTGTTGTCCCAATATATACCATATACCAAAGGATGGCGGTGGTGACCGCGCATTTCCTGCCGTCGCTTTTCCTTATCGATTGGGAATCAACGGCATTCTTCATGACAATAGGGCATTCGTGTCAAACTTGGCGTAATTCCTCTTTGTAATTAGCAATAAAAGCGCGAGAAAAGTCGATTTTTCTCATTGACATGTACGCCTGAATGGCATGTTATAAATGTGGTCAATATAGTCCTTTTTGCACTTGTATCATCCGTAAAAAAGTTTGCAAGTAAACTCGAAACGCTAGCCAGAAATCCGCTTTAGTCGTGCGCAGAAGAAAGGGATTTTCCTTCTCATATTTTGTACTCTTGCTGGTCAGTCAGCAAACATAGGAAGATTCTTCTTCAAATAAGGGCACTTGTCCGGGTGGTGGTGTGTGTCCGGTGAGGTTGGCGGGTTAGTGGTTCAAGGGGTGGGCTTGGCGATAGGTTGGCTGGGATTGGTGATTTGGTCGAGTCTTTCGATGA